>Ga0187833_10007167_pt1 | contig 10140 bp, 7 predicted proteins | sample ETNtaG_37_FD_167968 | JGI IMG/M metagenome (GOLD analysis project Ga0187833, IMG submission 167968) | Marine microbial and viral communities from oxygen minimum zone, Eastern Pacific Ocean - ETNP2014_SV_400_PacBio MetaG (Illumina Assembly) | ecosystem: Environmental > Aquatic > Marine > Hypoxic... | reverse complement strand
GATAGGTTGGGGATTCGAGTTCTCCGTGGCGCACCAACAGAAAATTATAAGAGTAGCTATTATTATTCGCTATCTATCATCTAATAAGCCCAAGTATTTTAAGCAATGGGTAAAATAATAAAAAAACATCAGCAGTCATTTAATATTTTATTTTTTATAGAACAAAGATCAAAATTGACGGTATGTCTAAGTTTAAGTTGTAATTGCCTTTTTAGCATTCTTATAAATTGGTCATTATTAAAATTAAATTTTTTTAAGTTTTGATTTAATTGGTACCAAAAATAATTTTCATCAATTTTTCTGCTACTATCGTAAAGTGGTATCATCGATAATTTATTCCGCACGAGTATATTGCGGATAAATAAATAAATTTTTGCTTTCTCTATTTTTTGTTTATTGAGTTTATTTATTTGATGTGCTCTTTTTAATAAATTTTTATATTCTGTTCTATTTTTTGGTTCCAGTGTAAATCCCAAACCTGTATAACCAGATCTTTCAGCATTAATGCTGGGTATCCCAAAAGATGGATACTCTGCACCTGCTGTTCCATGAGAAGTAATTGCAAGATCTGTGAATTTTATTAAAGAGGCAGGATTGAAATTTTCTGGGTACCATCTTATATGATCATATTTTTTTTCAAGATCTTTTGCTAATGATGAATAATCAAATTTTGTATTGTAATAAAATTCATGTGGATGTTGTTTTATTATCCAATTAATATTTTTTAATTTTTTAATAGTTTCTAATGTATAATGCATCCAAGTATGATTGTCTAAAAACAAGTGTCTTCTTCCATGCCAATAATTGCCATCAATTTGAATATGTAAAAAAATAGTTGCAATTTTTTTTTTTTTATCCCAATTAAACATTTTACAAAGACTAGATTTTGAAATTGAAATAAAATCTTTATCTGAACTTTTTAAAACTACCCTATCATCTGCTAAATCTGCTCCATAAAATTTGTCTTTTATTTTTTTTTCGTAATATTTATTTATTAATTTGATGCCTTTTGTTTTATGATTTTTAAAAATTTCATTAAAAAGTTTTTTGGAAAAATTCTCACTTTGTGCTTTGAATCTTTGATCAAATTTTGTATATATTCTAATGGTAGCTAGTTGTGTAGGAGATCCTGCATATACTTTATTTTTTTTTAATAAAGCATTTTGAAATAGAGTGCTTAAAGGAACAAACTGTATTTCTGACTGGACTAATTTTGTAATATTTTGATTGTGAAAAATTTTTTCAAAAAAAAAACTTGCAAATAAAGTTTCAGCAAAAAATAAAATTAATTTAAAGTTTACTTTTTTAGTGGTAGGATTACGAGTATAGCGCATAAAACTATCATAACTTAACAATCCAACATCAATTTTCTTTATTCTAATTTTACAAAACGTATTAATATTTTTAATATTTTTTAATATTAAAATCGATTTATAGATATATTTACATCTTTTCAAAAAACTCCATGGTTTGTAATAATAAAATTTATCTATCCCAAAGCTTCTCCATAATACCTCGCCTTTAATATCTCCTCTTCTCAGTAAACCTATACATTGTGATCCATCAAATAATTGTAAATATTTAGCAAATAAAGCATTTCTAAATCCGTATGCGGGATGACCTATAAAATTTTCAATTAAAATTGCTTCTTTATTATTACTAACAATTATTTTTTTCTTAAATTCTTTCCATTTTTTTTTATTGAGTATTACGAATTTACGGAATTCTTTTGATTTGATTGGATTAATATCTTTTTCAAATAAGTAAAATATGTACTTTATTATATTTATAGTTGAAAAAAAACCAATGCAATAATTTATTCTGTCACTAAAAAGTTTTTTTTCGCTTATAACTAAACAAATTAAAAATTTGTATGCTAAATATATATATTGCATCATTTTTTACAAATTAAAACTACAATAATGAAAATAACGCAATTTTTTGATTTCAAAACTTTTTATTAAATAATTAAATCTATATTGTTCAATTATTGAACAGTTTAGCAAATCTAATAAATATTTACAAGATGAATTAAGTATGTATATTTATTAAAAATTGAACAAAAAAAATAATATGCAAAATGATCAGGATCACTTTAATGTTCTAAGAGAAATAGATAGTTCCAGTAAATCCACGCAACGACAACTTGCAACTAAACTTGGTTTCAGTTTGGGTAAACTTAATTATTGTATTAGAGCATTAAATAAAAAGGGATTAGTTAAAATATCAAATTTTGGAAAAAATCCAAATAAGCTGAGGTATATTTATATTCTGACTCCACGGGGAATATCTCAAAAGACTAAATTAACAATTAATTTTATGAAAGTAAAAATGAAAGAATATGACAAATTAAAAAAAGAACTAAACGAAAAATATAAAAAAAAATAAAATTTCTAGTTTAATATAGTGGAGATCCTTTGACGCTACTAGACTTGGATTCGTTTCTATCTTTACAACCTTAATTAATTGTGAAAAAACGAAAAAAAAAATTTATCAATCTTATCAGAGTTTAGTAATTTAGTCACTGAACTTCATGCATATCGAGATTTAATTGAAAACTTTTCAAAAAATTTATGTAATTAATTCAGAAAATCTTCAGTTTTTTAGTAAAAAAAAATTATCAAGAAAAAACGAAAAAATTAATATTCCAAATAACATTATTCTTTTTAATCCAAAAAACTATAATGATCAAATTATAGAAACTATTAAAAAAAATTTTTCAACGATAGTAATTTAATCTTGCATAATCGTTAATCATGAAAGAAAAAAGTAATATCATTTTGAGCAAATGGTCTAATTTATTCTGAAAATAATTTTTCAAAACTAAACACGAATACGTTTTTTTGTAATTTCGTTCAGTATTCTCTCGATGATAGATTTTATATTTAGTTTATGATGAGATAATACTTCGTCATTAGATCCGCACACTGGTATTTTTTTAAATCCAATTGCAAAAAAATTTCTTCTTAAAGAGATTTGATGCTTCAATAGTTTTTGACAAATAAAAGAAAAAAAACCATTAAAATTATAATGATTTTCTAAAATAAAAACCGGTCCAGAATTCTTTTTTAAAATATTATAGTACCATTTTTCATCTATCGAATTTGCAAAAACAGTTGAGATTATCTCTATTTTTATTTTATGTGTTATATAAAGTTGCTTACTCGCTTCCAACCCTTGTCTAGTCATTAATGGACCAAGACATATAAGGGTTCCTTGATTACCCGAATTAATTAAATTTCCTCTTCCCAGATATAATTTATACCTTAACTTTATTTCTTTAAATTTTTTAAATGGAATTGAATTCAATCTTATAAATACACTTTGCTTGGTTTTGTTAATTGACCACAATAAAATGTATATTAGTTCTTTTACACACACAGGTTCAATAATAATAAAATTTGGCATTGAGGCAATTAATGAAATATCTCTCAAAGATTGATGACTATGACCTGGGGCGCCTGGCAAACCGCCTGACAACGACCCAACATATATTACTTTGGATTTTTGAGTAACATTATTATAAATTTGTTCGGCTGCTCTAGATATTAAAAATGATGAAAACGAATGAACAATTGGTATTCGTCCTGCTAAAGATAAAGTTCCAGCAATGGAGACCATATCTTGCTCTGCAATTCCACACTCAATAAATTGTTTAGGATATTTGTGTTTGAATTTTTTTAGTCCTGTATCCACTGTTAAATCTGCATCTAAACAAATAATTTTTTTATTTTTTTTTGCAATTTTACAAATTATATCTGAATATTCTTCAATAAAGCTATCATATGTCTCGATAATGTTAGGCAATTTTACTAGATTTTTTGATAAAATTGGTTCGTCAAATTTAATTAGCTTTAAATTTATTTTTTTTATTTTTTTATTCAATTCATTTACGGCTTGAATATATTGATAATATAATAAAGCTCCAGAATGATAATTGTAGTAATCGTTTTCACTTAACTTGCTAGCCTCAATAAATGAAACTCCTTTCCCTTTAACTGTATTTGCAATTATCGCTTTGGGTAAATTAATATTTTTTATTTTTTGAAATGTTTTTTTAATTCGAGCATAGTTATTGCCATTACAAATAAATGTTTTGAAGTTAAATGCTTCAAGTTTATTTTTAAGTTTACCAAGATTACTCGTTTGTGAAGTAAGAAGATCTGATTGATATTTATTATTATCAATTATCAGGATTAAATTTTTTGAAATATATTTGGGAATCTTTAATATTGACTCCCAAAATTGACCTTCTTGTAGCTCTCCATTTCCATTTAATACAATATCTTTTTTTTTTTTTTTTTTAAAATGATTTGCAATTAAAAAACCCTTTGCTTTGGAAATCCCCATTCCCAAAGAACCTGTATTTGTCCAGATACCTTTTATGGACACATCTGGATGTCCTGGCAATCCATTGATTCTTCTAAATTTATGAATTTTATCAAAAGGTATTTCACCTCTCATGGTTAAAACGGAGTATAAACCAGGAGCATCATGCCCTTTTGAAGAAAAGTAAATATCGCCTTTTTTTAAAAATTCTGAATATATAAAATTAACTAAATCGATAGAAGAAAAGCTTGTTCCAATATGTCCTGATCCAGCTTTTTGGATCATATACAAAATATTCATTCTTAGCATATTAGAAATAACTTTTTTTTTTAGAATCCAATTTAATTTATATTTTTCAATTTTTTTGAATTGTTCCCTTTTATAATAATATAAATTAATTTTTTGATTATTCTTTTTATTATCTTTTCTGTAGGTTATTTGTTCATCCATTTCATTTAAATTGCAGTCCAACCTCCATCTACTATTAAATTTGAGCCAGTCATATAGCTTGATAAATCACTACTTAAAAACAAAATTGGTCCATTATATTCGTTAACTTTAGCCATTCTACCGATTGGAACTCTGTTTGAATATTTTTTTACAAAATTTTTATTTTGTTTATTTTTCATACCTCCAATTATTAAATTATTTACTCTTATATTTTTTTTAGCCCAATAAACTGATAAATATTTAGTTAAATTTATAATTGCACTTTTGGAAACAGAGTAGGCTGCTGGTTTATAAAATTTTTTTTTTAGGTTTTTATTTTCATATATTTTTGGATCTGGGGATAAAATACCATAAATTGATGAAATATTTATTATTGAACCTCTTTTTTTTTGAGCCATTCGAGAACCAATAATTTTACAACTCAAATAAACTCCATCAATATTTACTTTCATAACTTTTTTCCACGTATCGTTAGAAAATTTTTCAAACGGTTTTATATACTCATTTTTATCATCTGGAGAAAAATCTATAGCGGCATTGTTAATTAAAACAGTTGGAACAGAATTATTATTTATTTTTGTTGATAAATCTTTTAAGCTATTTTCGTTCGTAATGTCGCAATAATGAAATTTCAAGTTTTTATACTTCTCTTCTAAAGCAGTTATTTTTTTATTTTTGACTATATCAATAGCAAAAACTTTGGACCCCAATTTACAGAAAAATTCTGAGTATTGTAATCCTAAGAATCCTGAAGCTCCGGAAATAAAAAAAATTTCTTTATTAAATTTAAATAGTTTCATACAATATTTAATACTATATAAATTAACAAAAAAAAAATATTAATTTAAAATATATTTTATTTAAAAAAAGGGATAAAAAGAAAATTCACTATTAATAAACAGTTAATAACTGAACTGATCTTTCCAAGACCAATCTTCGGGTTCAATTTTCAGCAACCAGTAACGCATCTAATTATTGTCTTCACAGAGTGCCATTTTTAAAAATAATCCCTTCGTTTTACACCATATTAAAAACAAGAATTTAACTAGACATAATCTAAAGGTTAATTTGTATAGTTGGATCCAATACGTAAAACAACGTAATCTCAGATTCAAATTGAATCTATAGTAAGCTAGTATGTGAAGAATTAATCATCATCAAATTAAATTTTAGTCTAAACTAAAAGTATCTGTTAAACACTTTTTACATATTGGGTTTTTGGACCAATTTTTTGATATGAAATTTTCTCTTAGTTTTTTAAAATTTTTGTTGTTAAAAATATCTTTAATAGATTCTTTATAAACATTTCCAAAAGTTAAATTATCATTATATTGAGAGGCACATGGCCTTACGTCACCTTTTGCAGTTATAAAAACTCTTTCATTTGGTTGAGAACAGGTGATATCGCCTTTATCATCTTTTGATTTTTTTGACTTTATTTTTAAAAATTCATAATCTTTTGATTTATAAGAAGGAACTCTAAAATTTTGAACAGCAACAACATCAGCTTTATTATACCAAAATTTTATAAATTCTTGAATTTCATTAGAATTTGAATTCGTTTTTACAAAAGTAACTCTTACTACTGGAAGTTTCTTTTTTTTTGCATCTCTTAATTTGATGAATCTAAATACATTATTTACAACTTTATTAAAATCCCCTCTAATTCTTACTTTTTCATAAGTCTCTTTTTTTACCGCATCTAAACTAATCATAATCCTTGTTAACCCACTATCAATTAATTCAAGAGATTTTTTTTCATTCAATAAACTACCATTTGTGTTAAATCGTATATCAACAACATTTGTGGTATTCTTAATTAATTTTATCTTATTGACTAAGTCCTTATCCAACAAAGGTTCATTTAACCCTACTAAATCAACACAAGCACAATAATTTGAATTAATTTCATTTAAAATTTTTTTAAATAAATGTTCACTCATCTTTTCCTTGTACTTATAGCTTTTTATTTCATCAGTTCCCCATCTACAAAAAACACACCTATAATTACAGTTGTTTAGAGTTTCTAAATTTATTTGAATTGGAAACTTGTTCACCAATTTATATTGGCCAATTTCGTTCCATTTTTTACGGTAATCCGTAAATTTTTTTCCAATGATATTTCCTAGATATTTCTCAATATCTCCGTGCCTAGATAATTCTTCAGTATAATGTATTTTTCCCAACTATCTCCATTCTGGTTGCCAATTATAGTCTAAGCGAAGTTGTGTTCGTAATTCAATAGCTTCTTTTCCACTACCCTCGGCTTTCTCTATAAATTTCCATTTTGACTCGGGTAACTTTTGATACAAGCCAACTGTTTTTGCTAGACCGATCAACTCTTCTCTTGGTAGTTGTGGTTGATCAAGCATACTCTCTTCGGGTTTTGTAATATCACATATACTCTCTGGGTTTTTAATATATCCTTTTTTAACAGCAAGCTCTCTTAACTGGGTTCCATGATATGGCGCAAAGATAAACGCTCCTGTTTTTTCAACATCTTTAGGCAACTGTCTAGTAAATTTAATAGAGTCAAATATTAATTTTCTATTTTCTTCAGGCATTCCTATTATTAAATCTCCAACAGTTACATACTTTTTTCCTGAGGTCATTTTGAACGCAGAAATCATTCTTTCATTAGACGTTGTTCGTTTTAATATTTTTCTTCTATATTCTGGATTACCATGCTCAATACCAAAATTCATCCTAAGCATATTCATTTCTTCAAGTTTTTTAGCGCGTCTTTCTGTCATTGTTTCACACCGTGTATTCATCCAAAATGGTATTTTATAATCTATGTACATTTCATATAATTCATCAAATCTTTTCTCTGACACAGCTAGGAATGTATCGTCAATCATATAAATTAATCCCAAGTTATATTTTTTGTGTAAGAAATCAATTTCCTCGTTGACTTTCTTAATAGATCTTTTTCTAGCAAACATCTGGCCAGTATCAGATTTATGGAGCATTACCTTAGCTGGTGAGTTACAGAATGTACATGTGTAGGCACAACCTCTTTGAGTTTCTAATCCAATGGTTCTTCTAATTTTTCCTTGCATAGGCCTATAGGTAGCATTTTCTGGAAACACGCTATAATCAGGTATGGGTAAACTTTCCAAATCTACTAATGAACCAATTTTATTTTTTATTATATTCCCATTGTATCTAACCCAAAAATTTTGAACATTATGTGTGGGTTTACCTTCGCAAAGTTTATTGCAAAATTCAATCATTGCATCCTCACCTTCTCCTCTACAAACGTAATCACCAACATTATCATTTAATATTAATTGTGGAGCAAAAGTTGCGAATACTCCACCCCACACTATTGGAATTTTTTTCATTTTTTTTGATAACGATCGAATAATTCTTCGAGCGATAGAATATGTATTTTCAACAACTGAAATAGCTATTAAGTTTGGATCAAATTCTTCAATCCTTTTTTGAAAATTGTCTACAATATTTGTTTTAAATATTTGGCCCTTTTCTTTCCATTCATATTCAAGAATATGCTGCTCATGTGATTCATAATTTTTATTGATTTCATCGACATAAAAAGTCGTATCAAATAAGTCAACTGCAAACCCTTCCCTTCTAAATAAAGCTGTTAAAAGTCCAATTGAATAGGGCATCATTTGCGACATTTGTATATTTGGATAAAGTAATAATATTTTAAAATTTTTTTTACTTTTATTAAAAGATGATTGTGTCATGAAAAATAACTATAAATGTTCTTCGTGCCAAAAACAAGCTATTATGAAAATTGACTATAACATAACAATCCGATTAAATCTATGTTGTTCAATTATTGAACAGTTTATCGAATTTAATAAATATTTACAAAGTAAATTAAGCATGTATATTTATTAAAAATTGAAAAAAATTTATATTCAATAATAGATCAAATTCAGAATATTTTGGACAGAAACAAAATTTGTTCAGAAATTTATATGATTTTTAAAAAAAATGAATAATAAAGATTACGCACTAATAATTCAAGCAAGATCAAACTCCAAAAGATTCCCAAATAAAATATTAAAAAAAATCAATAAAGAAGAAATTCTAACAATTATGTTAAAAAGATTAAAAAAAAAATTTAGAGATAAAATAATTGTTGTTATAGGAAATAAGAATTATAAAAAAATTGTAGATATTTGTAAAAAACAAAAAATTAAATTCTTTATTGGAAGTAACAACAATGTTTTAGAAAGGTATTATAAATGTGCCCAAAAAAACAAAATAAAAACAATAGTTAGAATCCCTTCAGATTGTCCATTAGTTGATCCAAATATCATTAAAAAAGGACTGAAAAAATTTTTTTCAAATAATGTAGACTATGTATCAAATCTAATATTCCCATCATACATTGATGGAAATGATGTTGAAATTTTTTCAATCAAATGTCTTACGAAAATATTCAATAATGTAGAATCGAGATTCGACAAAGAACATGTAACCAGTTACTTACAAAGAAATAAAAAAATATTCAAAATTATGAATTTTAAAGCGAATGAAAATCTTTCACTAAAATATAGAGTTACACTTGACTATAAGGAAGATTTAATAGTAATTAAAAAATTATTAAGTAATAAAAATATTTTTTTGAATTATAAATCCATAAAAAATATATTTAAAAAAAATCCAGCAATTTGTAAAATAAACAATAAATTTATAGGAACAATGTGGTATCAAAAAAAATAAATAAATTCACAAGTTTTAAGACCGAAAAACTTAAAAAAATTGGATTAAATATTATTCCCGGACTAACTCAAACTTTGGCAAAAAGTCCATCTCAATTTAGTGAAAACTTTTCACCAATATTTGCAAATAGAGGTAAAGGAGCTTTTATAATAGATTATGAAAACAATAGTCTTATTGATACAATTATGGGAATCGGACCTATAATTTTAGGATACAAAAATACTTCAATTAACAATGCAATCAAAAAACAATTAAATAAAGGTATAATTTTTTCTTTAGTTAATCCTTTGGAAATAAAACTAGCACAAGAATTAAATAAGTTGATTCCAAATTTGGAAATGTTCCGATTTAGTAAAACTGGTGCTGATATAACAAGTGCAGCAATTAGGGCAGCAAGATCATATACGTCAAAAAATAAAATATTAAGTTGTGGTTATCATGGTTGGCACGATTGGAATGCAATTACGCTAAATAAAAATTATGGAATATTAAAAGAAAACAAAGAATATATTAAAAAATTTTCTTACAATGATTTTGAATATTTTGCTGATAATCTAGACTCAGATACTGCGGCTGTAATTATGGAACCAATAATTTTTGATTTTCCAAAAAATGGATTTTTAAAAAAAATTAGAAAATTGACTAAACAAAAAAAAA
>Ga0187833_10007166_pt1 | contig 10142 bp, 7 predicted proteins | sample ETNtaG_37_FD_167968 | JGI IMG/M metagenome (GOLD analysis project Ga0187833, IMG submission 167968) | Marine microbial and viral communities from oxygen minimum zone, Eastern Pacific Ocean - ETNP2014_SV_400_PacBio MetaG (Illumina Assembly) | ecosystem: Environmental > Aquatic > Marine > Hypoxic... | reverse complement strand
CAGAGAAGACTTGGCTCATACACCATCCTTGACACATAAAGAAAGTAACAAAGAAATTAACAAAGAAGAAAATACACAATTTTTAAAATTAATTAAAGATATTACTAGCAAAGGTTTTGTTAGAAGTAATTATGAAAAAAAACTAATTGATCTCACCGATGTAAGAATTAATTTAAAAAGTAAAAAATAATTATATTAATTTTTGTTTTCTTTAATAGTCTTTATATTTAGCTCTTTCAGTTGTTGATCCGTTGCCTCTGATGGGGCGTTCATTAGCAGATCTTGGGCATTTTGATTTAACGGGAATAAGGTTATTTCTCTTATATTTTCCACATTCGCTAGTAACATTACTATCCTATCTATGCCTGGAGCCAATCCGCCGTGTGGAGGAGCCCCGTAGGATAGCGCTTTGATCATTCCTCCAAATTTACTATCAACATCTTTTTTCAAATATCCAACTTTTGAAAATACTTTATAGAACATTTTTGGAAGATGATTTCTGATAGCGCCTGAGGATAATTCTATGCCATTACATACCAAATCATATTGTTCTGCAAGAATTTTAAGAGGGTCTATTTTATCAAACTCCTCATAACTTACTTTTGGCATAGAAAATGGATTATGACTAAAATCAATTTTTTTTTCTTCTTCGTTAAACTGATACAATGGATAATCTACAATCCAACAAAATCGAAATTGATTTTTTTGTATTAAATTTAAGTCTTCAGCTATTTTTTGTCTTGCTAAACCAGAAATTTTTTCAGCAATTTGTTTTTTTTCACAAGAAAAAAATACAGCATCACCATCTTTAAGATTGCATGCTCTAACTATTTTATTTATTCCGCTATCAGAAAAAAATTTTGCAATAGGACCTGATCCTGTAAGTTTATCTTTAATTTTTATTATTGATAAATAAGCAAGTCCATTAGCACCTTCCGTTTTTGCCCATTCATTTATACTATCATAAAAACTTCTCGGTTTTTTAAAAGCATTGGGGGCAGGAATTGCTCTTACAATGGCACCTTTATTAATCTGTTTTTTGAATATATTCAACTTAATATCAGCAGAGTTAAATATGTCAGTAACATCTGAAATTTTTAAAGGATTTCTTAAATCTGGCTTGTCAGTTCCATATTGCAGCATTGAATCATCAAAAGAAATTTTTTTGAATGGATAATCTGAAACTTCTTTTCCACTTCCAAATTCGCTGAACAATTCATAAAAAAGTGGTTCTATAGTTGAAAAAATATCTTCTTTTTCAACAAAGGACATTTCTATATCTAGTTGATAATGTTCTCCAGTACTCCTGTCTGCTCTACCATCTTCATCTCTAAAACATGGTGCAATCTGAAAATATTTATCAAACCCAGCTACCATTATCATTTGTTTAAATTGTTGAGGAGCCTGTGGTAATGCATAAAATTTTCCAGGATTTAATCTACTTGGAACTAAAAAATCCCTAGCACCCTCGGGACTAGATGCAGTTAAAATTGGTGTTTGAAATTCATTAAATCCCAATTTAGCCATTTTTTTTCTAACAAAAGAAATTACTTTCGATCTTAAAATAATATTTTTATGCATTGTTTGTCTTCTTAGATCCAAAAATCTGTATTTTAGCCTTATATCTTCTGGATAATCCTGTTCTCCAAAAACTGGCATCGGCAATTCTTCAGCTTCAGATAAAATCTCTAATTCTTTAAACTCAACTTCTATTTTTCCTGTGGGTAAATCTTTATTGATGGTTTCTAAGGTTCTTTTCAATACTTTTCCTGTTATAGAAATTACAGAATCAGGATTAATTTTTTCCAAAATTTTAAAATTTGCATTTGTAGTCTCAATAACACATTGCGTAATTCCATAGTGATCTCTAAGATCAATGAATAACAGGTTACCATGATCCCTTTTTCTATGCACCCAACCTGACAATTTTACAGTAGTATTTTCATGACTCGGTCGAAGCTCTGAACAATTATGTGTTCTATATTTATGCAATTTTTACCTTATTTTTTTAATGCTTCTTTTATGGTTGCCAAATCTACTGGCTTACCCTTTTTTAAACTGAGTTTATCTACTTTATGAACAAATAAAAATATTTTTTCATATGATCGATCGATTCTTTTAATAATATATTCAATTAATTTTTTATCAATATTTATTTGCCTATCAGATAAATATTTAATCAACAATGCATAAATTAAATTATCGTCAGGATTTTTAATTCCAATTATTAAACAATTTCTAATTCTTGAAATAAGATCAGGTAGTTTAAAATTAAATTTATTCAGTGGCTCCAGGGAAGTTATCAGTAAATATTTATTTTCCTGCTCTATTATATTTAAAACTGTGTACAATAAGTTTTCTGAAAAATTTTCATCTAAATCTTCAATAATTACAGCCTGTTTAGTTTTAAAATTTTGAATAGTTTCATCTGAAAATTTTCCAGAAAAAACTTTTATACAAGCAGTTTTTTTTTCAAAAATTGAAGCCAAGTGAGATTTGCCTGAAAATTTTTCTCCATATAGATTGATTGTCTTTTTAATCCATCTTGGCCAACAATTAATTAAATTATATGGCTCTTGATTGCTAGAAGATAAATAATAATCTTGATCTAAGTAATTTTTATTAATCTTAAAGTTAAATAATATTTGATCTTTATTATTCATTGTATTACCCAAAGGCCTTCAGCATTAACTATTTCAAAACCGTAAATAGAAAATTGTTTTATTAATTTATTAGGATTTGTATTATAAATAATTTCATAAACTGTCTTGTTTAAATCAAATTTTTTAATTGAGAAAGAGTTTATATCATCAATTTTAGTTAGAGTATTTTCAAATTTAGAAATTTTATCCGCATTATCGCTATTTAAAATCAAGTTCATTGATAATTTAATAGAAGTATTTATTTCATTAAAATCTTTCCATATATCATTTAATTGCACTTTTACTTTTTTAATCACAGCTACTATTGAATCTGTATCTTTAATATCTACTTTGTAAAAGATTAAGTTTGAATTTTTTTTATATTCTTGAAATTTAATTTTAGAAAAAAAAATTAATTTATTGTTCTCTGGATATATTAAACTTAAAATATAATTTTCCGTGTTATACTTTTTGGCAATCTCTATTATATCTAAATTTTCTAAGTTTTCTTGAGAAGTGATTAATTTTAAAGTTTCATCTATGTCTTCAAGAGGCATAATATAATTTATTAATCCACTTTGATCTTTATTAGATAGCCAATATTTATAAAAAATATTATCATTAAAAAGGTGCAAATTCTCTTGTTCAATAATAATAGGTAAAAACAAAACTGATATTCGTTTTGGGTTTGAATAAAATAAGTTTTTTTTCTCTAAGAAAAATTTCATTCTTTTTTTATTAAAATATACATCAAAATTTGCATAGTATTTATTTTCTCTAAAAATTTCATTTTTAATTTTAAAATTTTCAACCAAGGTTTTTATTTCTCTCATATTAACATTTTTTAATTTCTTGATATCTGTAGAATTTAGAATTTGACTTAATAATCTATAAAATGCTTTTTTAAATGCTTCATCAATAATCTTAATTCTTGAAAATTCCAAATCTATTTCTTTAGAAATTTCTAATTCTTCTACTGCCAATATATGATTTGATGCTAAAGAATGCTCTGATGAAATAAAAAATACAAACGTTAAAATAAAAATAATATTGAATATTTTTTTAATTATATTTGAAAAAGAAACAAACATTCTCTAATAATAGTTAAAAAAGATTGCTTTACCTATAAAAAAAGTGGAGAAAACCCTTCAAATACTAATAAGTTTACAAAATATATATCTTGATTAATTAAAAAAAAAATCTATTTCTGCTTTAGCATTTGTGAGACTGTCTGATCCGTGCACTGAATTTTTATCAATAGAAATTCCATAAAGTTTTCTAATCGTACCATCTTTTGCTTTTTTAGGATCTGTGGCTCCCATTAGATCTCTGTTTTTTTGAATAGCATTTTCACCATCTAAAATTATTGCAATTATTGGTCCGGAAGAAAGATAAGAACATAGTTTCTCATAAAATGGTTTTGTTTGGTGAACCTTATAAAACTTCTCAGCTTCTTCTTTAGATATTTGTATTTTTTTACTATCGACAATATTCAATTTGTTATTTAGAAAAATTTTTTTTATTTTTGTCTCTAGTTCTCTTTCAACTGCATCTGGTTTAATAATTGACAATGTTCTTTCTGATGAATTGTTATTCATAATGTTCCTCTATTAACCTATTGAGTAAACGAACTCCAAATCCTGTTGCACCCTTTGGATTTAGATTTGAAGCTTTTTTTGAAAATGCCATTCCGGCAATATCTAAATGTGCCCAAGGAGTTTTGTTGATTATAAATCTTTGTAAAAATTGAGCAGCAGTAATAGATCCAGCACCACCTGAATAATTAATATTTTGCACATCAGCTACTGTGGAATCCATTAATTTATTATAATTTTCATTTAGAGGTAATCTCCAAACTTTTTCTCCAATCTTTTTACTTATTCCAAAAATTTTATTTGATAAGTCATCATTGTTGGAAAATAGTCCCGCGTATTCCTCTCCCAAAGATATGATGATTGCCCCGGTAAGTGTGGCCAAATCAATTATAAATTTAGGTTTAAATTTTTTTTCTGTGAAACTAAGAGCGTCAGACAACACCAGTCTTCCTTCCGCATCAGTATTTAAAATTTCAATTGTTTTGCCAGAATAAGATTTCACAATGTCACCTGGTTTTTGAGCATTTCCACTCGGCATGTTTTCAGCAAGTCCCACTACACCAACTACATTTACTTTTGCTTTTCTTAAAGCCAAAGTTTTGAGTAATCCAACCACAACAGCGGAACCGGCCATATCATATTTCATTTCTTCCATAAATCTGGCAGGTTTTAAGGAAATTCCTCCTGTATCAAAACAAACTCCTTTTCCAACGAATGCCAAAGGTTTGTCTTTTGACTTTTTGTTTCCTCTCCATTCTATAGTTACCAAAAATGACTCGTTGATGCTTCCTTGACCTACGCCCAAAAGAGCAAGCATTCCTAACTTTTTCATTTTTGACTCATTATAAATTTGAATTTTTAAACCTAATGAAGAAAGTTTTTTTATAATTTCTACATATTTTTTTGGATACAAAATATTTGGAGGTTCAGAAACTAAATCTCTTGCTTGAAAAACTCCGGATTCTATTGCTTTATATCTAAAGTAATTATTATTTAGCAAAGTTTTTTCAGAAGATACTATTTTTAATAAAAAATAAAAAATATTTTTATTTTGTGTTTTATACTTATTAAAAGAATATGATTTTAAGCTAAATCCGTGAATGAAACGTAAAATTAATTCAGTATTTTTTTTATAGAGTTTAAAAAACTTGATCGTGTCTGCATACAGATTTACTTTATCTATTTTGTTCGTTTTTAAAAAAGAATAAAGATTTGCTCCCAATTCTTCAAAATTATTTGAAACCAGATTCTCTTTTACCATAATAAATAAAACTTTATTTTTTTCTGAAATATCAAAACTTATTATTTTTTCTTTTATTTTTTTGGATTTTAAATTTTTCAAATAAACTTTAATTTTATTTAATGTTTGATCGGAAAAGATTCCACTTTCTGCTCTAAAGTGAAAATTTTCATTAAGAAAAAAAGTTAACGTTTCTCCTTGTTTAAAATCAATTTTATTATCAAAAATAATAGTATTTTTCATATTTTCTTGTTACAGTTGAATTAAATTAACATATATATTAAATCAACCGTAATGAGAAATACAATTTATAGATATTTTTTTATACAATTTATTTCTTTATTTGCGCTAGTATTAATATCAACGTGTGTAATTGTTTGGATTGTTCAAGCTGTAAATTATTTAGATTTTGTTACCGAAGACGGACATGCATTTGGTGTTTATTTTACATATTCGCTTTTAAATATACCAAAAGTCATTAATAGATTAATTCCTTTAGTTTTTTTAATCAGTTTATTAACTACAATATTGCAATTTGAAAAAAACAACGAATTATTAATTTTTTGGACATCTGGCTTAAATAAAATCAGACTCGTAAATTTTGTTATTATAATTTCAATTTTAATTACATCGTTTCAATTATTTATGTCACTTGTTGTAAGTCATTCATCTCTGAATCTTGCAAGATCTGTTTTAAGATCATCTAGTATAAGTCTCTTTCCATCTTTGGTGAAAGAAAAAAAATTTAATGATACTGTTAAAGACTTGACTGTATTTGTTGAAAAGAAAAAAAATAATGGAGAAATGCTAAATATTTTTTTGAGAGATGACACATCAAATGTTGAGCAATCGAGAACAATCATTGCTAAAAGAGGATACATTATAAAAAAAAATGAACAAAATATTTTAGTTTTATTCGACGGTACAATCCAATCAGAGAAAAGAAATAATAAAGTCAACTTTGTAAATTTTAAGAAAACGGAAATTAATCTATCTTCATTTGAAAGCAAAACTACGACTTATCCAAAGATACAGGAAAATAATACTCTTAGCTTATTAAATTGCATTATACCATTTTTAGATGAGAACAAAACTACTCTTTTAGAATTTCAATGTAGATCTAGGATAGATGACATTACAGCTGAACTGAATAGAAGATTAGGAATGCCTCTTTACATTCCCATCATATCAATAATTATTTGTTATTTATTATCTTCAAGGAAAGAAAGTAAATATTATTTTCTTCAAAAATATATTGTTTTTATAACGGCATTTACTATCTTGGTATTTGCAGAAATTATGGTTAGATACTCAGGAAATTCTGTTTCGGGTTCAATCATTTATTATTCTTTGCCTCCTTTATTAATATTATTGAATTATCTAAATTTAATTAGAATATTTAAATTTGAAAATCTAGATCAATAAAATGTTTAATTTTAATATATTTAAAAGATATTTTTTTATTGAATACTCTAAAACTGTATTGAATGTTACTTTGATGTTTTTGGCTCTGGGAATTGTTCTTAATATATTCGAAGAAGTTAATTTTTTTAAGGATCATGCGGTTGGATTTTTATTGCCTGTAATTTTAACTTTTTTAAAGGTACCCTCAATGATATATGGACTTTTCCCATTTATTTTTTTAATCTCATCAGTCATATTGTTTTTAAGATTTGTTCGGTCAGAAGAAATAATTGCTTTGAAGGTAGCAGGCGTATCAAATTTTAAAATTATAATCTTTCCGTCCTTAATATCATTGGTTTTTGGCATAATTATTGTAACGGGTATAAATACGATAACTTCAAAACTTACACACAAATATCTGGATATAAAGAATCATTACACTAAAGATAATGATTATTTGGCTGCACTTACAGAAAACGGTATTTGGATAAAAGATAAAATCGACGGGAATACAAATATAGTTAGAGCAAAAAGATTAAGTAAAAATAGTTTGATAGATGTTTCTATCTATAAATTTGACGAAAACAATGAATCTCTATTAAGAATTGAAACACGTAATGCTGATATCAGTAAGCATAATTGGAAATTAAGTGATGCCACAATTTATTACAATGATAGTAACAATGTCTCTGACTATTTTGCAGAGTATTTTTTTGTAAGTCACTTTGAAATTAACAGCATAAAAAATATTTTTTCCAATTTAGATGCTGTATCTTTTTGGGAACTAGGCAAATTAAAAGAAAATTACAAATATTTGGGCTATTCTACTAAGGAAATTGAAAGTAAATTTCAGAAAGCTTTGTCCTTCCCGTTTTTTTTAATGTCCATGACACTTCTTGCTGGGACCGTTGTAATGAATGTAAAGTATAGGGGAAATTATCTGAGTTATGTCATTATTACTATTATTCTTTCGGTTATCATTTTTTATCTTAATGACTTATCTAGAGCACTGGGAGAAACGGAACAAATTTCTTTAATAATGTCTGTTTGGACTCCTTTAAGCATAATTTTGATTTTTAGTTCTATAGGAATGATTCATGTTAATGAAAAATGATAAAAATATATTTTTATATTTGATATTAATTTTTTTTTCTTTAACTCAATGTTTGGTTGCTGATGAGTTCGATATCAGTGCATTAAATATAAAGTTACTTCAGGATAGCGAAACAATTCAAGCAGAAGGCAATGTTGTTATTGTAGGACAAGATGGAATTATCATTGAATCCGAAAATGCAACTTACGATAAGAAAGAAAATATCATAGATGCAAAAAAATCTGTAAAAATCACTGACAGAAAAACAAATGATGAACTTAAATCAGACAAGATTCGATATTCAAAAGAAAAAGAAGAAATATTAGCTGAGGGCGACGTTTTTTTTAAGGGCAGTGATGGTGTAACCATCGAGACTGAAATCGCTTTATATGACAAAAGAAATCAAGTTATAAAATCTGACCAATCAACAAAAATGAATGATGGATACGGAAATTCAATTTTTCTAGATATGTTTAACTACTCTACAAAAAATAAAAATTTAAGATCACGAGGTTATATTAAAATAATTGATAAATATGAGAATAAATATTTTTTCGACGATATATTTATCGATGTTAACAATAAAAGAATGGCAGGGTCAAATTTAAAATTGAAATTTAAGAAGGATACTTTTGGAAATATTGAAAATGACCCAAGATTAGTTGCTAATTCTGCGGTCATTACTGAGAATAAAAGTTATATTGAGGGAGGAGTTTTTACGACTTGCAAAAAAAAGGGAGATAAATGCCCCCCATGGAAACTCGTGGCGGAAAAAATAATTCATGACAAGGAAAAACAAAGAATCAGTTATGAAAATGCAAAATTATACTTATATGGTTACCCTGTATTTTATACTCCAACATTTTTTCACCCTGATCCAACGGTAAAGAGACAATCCGGATTCTTAACACCGAGTATAACGAATTCTTCTTTGTTAGGAAATGGTATTAATTTTCCATATTATTTCGCTTTAGCAGAACATAAGGACGCAACATTAAATCCAAAAATTTATGCAGATGAAAATCCAGTAATCCAAACAGAATATCGATATGTAACAAAAAATAGTTATTCAATACTAGATGGAAGTTTTAAACAAGGTTATAAAAAAACCTCGAACAAAAAAACCGATGGAAGTAGAAATCATATCTTTGCAAGATCTGATATTGATTTAGATCTCGAAACATTTGATGAAAGTAAACTTTCAATTAATTTTCAAAAAGCCTCAAATGATACTTACCTTAAAGTTCACGACATTAATTCTAAAATAATGGGAAGTAACACGGTAATGAATTCCTCAATAGCTATGAATTTTTCAAAAAATAATTCAGATTTGGATATAAATATGGATGTATACGAAGATTTAAGCAAAACTGAAGAGAGGTATGAGTTTGTAGCGCCAAATTACAATTATAAAAATAAATTATCTATTTCTGATGAACTAGGAATTCTCAATTTTCAATCTAGAGGCTACTATAAAAATTACGAGACTAATAAAAAACAAACAAAATTAGTTAACGATTTTCATTGGAAGTCGAATGATTATATTAGTAATTCTGGTATTATAACAAAATTTGAAGGTAATTTAAAAAATTCAAATTATCGATCAGAAAACACTTCTGATCATAAAAATGACAAAAATAATATTGAACTCATGGGTGCAGTATCTTTATTAAGTTCTCTGCCTTTAGAAAAACGGTCAGAAAATTATAAAAAAACTCTAACACCAAAACTAATGTTGAGGACAGCGCCGGGCCATATGAGAAATATGAGTAACAATAGTTTGAAATTGGGAATGTCAAACCTGTATTCTTTAAATAAATTAACAGCTATTGACGCAATCGAGTCGGGTACAAGTTTAACTTTAGGAACAGATTACAATTATAAGAATAAAAATGATTTTGAGAAATTCAATTTGTCAATAGGTCAAGTTTTTAACTATGATGATAACGCTGATATGCCCAGACAAAGCACAATGAATGAAAAAACATCAGAATTGGTTGGTAATGTAAATTATTATCTAAATGAGTTTAGTAAAGTTGGTTATAAATTTTCACTAGATAACAATTACAGTACTCTGAATTATAATGAAATTTCAGGTATTTTTAAAATTAACAAATTAGTTACAAATTTTGAATATCTTGAAGAAAATAACCATATAGGAAATAACC
>Ga0187833_10007164_pt1 | contig 10145 bp, 11 predicted proteins | sample ETNtaG_37_FD_167968 | JGI IMG/M metagenome (GOLD analysis project Ga0187833, IMG submission 167968) | Marine microbial and viral communities from oxygen minimum zone, Eastern Pacific Ocean - ETNP2014_SV_400_PacBio MetaG (Illumina Assembly) | ecosystem: Environmental > Aquatic > Marine > Hypoxic... | reverse complement strand
GATAGGCGGAACGCCTTTGAACATAACGGCACATCCACTTTAGTGGATATGCCGTACCAATACAAGACAAAAAGAGAATATTTTTATATTTCTCCTACCTTTGTAAAATATGGGCCCTTTACTAACAAAACTAGAAAATGAATTAAAATTAAGAAACTTTTCAAAAAGTACAATAAAATCATATTTAGATGAAACATCTCGATTTTTCAATTTTGCAGAAAAACAAGGTTTAAATGAAAATACTGCCAAGGAATACTTCCTAAAACAGCTTGAATCTAAAAAAAGCCCAACAACTGTTTCACACAATATTAGTATCATTACATTTTTCTTTGACAAAATTCTAAACCAGAAAATTAACATACCGCATCCAAAAAGAAATAAAACAATCCCAGAAATATTAACACAAGAGGAAATTAAAAAAATGATTAACTCTTTAACAAATATTAAACATAAATTAATATTAAAAATTCTATACGGTTGTGGATTAAGAGTCTCAGAGGTAATTAACTTAAAAAAACAGGATATCAATCTCCAAGAAAAATTAATGCATATTAAACTAGCAAAAGGTAAAAAAGATAGGTTTGTAAAAATACCAGACTCTCTTCAAGAAAATTTAAAAAACTATCTCGCATTATCTTCAGAAGAGTATCTTTTTCCATCAAATAGGGGAGGAAAACTAGCCAAAAAGACTATCTCAAAAATTGTTGAATCTTCAGCAAAAAAAGCACAAATAAAAAAAAGAGTTTATCCCCATTTATTAAGACATTCCTTTGCAACCCACCTTCTAGAACAAGGCACAGATTTAAGAATAATCCAAAAAATCTTAGGTCATTCAGATATCAAAACAACCCAAATCTATTTAAAGATCTCAAACGCTTCAATTAAAAATGTAAGAAGCCCCTTGGACACATTATAAAATGAAAAAAATAATAGTTATCCCCTCAAACCAAGGATGTTTAGGCAAGAATGTGGGATGTGAAGATGGGGGGAAAGTCGTTTGTAAGATGGCTGGAATTGAATTTGAAATCGCAGAAATATCAGAGTCAGACTTTATAGAAACTACTAAAAAACTTGAAAAATTAGAAGGAGATGTTTTTGTTGGAGGAGATCATTCTATAACCTATCCTTTATTCAAAAACAGCGACGCTGATGGTTTAATCATATTTGATGCACATGCAGATTGTGTAAACAATTTTAGCCCTCCAACCCATGAAGATTTTGTTAGAGTGCTAGTTGAAGAAAAGATAGTAAGTCCAGATAAAATCTTAATCATAGGACTAAGAAACGTAGACCCTATCGAAAAAGAATATCTTAAGGATAAAAAAATTAATCATCTATATATGAATAAAATTAATGATAACCTAAATAAAAAAATCAGCGAATTCTTACAAAAATTAGATAATGTTTATCTTTCAATAGATATTGATTCCTTAGATGGAGAGAAATATGTTGGTACAGGCTATCCAGAGAAAGATGGATTTGATTTAGAACAATTAAAAGAATCTATTAAAAATATTATGAAAAGTGGTAAAGTTATTAGAAGTGATTTGGTAGAAATTAATCCTAGTTTAGATAAAAATAACCTAACTGTTAATGCAGGAAGTGAAATTTTGAGGGTTATTCTTGGAAATAGAAACGTTTAAAAATACCCTTTTAATAACAATTTTATGAGAAAAACTGTTTATTTGTTTTTAATAGTAACATTATTACTTGTATTAAGTTTAAGTTTTGTTTCAGCTAGCGCTCCCTTCAATCATAGATATCAAGGAGATCCTCATAAAAGCAGTGCTTCAAATTATAGGAGCAATTATGGTGGAGGTTACTATGATAATTCTGGAAATTATAGATATAATACTATAAATCAGGCACAAAAACCAACATTTAAAGGAAGTTATGGTAATTATAGGCAGGTCATGTATGCTAACGGAGATTACAGACCAAGCTATTATTTTGTAGACTATCCCGAATCTTATAACCGACCTTATTTTAGCGGAGGTGTTGGAGGAGCTGGATTGAGTTATGGTGGATTTGGTAGAGGATTTGGAGGATTTGGTGGATATGGAGGATACGCAGGCTATAGTGGATTTGGTGTTGGAGTTAGTAGATACTTTCCAAGTTACAGTTACAATGCATACGGATTAAATTACTATCCATCTTATAGCTACAGTTATGGTGGATGCAGTTTTGGATGTTAAAATGAATAAAAAATTTAATTTAATATTTGGGATATTTCTAATCTTCTCAATAATTGCAAGTAGCCTTGTAAGCGCTAGTTATTACGGCGGAAATTATGGTTATGAAAATTATTATAACAGTTATAATTATGGACATAATTACAGAAATTATAATTATAAATCAAATATCATTTCAACAAGCTCAAGCTATAAAAAAGCTAATCATTTTTTCTATAAAAGCGGAACTAGTAATTATAGAAGTCATAACAGCTATTACCCCAATTTTAGAGGTATGAAATATAAAGATAGAAATTACGTATTAGATCTACATTATCCTTATCATAGTTATGTTACAGAAAATAGCTACAAAGAAAGCAATACTCCCTATGGTTATTCAAGACATAAGGAAAGCAATCAAAGATTACTAAGTAGGCCCGAACATCATCTAATATATTGGACCTATCGTTAAATATAACAATCTTTAAATAAATAAAATATCCCAAAGAATGATGAATAAAAAAATATTTATGTTTATATTAAGTGCCTGTTTTCTATTAGCAGTTATTGGAACTGTTGACGCTTCATTATGCAAAGGATTTAATGGATATTATCACGATTGCAATTACATCTATGGTCATAGTAGCTATAACAGCTATAACGGCCATAGCAATTATAAATTAAATTACAAACATCAAAATCACTATAAAGATAATCACCAAAAGATAATTTATTTAAATAATTATAAAAAATATAATTCAATAAACAATTACCACATTCATAAAGGTCAAAGCCATTCCAACATCAAAATAAGATACATCAGAGATGAAAGAACATATGAACCTAGATATAATGTCAATCCAGGTGGTAAACAATTAAAAGTCTATTTAATAAAAAATACAAACTACATTAAATTAGGCCATAAAAATTCAATACACCACGACGGAGACCCCTATCATAACATTAAAAACCCTGCCCATTTTCAAACCCTCCACTTAAAACACGAAGAGCATTGCCCAGATGGATTTATTTGCGCAAGCGGTAAGTGGTATTAACTCTTTCTAATAACATAATAAATCTCATTATCAGTTTCAATCAATTCATATTTCAACTGATTTCTATCTAACATCATTTCAAAGCCAATCCTCCTCGGCAATTTCATTGACCTTCTTGTCAAAGTTTTAGTTGCAAAACTAACAACCAGATAGTTAGCTTTCCCTTTCAAAATATTGATAATTTCTTCACCAAGTTTTTTCAATTTCTTAGCTTTTGGAACTATTAAATCATAAAGTTTAAACATAAAAATTATATCTGTTTTTGGAAGATCCCTTAAATCTCCTAGTTCTCTAACATCAAGAATTTCTGCTTTTCCATTTATCTTGAGAGTTTTAAAAAACTTATTTAAAAATTTTATATCTTCAGTATCAATATCATATGAATGATATTCTGTTGATTTCGACAATCTCATCAAGGGAAATGATAATGGATTCAAACCACACCCCAAATCAGTTATTGATTTTGGTTTTCCAGTTATCTTAAAAATATCTTTATACAATTTTTCATAATGAGGCAATCTTTCTATTGTAGAGAGTGTTATTTTAAGTAAGGCATTAATAACCCCTAGAATTTCAGATTCAGGAGCGTTCTTATTTTGTAAGATCTCAATATCTTTTAACAGAGAGTCACGTTTCTTCTTCCCCTTAGTTTGATAGCTACTATACAATCTATGCAATTCTTTTCTTATAATCTTAATTGCAAATTTATCATCATAGATATCTTCACTATCAATTTGAAACTTCCGCATATAATTCTCTATCTCTTTTTTAACAATATCGTCGCTGATCGAACTATATTTCTTATTCTCTTTTATTTTTTCTATAAAAGATTTTGACATCTTGTTTTCCATTTTATATTCATCAGAAGATAGAAACCTTTATAAACCTCTTTTTTTAATAAATGATATAATGGCAACAGATAAACCAACAATGAATGTAGTATTCGTAGGTCACGTAGACCACGGAAAATCAACTTGTGTAGGTCAGCTTATGTTCCAAAGCGGAGTTATCCCTGAACAGGAGATGAAGAAGTTAAAAGAAGAAGCTGAGAAACAAGGTAAACCTGGTTTTGAATTTGCTTATATTATGGATCACATTAAAGAAGAAAGAGAAAGAGGAGTTACAATTGACTTAGCATATAAGAAAGTTATAACACCAAAAAGACAAATTACAATAATTGATGCACCAGGTCACAAGGATTTCGTTAAAAACATGATTACTGGAGCCTCACAAGCTGACGCAGCTTTCTTAACTATTGCTGCTAAAGAAGGTGTACAACCTCAAACTAAAGAGCACTTATGGTTATTAAGAACAATGGGTGTTAAAGAAATTGCAGTAAATATTAACAAAATGGATACTGTAGATTACAAAGAAGAAGCTTTCAATAAAGCTAAAGAAGATGTTTCTGCACTTTTGAAAGTTGTTGGAATTGATGCTTCAAAAACTACTTTCTTAGCTGTAAGTGGTTTGAAGGGAGATAATGTTAAAGATAAATCAGAAAATATGCCTTGGTACAAAGGTCCAACTTTGTGGGATCAATTAGACTTATTTGAAGAGCCTAAGAAACCAACTGATTTACCTATGAGAATGCCAGTTCAAGATGTTTATGAAATTACAGGTATTGGAACAGTTCCAGTAGGTAAGATCGAAACAGGTGTAATGAAAATTGGTCAAAAGGTGATAGTTCTTCCAGGGAGAAGCGGTACAGGTGTAGAAGGGGAAGTTAAGTCAATAGAGATGCATCATGAACAACATCAAGAAGCTCCTGCTGGTTTTAACGTTGGTATTAATGTTAAAGGAGTTGGAAAGAAAGATATTGCTAGAGGAGATGTAATCTGCGATGCAGCTAAACCTGCTACAATAGCTGAGGAATTTACAGCGCAAGTTGCTATAATCAATCATCCAACTGTTGTTGCTAAAGGATACACACCAGTATTCCACGTTCATACAGCGCAAGTTCCTTGCCAATTAACTGAAATTTTACATAAAATAGATCCTACAAGCGGACAACCTTCAGACGAAAAAGTTGACTTCTTGAAAAACGGAGATGTTGCTATGGTTAAGTTCAAACCAATGGGCAATTTAGTTATTGAAAGTTCAAAAGAAAATCCTCATATGGCTAGATTTGCTATAAGAGATGCTGGAGCTACAGTAGCTGCAGGTGTTTGTACTGAATTAGTTGAAAAGAAGTTAGGTTAGTTTTTATTAAATTTTAAAATAGTTATTAGATCACTGACAAGTTTATAAAATAAAAAAAAGAGAAATGCCCTATTCATTTCTCAATTAGTTAATAAGATTAAAAAAAATTACTCGTCGTGTTCTTCTAAATCCAGAGTTTCTAGATCTTCATCAAAATCATCAACCTCAGCCATCTTTAAATTTATCCCTCGTTTTTTAACTACTTCTATATTCAATAAATTCTTTATAAACTTTTTTATTGTAATTTATTAGAATAAAGTTTATAAACTAAAAAGAATTTATCATAACGTTCCCAATTTTGCACAATAATGCAAAGATTTATATATCAATTAATCATTATAGGAACATCAGATATTAAGATTAACAAGAAATATTAGATTAATCATCACATTCATATTCATTTGAATAATTCAATGAAAGTAAACAAAGACCCAATAAAGAGTCTTTACTAATTTTTCTTAGTTCTCTATAATATTTTAAAAATATAAAGAAAATGGCAAAAATATCACCAGTATCGATAAAGTATATCATACATGCAAAATTTGAAGCTAGCGGAGCTATTGAAAAACCAGATATGATAGGGGCTGTTTTTGGACAAACAGAAGGACTATTAGGTGACGATCTTGAGATGAGAGAACTACAAAAATCAGGTAAAATAGGCAGAATTGAAGTTAATATTGATTATGGGGAAGGGAAAACAACTGGAGAGATTGAAGTTCCTACTGCTATGGATAAAACTGAAACCACACTAATTGCAGCAGCTCTTGAAACAATTGAAAGAGTAGGTCCAACAGATACAAAAATTACAATTGAAGAAATAGAAGATGTTAGAGGTAGTAAAAGAGATTATATCTTAGAAAGAGCTAAAAAATTAATGGCAAAATTTGGTACTGATGATAAAGAAATAGATGAAATGAGTGAAGAAATTAAAGATTCAGCTAAACTTGCAAAAATGCAAAGCTATGGTACTGAAAATATTCCTTGTGGAGACATCTCAGGAAATGAATTAATCATTGTTGAAGGTCGTGCAGACGTTGTTAACATGTTAAAGAAAGGCATTAAAAACGTTATAGCCATGAATGGTACAAAACTTCCAGAAAGTGTTGTTGAATTAAGTAAAGAAAAAGAATCAGTCATATTATTTGTAGATGGAGATAGGGGCGGAAATTTAATAATAAAAAATGTTACTGAAAATGCAAAAATTGATTATATTGCAATGGCACCAGATGGAAAAGAAGTTGAAGAACTTACTGGAAAAGAAGCCTTACAAGCTTTAAGAAAAAAAGTTCCTGCTAAAGAATATAAACCAGATAATAGGTCAAGAGGAGTTAGAGATTACAAAGATAATAAAAGTTCAAGATATGATCGAAGAGATACAAATCAATCTAATAGAAAAGCAAAAGATAGCAAAGACATTAAGAAAATGAGCACTAAAGAAAAAGATGAGATCAAAGAAAATGTTCAAGATTTAGTTGGAAGTAAGGGTGCTTTAATCTTTAATGAAAAACTAGAAACTATTAAAAAATTACCTTTGGGAAGATTAGGTAGTTTAGATCTAGAAGAAGATCCTTACATAATTGCAATTGATGGAACTGCAACCCCAAGAGTTATAGAGAATTGTGAAAAATTAGGGTGTAGTAATTTAATTGCTAGCAATTTTGTAAATGCTGATACTAATATAAATTTAGTTAGTATATAAAAAACATTTAAATAGTTATTTTAATATTTATTATCATGGCTCGAAGAGGTGCATCTAATAAAAATGAATTCACTAAGTTATACTCAAAGAGTTCTATAATTCTCTCTATTTTCATAATAATCATTGGTTTAAGTGCATGGTATTATTTTATTGGATTTGATACTGTTGTTAAATGTGATAACCTAGATTGTTATAGAGAAAATCTTTTAGAATGTAAAAAAAGTTGGGTGATAAATGAAGATAATAATTATGTTTATAGGTATGAAATCCTAAAAGATAATGGAAATAGTTATTGTGATGTTGATGTTATTTTATCTAGAATAACTAATGGAGTAATGGATAGTCAAAATTTGGAAGGATTAAATATGGTTTGTAAAATCAATAAATATGATGACTCATTACCAGAATCAGATATGTTAGTTTGCAGTGGTAGATTAAGAGAAGAATTACAGGAAATAATTATAGAAAGAATGCATAATCAAATTCTACAAAATTTAGATCAAATTAATGAAGGATTTCAAAATTAGATTTTTCCAATAGATTTTAATATCTTCAAAATTTATATTTAACATGGGTATTAGATTTGGGCCAGCTGGCCTTGGGCCAGTTAAAGACGCAATAAAGAATTTAGAAGAATATCATAGATTAGGCTTTCGAGCATGTGAGATAGCTTTTACATATAGTGTTTATATAAAAGAAGAAAAAGACATCAAAGCCATTAGAGAGGCCGCTGAACGCTTAGATATAAAATTATCTATCCATGCTCCATATTTTGTAAATCTCAATAGTAAAGAACCAAAAAAAATAGAGAACAGTAAAAAAAGAATATTATCTTGTTGTGAAGTTGGAGAAAAATTAGGATGTTATAGGGTTGTTTTCCATCCAGGATATTATAGTGGTATGGATCCTGAAGAAACTTATAACAATATTAGGGACGCAATTTTAGATATGCAGAAAACAATAAAAGAAAAAGGTTGGAAAATAAAAATTGCTCCAGAAACTATGGGCAAGATAAATGTCTTTGGAAGCTTTGACCAGATTTATAGATTAACAAAAGATACTGGATGCGAATTCTGCATAGATTTTGCACATATCTTAGCCAGAGATAAAATGGTTAATTATCCTGCTTTAAAAAAATTATTCAAAAAGAAAAACTGGCATTGCCATTTTACAGGAATTGTTTATGGAGATAAAGGAGAAAAACACCATAAAAAAACAGAAACTAAAGATTGGAAAGGAATGTTAAAAGAACTACCCAAAGATAAAGATATTGTTATAATTAATGAAAGTCCAAATATGATTGAAGATAGTAGTGAGGGGCTGAAATTACATTCTAAAAGTTAATTTTCTTCCTTATCCTTTTCGTATACCTCGGTATACTGTTTAACGTTTTTCTGACTACTATCTATCCTTCTCATTAAGCTTCTAGCCCTTTGAGGATTAGTTTTCGAAGTATTTAGGATAAACAGAATCTTCTTAAGAACTTCCTCATAAGTTTCCCTATCATTTTCCTTCAGTTTATCCAGTCTTTCCTTCGTTTCCTTATGTATTTTTATCGTCGTTATAAGTTGTTTTCCCATCTTATTGTTAGATGGGTATACCAATGTATACTTATAAAGATTGTGGTATTTGTAATTATTATATAGTTACTACAATGTAGAAAGCTTTATATAGCAATTTATGGTGCTTTTATTAATTAAATATGAAAACATTTAACATGAAAAGCAAAGCAATTATGGTTTCTTTTATAGCATTATTTGCTATAACTTTTGCCTTAAGTACAGTTGTTGCGCAAGGTTTTGTAGATATTACTGATGTAGAATTCAATGGTATATCTATGAGTCTAGACAATGTTGTTAATGCAGTTGCAATCGATGCTTCTGAATCAGTTCCGGTTGAAGTAAAATTCAATTCTTTAACTGATATAGAAGACGTTAGAGTTAAAGTTTATATAGAAGGTTTCAAGAACGATATTGAAGATGAAACTTCAAGATTCCATGTTCTTGGAATTGGTAACAAATATGTGAAGAGATTCACATTAAAGATGCCTTCTACTGAAGACTTTGATGATTTATCAGATGATGTTACATTACTTGTTAGATTTAGTGCTAAGGGCGAAACCTCTTTTGAAGAGACATACGCCTTGAAGGTTCAAAGAAACCTTCATAGCTTAAATCTTTTGAGTATTGATTTATCTGATGTTGTAGTTGCTGGCAACAGTGTAGCTGTTGACGTTGTTATCGAAAACAACGGATATGACAGACTTGACAACGTATATGTTAAAGCCTCTATCCCAGGTTTAGGAGTTTCAAGAAAGGTTTATGCTGGTGACTTAGCACCAACTATTGACGGATTTGATGATGACATCAATGATGCAGTAGTTAAGAGAGTTTACTTGACTATACCTAATAATGCCGCTCCAGGTAATTATGAGATAGAAGTGGAAGCATACAACTACGATGCTAGCATTACTGCGCTTGGAAGAGTTGTTATTGAAGATGTTCAAGGTGGAGTTTTACCATCTAGTACTTCAAAAACAATTAGCCCAGGACAAGAATCAACTTTTGATCTTGTTCTAATTAATCCAAGCAACAGAATGGTTGTCTACAATATTATGCCTGAGGAAACAAAAGGCGTTCTTGTAGAGATATCAGATCCTGTTGTAGCAGTTGGTGCTGATTCAAGTAGAACTGTACAGGTTAAAGTAAGAGCTACTGAAAATGCTGATGAAGGTACATATATAGTAACTGTTAATGCGAATACTGATACTGGCGTTACAAAACAAGTTAGTTTCAGCGTAAGCGTTGAAGAACCTTCAAAGGTAGGTATTACTGGAAATGCTATGGGAACAAACAATACGGTTGTTCTTACAGTTGTTCTAGTAATCATCTTCGCAGTATTACTTATTGTATTGATAGTTTTACTATCAAAGAGACCTGCAGAAACTGAAGAATTCGGAGAAACAAACTACTATTAATTTAGTGGGTTGAATCCTTAATTTTTATTTTTTTATTTTTCTCC
>Ga0187833_10007163_pt1 | contig 10145 bp, 4 predicted proteins | sample ETNtaG_37_FD_167968 | JGI IMG/M metagenome (GOLD analysis project Ga0187833, IMG submission 167968) | Marine microbial and viral communities from oxygen minimum zone, Eastern Pacific Ocean - ETNP2014_SV_400_PacBio MetaG (Illumina Assembly) | ecosystem: Environmental > Aquatic > Marine > Hypoxic... | reverse complement strand
TTGTGAGACAGAGCATGGTTTGATTATGAAGGCTGCAATTGATGGTGGAAATGTGGTACAAACACTTGGCGATGCTGTACTAGGTCGAATAGTAGCTGAAGATATAATTTTGCCAAACACTGATGAAGTTTACCTATCAAAAGGCCACTTAATTTCATTAAATGATTCGAGTCGGATTGATGAAATGGGAATTGAGTCGATTAATATACGTTCTGCTATTACTTGTGAAACGACTTATGGTGTCTGTGCATCTTGTTATGGAAATGATATGGCACGAGGTCACATGATTGGTGTTGGTGAGGCGATTGGTGTAATCGCAGCCCAGTCAATTGGCGAGCCTGGAACTCAATTAACAATGAGAACTTTCCATATTGGTGGCGCAGCAAGTGCTTCAACAGCAGCCAATAGCATTATTATCAATACAGAGGGCATTGTTCATTTCGAAAATATGAAATCTATTACCAATTCTAATGGTGATTTAGTTATCATTTCAAGGTCATCGGAAGCATCTATTCGAAATGAAGTTGGGCAAGAAAAAGAGCGCTATAAACTACCATATGGCGCAATGGTTCATTTTAAAGATGGTGGTAAAGTTAAAGCACAAGATAGAATTGCGGATTGGGACCCTCACACACATCCGATTATTGCCGAGAACTCTGGCCGCGTAGTTTTCGTTGACTTTTCTGAAGGTGTAACGGTCTTGAGAAATTCAGACCCACTAACAGGTTTGAGTTTCTTTGAAATGATTGAAGAGGGAGAAAGACCTGCATCTGTTAGAGATATGAAGCCAATGTTAAAGTTAGTTGATAAAAAGAACAAGAAACGTATCCTATCTACACATTACTTGCCATCTGGTGTGAAGATTAATTTAGAAGATGGACAATTGATTGAGGCAGGCGAAATCCTTGCCAAGATTCCAAAAGCTGTCTCTAAAACAAGTGACATAACTGGAGGCTTGCCGCGTGTTGCAGATCTTTTTGAAGCCCGTAAGGCAAAAGATCATGCAATCCTTGCGGAATCTGCCGGTGTTGTGAGTTTTGGTAAACCAACCAAATCAAAGGAGCGTCTGCTAATTACAGATGAAGATGGCAAGTTAACTGAGATGATGATTCATCAATGGCGCGTAATTAACGTATTTGATGGTGAAACGGTTGAAAAAGGCGATGTGATTTCTGATGGACCATCCAACCCACATGACATTTTACGTTTGCTTGGTGTTGAAACATTGGCAAATTATATTATCAAAGAAGTTCAGAACGTTTACCGTCTTCAGGGCGTTAAGATTTCTGATAAGCACATTGAGGTCATCGTCAAACAGATGCTTAGAAAAGTAGAAATACTTGATAATGGCGATTCAGCATACGTCAACGGTGAGACTGCCGAATACGCACATGTGATTGAAGCCAATAAACAATTCAAAGCGCAAGGCAAAGAAGAAATAATGTACCAGAGATTGTTGATGGGTATTACTAAAGCATCGTTGTCAACTGAATCGTTTATTTCAGCTGCTTCATTCCAAGAAACTACCAGGGTTTTGACGGAAGCTTCAATTACAGGGCGTGTTGATGGTCTCAGAGGGCTCAAAGAAAATGTGATTGTAGGACGTCTAATTCCTGCTGGTACAGGTTACAAGCACCACCAAGAGGCTAGAAGGCGTCGTGCTGAAGAAACGATGCAAGTCACAGAGGCTGAACAAGAGTTATCAAGTCAGTTGAGTGAAGTTGCGGTCCAAGAGCAGGAATAATCTTATTTAATGCAGCGGCGTCCTAAGATATATTATTGAGATGTCGCTGTTATAAGTATATTGAACATATAAATCAACTAAATCAAACCTGTTACGTTTGGGTAAGTTAAAATGCACCCATGGAAAAATCACAGTTTACTAACTTAGTTAAACAAGGTTTTAATCATATACCTATCTTTAGAGAGATAGTTGTTGATACTGATACAGCATTAGCGCTGTATTTAAAGCTTGGTAATAACTCCTATAGTTATTTCTTAGAATCCGTCCAAGGTGGTGAAAAGTGGGGTCGCTATTCATTTATAGGTCTTGCTGCTGAAACCGTAATTAAGGTATGTAACTACAAAGTTAGCATTGAAAAAAATGGTGCTTCGATAGAGCAGTATGAAGTCAGTGATCCATTAGAATGGATTGAGCAATACCAAAATCAATTTAATGTTCCTAAATTAGAAGACTTTCCAGACTTTAATGGTGGATTTGTAGGTTACTTTGGCTATGAAATTATTCGTTATATTGAACCTAGGCTAAAGAATATAAATAAGCCTGACGAATTAGATGTTGCAGATATTTTGTTAATGGTATCAAACGACCTTTTAGTCTTTGATAACTTGTCAAGTAAAGTACACATAATTACTCATATTAATCCGGCAGAACAAAATTATGAAGATGCTATTGAAAAGCTTGATCTGATTGAAGAAAATATTAAACAACCACTTCAGCAAGAGTCAGTCACAAAGTCGAAAATAAAATCGGATGACTTTGTCTCAAGTTTTGGCCAAGAAAAATTTAAGAATTCTGTTAAAGAGATTCAGCGCTACATAATAGCTGGAGATGTTATGCAGGTTGTCCCATCTCAACGCCTGAGTTGTGAATTTAATGCTAATCCGATTGACCTTTATAGGCAGTTAAGAATACTTAATCCTTCGCCTTACATGTATTATTTAAATTTAGATGATGTATTTATAGTTGGATCTTCTCCAGAGATATTAACTCGTGTTGATAATATTAATATTGCTACAGTAAGGCCAATTGCTGGGACTCGTCCTCGAGGAAAAACTATAGAAGAAGATATACAGTTAGAAAAAGATTTGCTTGATGATAAGAAGGAAATTGCTGAACATTTAATGCTAATTGATTTAGGACGTAACGACCTAGGGAGAATTGCAAAAACCGGAAGTGTTAAACTTACCGACAAGATGTTTATTGAGCGGTATTCTCATGTTATGCATATTGTTTCAAATGTAGAGTGTGAACTTCGAGATGGCATGAATTCTATTGACGTTTTAAAGGCAACATTTCCTGCTGGAACGCTTAGTGGGGCGCCAAAAGTAAGAGCGATGGAAATTATTGACGAAGTTGAACCTTTAAAAAGAAGTATATATTCGGGCGCTATTGGAAATTTGTCTTGGCACGGCGGTATGGATTTAGCTATAGCAATTCGAACAGCTGTTATCAAAGATAAAACTCTTTATGTACAAGCTGGCGCAGGCATAGTTTATGACTCTATACCAGAATCTGAATGGCAAGAAACAATGGATAAGGCACAAGCTATAATTAAGGCTGCTGAAAATATTTAATAAAATATTGTCACAGATTCATTAATTTGAATTAATCACTCATCAACGACAACAAAAAGCCTTGATTTATATTAATCAAGATTTCTGAAGGACTTTATTTTGTAAAATAAAGCTTATATCAAGTCATTATTATTTCTCTAGTATGACATCATCAAGTTTTGTCCATTTGCATTGCCAAAGTGAATATTCTGTAAAGAATAGTTTAATTCGTGTGCCAAAACTAATTGAAAGGGTTAAAGAGTTAGGTATGAATAGTGTTGCCCTTACGGATGATTTTAGCCTGTTCTCTGCTATAAAGTTTTATCAAAAATCTATTGCTGCAGGCGTTAAGCCTATTTTTGGAGCTAATTTATCTTTGTCTTCTGAGTCAGGCCACTATGATGTTATTTTATTGTGTCAAAACCATCAGGGTTATCTCAATCTATCTGGAATTATTTCAAAAGGCTATCTCGGCCAGCAAGGTTTCGAGGGTCCAACGGTAAATGAAGAAGAGTTGATTTCACATAATGAAGGCTTAATTATGATCTCAAAAGCAATTGACTCAGACATATCTCAATCGCTTTTAGCTAATGAGTTGAAGCTTGCTGAAAAAAAAGCCCTCAATTGGAAATCAATTTTTGGTAATCGATATTATATGTCGGTTCAGCGAACTGATAGGCCTGAGGATGAGCAACAACTCCACCTCACGGTTGAGCTAGGGTTGGCTTTAGATATCCCTGTTGTGGCAACCAATGACGTCCAATTCTTATACAAAAATGACTATCAGGCACATGAAGCAAGAATTTGTATTGCAGAGGGTGGTTTATTGGATGATGCACGTCGTTTAAGGCGATTTAGTGAATCACAGTTTTTAAAAAGTGCAGATGAAATGCTTGAACTTTTTGCCGATTTCCCCTCTTTGTTGTTAAATACTGTAGAAATCTCAAAAAGATGCAATCTGCACTTTGAATTGTTTGAGAAAAATTATTTACCCGTGTTCCCGACACCACAAGGATTATCTATTGCCCAGTACTTCAAAGAAGAGTCAGAAAAAGGACTTAGAGAAAGACTTAAGGGTCTTTCTGTGGATGAAGAATTATACTTCAAGAGACTAGATTTTGAATTGTCGGTAATATTAGAGATGAATTTTCCTGGCTACTTTTTAATTGTTTCTGATTTTATCCGGTGGGCTAAAGAAAACGGTATTCCAGTCGGACCTGGCAGAGGTTCGGGTGCAGGCTCATTGGTTGCTTGGGCATTATCAATAACCAATGTAGACCCAATCGAACATGAACTTTTGTTTGAGCGCTTCTTAAATCCGGAACGTGTCTCGATGCCAGACTTTGATATTGATTTTTGCACAGATAGACGTGATGAAGTAATTGCATATGTAGCCAGTAAGTACGGCACCGAAAAGGTGTCTCAAATTATAACTTACGGAACCATGGCGGCAAAAGGGGTGGTTAGAGATGTAGGTCGGGTGTTGGGACACCACTACGGCTTTTGTGACACACTTTCTAAACTCATACCTAATGAACTTAAAATGACTCTTGATAAAGCTTTGGATGACTCTTCGGAACTCAAATCACGCTATGATTCTGAAGAAAGTGTCACCACTCTTATTGACTTTTCTCAAGACTTAGAGGGTTTAGTTCGGAATGTAGGAACTCATGCGGGAGGCGTGGTCATAGCGCCAAGCAAGATAAGTGACTTTTGTCCAGTATACAAAGGACCCAATAAAGAAGATGTAGTTGTTTCACAATTTGACAAAGATGATGTTGAGGCAGTAGGACTAGTAAAGTTTGATTTTTTAGGATTGTCAAACCTAACAGTAATCGACAAGGCAGTAAAAATAATCAGACGAGAAAATCTAAGCGACAAATTGATAGATGTTGACAAACTAAAACTTGACGACCCCGAGGTATATAAATTATTGCAGCGTTGTGATACAACAGGAGTTTTTCAACTCGAGTCAGAAGGCATGCGCGGGTATTTAAAAAAACTACAAGCCGACTGTTTTGAAGATATTGTTGCAATGCTGGCTCTTTATAGGCCTGGACCTTTGGATGCTGGGATGGTGGATGACTACATTGATGTAAAGCATGGCGCAAGAGTGAAATATCCTCACCCTATGCTAGAAGAGATACTCAGACCGACTAATGGTATTTTTCTTTACCAAGAACAGGTTATGAAGTCGGCTCAGGTGATGGCTGGATATTCTTTGGGCGGTGCAGATTTATTGCGCAGAGCCATGGGCAAGAAGAAGCCTGAAGAGATGGCCAAGCAACGCCAGGTCTTTGTGGAAGGCGCTGCTAAAAAGGAGATAAATGAAAAAAAAGCTAACGAAATATTTGATCTTATTGACACTTTTTCAGGATATGGTTTCAATAAGTCTCATTCAGTAGCCTACGCATATATTTCTTATCAAACAGCCTGGCTTAAGTCACATTTTCCCGCACCTTTTATGGCTGCAGTTTTATCTGGAGTAATGGACGATACTGACCGCATAGCTTTCACGATTAGTGAGTGTAAAAAAATCGGACTTATAATTTTTCCGCCAAATATATGTCAATCAGATTATGAATTTAGTATCACTGACAACAAATCAATAGTCTATGGTTTAGGTGCAATCAAAGGTGTTGGTGAAGCATTCGTTAGAGCTATGATGGCTGAGCGCGAAAAGAACGGAATTTATCAGGATATTTTTGATTTTTGTTTACGTATAGAGAGAAGGTATATTAATCGAAGAACTATCGAAGCACTCATATATAGTGGTGCTTTTGATGTTTTTGATGTTGATAGGGCAACACTAATCAATACCTATCCAAGCGCCACAAAACAGGCCGAACAAAGACAAAATGACTTTTCTAAAGGTCAAGCTGGATTGTTTTCTGATGTTGAGAGTCATATAGATTATGAGAAAAAATACATAAAGGGCGATTATTTAACTTTCAAGAAAAAGTTGATGTTTGAGAAAAGTGTTATGGGGTATTACTTGAATCATCATCCTGCAGATGAATATAAGGTTGGCCTGAAGTCGATAGTTTGTACCCTCCCTCACAAAATTGTTTTTAGAAATAATCGTGAGGTACGAGTTTTGGCTTTAATTTCTGAAATTGAATATAGAAATACACAGCAAGGATCAATGGCTAGTTTGGTAATAGAAGACAATACTAGAAAAATAAATGCGGTCTTGTTTACAAAATCTCTAGGTGCGAACAGCGACATGTTAGTGCTTGACGAGGTAGTTGTAATTACTGGAAAAGTTAAAAAGGATTTTCGAGATCAATGGCAGGTCGTTATTGAGCGTATTGAACCAGTAGAAAAAGTGCAAACAAAATATGCTAAATATTTACAATTATCTTTAGACGTTAGCCAACAATTAAATTATATAAATCTTGCTGGACTACTAAAAAATTACCCTGGAAAATGTCCAGTTATGATTCAATATCGTTCAAAAAAAGCGTCCGGCAGGTTTCCATTAGAGTCCGAATATTGCGTAACAATTAAAAGAGAACTGCTCGACAGGCTTGAACAGCTAATTGGCCAAGAGAATTGCAAGATACAGTACTAAATTGTTAATAATAAAGTTTAATTTTGATAGAATAAATATATCATTTTATTTTGTAACTTTTAGAGCCAAATAGGGCGCTTTAATTTGTGGTAAAAAACACACAATATTGATTAGTTTTTTTTCTAAATTTTTGTAGAAATACGAATAGTACTTCATTATAAGAAAATTTTTGCAATTAGGCTTGAAACACCTAGTTTTATAGGAAAAACACTAAAAGTTATCCGCCACATTAAAACTTATTAATTTGATAAATTATGTTGAAATGAATAATTTCAAGCAATAAAACATAACTTATTGATTTATATAGAAAAATTAGTTATGATTATTTATTAGCCAAAACTATAACAATCGTTATTCTGGCGCGAATTGAGGGACAATACTAAGAGATATCACCAGAGTTTTCCACAGTTTTGTGGGTAAGTCTTCAAAGCCTTGATTTAAAGCCATTTCGTTTTAACAAAAGAATTTTTTCGAAATTATTTTGATAATTTTTTCTGCAATAATTGTTTTACTATTTCTATTAACTAGTTCAGAACCATCTTTAGTTATAAAGTGGACCTCATTTTCATCAGATTTAAGTCCAATATTTGGGTCAGAAACATCGTTTAAAATAATTGCATCACAATTCTTGTTTTTAAGTTTTTGCTTTGCATTTTTTATGCAGTTTTCAGTCTCTGCTGCAAAACCAATGCAGGTTGGCTTGTTATTTAAATGACAAACATCACTCAAAATATCTCTATTAAGAACTAACTCAATAACTTCCTTGTCATTACCTTTCTTTAATTTGTTTACGTTAACTTTTGATGGCCTATAGTCTGCAACAGCGGCACAACAGATGAATAGATCTTGGTTATCTATATTATCCATAACAGCATCATGCATTTCATTAGCACTTGTGACATAAATACTTTTAGCTCTTTTTTCCACTTCAATAGAAACCGAGCCAACAACCATGGTTGTTTCTGCTCCCGCTTGAATGCAGGCTGATGCAAGGGCCATACCCATTTTCCCGCTACTATGGTTAGATATAAAACGAACGGGGTCAATTGCCTCAACAGTCGCTCCCACGGTAATCAAAACTCTTTTTCCTCCAAGACTAGAGTTCTCGAAAATCTCTGCGGCTTGTTGCGCAATCGAGCTTGGCTCAGCAAGCCTTCCTTCACCTATATCACCACAAGCCTGCCCACCATGATCAGGTTTAATAATCTTTACATTGCGATTTTCTAGTAAATCTAAATTGTCTTTCATTGCTATTGAACCATACATTTGTTGGTTCATAGCAGGTGCAACCATAACAAATGCGCTAGTTGCAAGAATAACTGTTGAAAGTAAATCATCAGCCTTACCATGGCACAGTTTAGCTATTGTATTGGCAGAAGCTGGAGCAATTATTACTACATCAGCCCACTTTGCAAGTTCAATATGTCCCATTGCAAGCTCAGCTTCAGAGTCCCAAAGGTTGGAATGAACTTTATTTTTTGAGACAGTCTGAAGCGACCTTTCACTAACAAACTCTGTTCCACCTTTAGTAATAATTACTCTCACTTCGGCACCCAAATCTTGCAGGCGTCTAACAATATCAGGAGACTTGTAGGCGGCAATCGAGCCACTAACTCCAAGTAAAATTCGTTTATTTATTAATGTACTCATCGAGGTATAGCTTTAATTTTAATGTCTTCACCGATGTTTCGAATATCAACAATATCGAGATTAATTTTTTCAGCCATTTTAGTTAGTGGAATTTGAATCATTGGTTGCGCATCACTTCCCAAAATAATAGGTGCAGTATAGATAATATATTCATCAATAAGACCGGCCTCTAACATGGCGCCATTCAATCCGCTTCCAGCCTCAACTAATAGGTTGTTAATCCCCATCTCTCCGAGCTTAATTAAAACAGCATTGAGGTCTATTTTGCCATTTGATAACACGCTTGAATTACTATTATTAAGAACAAGAGTTGAGGTATCAGAAGAAAATATATTTAGCTTTTGATTTGTTATTTTATTGCCGCTATCTATAACAACTCTTAATGGGCTTATTTCTGAGTCATTAAGCCTAACCGTTAAGCTAGGGTTGTCACTAATGACGGTGCCTGAGCCTGTCATAATTGCCTGATTATTGCAACGTAATTTTTGAACATCATTTCTTGATTGTTGAGAAGTAATCCATTTACTTTCACCGCTACTCATTGCGGTTTTACCATCAAGACTCATCGCGATTTTTGACGTAACGAATGGCAAGCCGGTCAACATTCTTTTAACGAATCCCCTGTTAAGTTCTCTCGCTTCATTTTCCAATAGCCCAACATCAACCTCAATACCCGCATCTTGAAGTAAGTTAACCCCTCTTCCACAAATCATAGGGTTAGGGTCAAGCATTGACACAATAACTTTTTTGGCACCTGATTTGACGATTGCTTTCGTACAAGGAGGAGTTTTACCCTGATGTGAACACGGCTCTAGAGTTACATACATTATTGTATCTTTCGCTTGGTGCTTAATTTGATCTAGCGCGTTGACTTCAGCGTGAGCTTTTCCGTACTCGTGATGGTAATCCTGTGCGATAACTTTGCTGTCACGGGTAATCACACATCCAACCATTGGATTTGCTCCAACCGTTGATCGACCCTTCGTTGAAAGTTTGAGTGCGAGGGCCATACATTGTGAATCTTGATGTGAGAAAGCCATTATAATAATTGCATTAAATTATTAAACATTTTACTCGGGAGAAAGGTGTGGATGAACAGAAAAAACAAGCACTAAAAGTAGCGCTTGGTCAAATCGAAAAGCAATTTGGCAAAGGTTCAGTAATGTTCTTAGGTAAAGAAGAATCTAGGACAGACATTGAAGCCGTATCTACAGGAAGTCTTAGTCTCGATTTAGCACTGGGGATTGGAGGTTTACCAAGGGGGAGAGTTGTTGAGATTTATGGTCCGGAATCTTCTGGCAAAACAACCTTAGCACTCCATGTAATTGCTGAAATGCAAAAACTCGGAGGAACTGCTGCTTTTATTGATGCAGAGCACGCACTCGACCCTACTTACGCAAAGCGTTTAGGAGTGGACACAGATAATCTACTGATATCACAACCCGATACAGGAGAACAAGCTCTAGAGATTACAGATATGTTGGTACGTTCTGGTGGCGTCGATATTGTGGTAGTGGATTCTGTTGCAGCCCTAACACCAAAGGCCGAAATTGAAGGAGAAATGGGCTCTTCCCATATGGGCTTACAGGCAAGACTGATGTCCCAGGCCTTAAGAAAATTAACT
>Ga0187833_10007162_pt1 | contig 10146 bp, 7 predicted proteins | sample ETNtaG_37_FD_167968 | JGI IMG/M metagenome (GOLD analysis project Ga0187833, IMG submission 167968) | Marine microbial and viral communities from oxygen minimum zone, Eastern Pacific Ocean - ETNP2014_SV_400_PacBio MetaG (Illumina Assembly) | ecosystem: Environmental > Aquatic > Marine > Hypoxic... | reverse complement strand
ATCAGCGCCAGCTTTTGAGTTAAAAACAATCTTTTGTGGTAAAAATGATAGTATTGAAAGGAACTTTATAATAAATAGAATAGATCGCTTTGTTTCGCTTTTTGGAAGGGCCGTATGGCGTATATTCCATAAAGTCGACAGCCTATAAGGCAGAAAAACAGATGCTATTTGGGCTACGAAGTTGCCGTGGACTAGCCAACCTTGAATTATATCAGGATTTATTTCTCGTAAGATTTTTATCGATCTTATAATCGCTGAAATCCTTAAAATTCCGCCCATACCTCCGACATCATAAACCCTTATGTTTTGTGATTCAAAGTTTTCACTCAGTTCGCCCTTCTCTTTCAAAGTAATAACAATATTCTCAAATCTGTCTTTTCTCATACGTGGCAACAACTTATAAAGCATCATTTCAGTTCCACCTACGTTGAGAGTAGCAATAATATGGACAATTATTATTTTTTCGTCTTTTCTTGCCAACGATAGCGTGTTTTCTATTTCAATAGAAACATTTACTTATTATCGTAATAAAAGCTTCATAAGCTTCAATGTAGTTGACACCAACAGAACCATAAAACCTTACTGCTTGCTTTCCGTATTCAGTGTTAGAAACAGGCTTGAGAATTTCTTAATATAAAGAGAAACATTTATGGTAAACAGGGATGACCGCTCTTCGAAATCGTATTGTTTGGACATTTTGAATTAAGACAATTCAATGAATTGCACGTCATTATGGATTTTATTATTTGGTTCTTACCCAACAGAGAGACTATGTCGCCCGCCCGCGCCGGTTCCTGCCCGAACTACTTCATTCAGGTGGGCGGACGCAAACTGGTTAGACGTCCTGAATATTTGTATAAATATTTTTTTGACATATCAAATATAATATTAAAACCACCACTTGCTAATAAAAATATTTGAGGCAACACAACCTCTAAAAATCTACCATCCCAATCAGCAACGGTTAGACCTACATTCAAAGTTTGAAAGAAGATAATAGCAAAAATAAATAATTTATAATTTTCATGTTTAGTTTTTCTTTTTAATCCCCATAAAACGAAAAAGTAGGCAGGCATGAGAGTTACTAAAACAAATAGGTTATGGAACGTTGAGTAAAATGGTCTAGTATGGATTAAAAAATACCATATTTTGTAAAAGAAAAGTTCAGAAAAGTATATTGGTTTTTCAATTATAAAATAGAAAATTTGCATCAGCGGGCTTTTAGTTTCTGTAATCAGAGCCGACAAACCAGGGTTTCCATTGTTAAATAAATGTAATTTGTCATATTTTCCAATAATTATTCCATCAGAATACCATTTAACAATAGTTATATGTTTAAATATACTGCCTTCATAATTTACAATCAGGGTGAATAGCAACAAAAATGATATAAGCGTGCATATAAATAATTTTTTCTGACCATTGCTCCATAAGGTATATAAATAGAATACTAAAAAAGCCCCAATTAAAATTATCCCATTAGGCCTGATAATAAAAGTGAACAGGAATATCAATACAGTACATATTTTCACCAAATTAGTTTTGCTTTTGATTAAGCACCATGTTGAAATTATTAACATTGTGGTAAACAAAGAATCAGTTAGAATAAAAAAGTCCCACTCATGAATAGGTGGATAAGCAATATAAGCAAAAGAAGCTATGGCTCCTGATCTGTAATCAAATAACGTTTCTCCAGTTTTAAAAATACAATATGCCGCAATTGCCGTTAATGCCATTTGCACAAGAACAACTCCTACTTCACCTCCGCCAAAGAACAAACAAAGAGCTACAAACATATCGTATCCCAAGTAAGAAAGCTGATCATCTACTGGCAGTTTGCCATTTATTAACATATTGGCCCCAGATAAATATCTACCTGTATCACCTCCTTCCCTAAAACCGTAATGTATTAAAGAGAGAGTTTGTGAACAAATCCAGCATAAACTTAGAAAAACAAAGACCAAAAACTTTTGATTGTATTTGTTTTTAACATCCATTAATTTCAGAACTTGTGTTATGAACTTCAGATTTACTAATAGGCAAAATAAATTTAGAAAGGGGTTTTATAACATTTCATCTGTTTTTGGATCAGGCTTAACAAATTTTTCCCTATCCTGAAATATACTAGCTTTTCCACGCCCAAATATTCCAAAGTGTATTTTCCGCATAAACAGAATCAAGCCAGGAGCCCCAAGTAAAACAAAAACACTAGACCCAGGTAGATGGTGCCGCGTTGCCGTTCCCCAATTAACAGTACCCAACGCCCACATAAACTCCATACCCAAAACAGCTATAAGCAAAAAGCTGTAATAGCTTCGTACTTCACCTGAAGACCTACGCCACGAGGAAAAGGCAAAGTACAGAAGTACAAAACGCAGCATTGCTTCAAGCAAGGCAATGATATCTTTAGCATTTTCAACCTGCCATGGGAAAGGAGCAAACATGTAATGGACGAGTACCATAGGAATTGTATAAACACATCCAAGCACAGACGACATATCCAGCACAACATCATAAGTCGTCCTGGCATCAACAGATGCTGCCGCTTGACGATAACCATCTGCTACTTCCAATACTTGTCCAATAGTCATAAACCATCCCAGCTTTTTTGCCAATATAAATGCACAGACACCAAGCAATCCAGCAAACAAAAACCTTGCATGTCGTGCCCAACGAACGCCCTTTTTACGGGCAAAAACCCCCCAATATATGCTTAGTACAATAAAATACACTGCATACCTTGCTAAGCCATGATGCAGATGTGCCAAACAGAAAACAGACATTATCAAAAATGAAACTATTAGGATATTCGGCCGTTTCCGCAGTCTTACTGCCCAATATACGCACAACAAGAAAAACAACGCCTGCCATGGTTCGCGTAACGTCACTGATCCGTAAATCACCGTTGAAGGTAGCAAACCAAAGAAAAGCACAATCCCAACACGAAAATGCCTCAGTTCTAAAAGATCTACCAATTTAACCAGCACCACGCATGACAATGCAAAAGATAAAACCGACAGCTCCCCACCAAAAAAGAGTGATGCGCCAAAGGCACGGTAAAAGAACCCCAAAAATTGAATATAAATGGTTTGTCCACTACCATAAACCCACTCTGGTTCAGGCAATGCAGCCCACAATACCCCTTTTGAATGACATTGACTCGCATCATGTTCTGCTCCGATAACGGTACATACATAAGCATTCAAAAGCACCACAGCATGATGGAATACCATGCAAAACCAGATTGCATAGACTACTTTTGTGTCACTACGTATACGTTTCCACATCAGTACTATGCTAAAACTGAATAGCACTAACAACCAACCAGCCCAATCTTGCATAATTTTTAAGAACACCCCCTTCACCGCAAAAAAATTTATCAACTAAACTTATATGGTAAGCTTAAAAAACACCTTGGTTATTTCCTGAATAAGTATTTCACTGTTGTAATGAGAGATTATTCGCACACGTGCCTTATTTTCAGTTGAAGTCGAGTTTTCGTTCAAACGCTTCAACATACATCTCCAACCGTCAGCTAATGCTTCCGAATCATTAATTGGTACTACTAATCCTGTACCACCAACTATTAATGCTGAGTCTCCAACATCAGTAACTACACAAGGCACACCACAAGCCATCGCCTCGCCAATCACATTTGAAAACCCTTCACCGAAAGCAGAAGAAGAAGAAACTATATCCATGGCATTATATACGGCAGGCATATCCATTCTTGGCTGATTCCAAATAAGATGTTCATTTAAACCTAGCCGGTTACCCAAATTAAGTATCTCACTCTTGTAAGGCTCCTGAGCGTCCCCTACGAAAACAAATTTAACATCTTTAGAATAATCTAATAATATTCCAGCCGCCCGCAAAAATGTTGTATGATCTTTCAGTGGATCAAGACGTCCTACTAGTCCAATTACAATCGCCTTATCATCTATTCCCCATTGAGAACGTACTTTTTCACCAACCATCTTGTCCGGTTTAAATACAGCTGTATTGATTCCGTTAGGAACAACAGTCATTATGGTATTATAATATCCAAGACTTTTATGATGCTGCAATCCTGACAAAGAATTAACTATAATAGCGTCAGGCAATCTTGATAACCACGCTCCTGCATATAGAGCCACTGCAAAAAGCCAATTGTATTGGGAAGTATCCATGTTGGATGAACGTATACCCCAAACAATTTGTGGAACTTTTGCCAGACGACCTGCGATTAACCCGACCAAATTGGCTTCAGGTAAAAAGGAATATAGAATATCTGGCTTCAAGCTCTTTAGTATTTTAACTAAACGGAGCCCAAACCTTATCAAATCCCAGCGGCTTGCCTTTTCGAGTGAAAGAAGAGTAACGTTAGGTCTCCCCACTAATTCAGAACGGAATTCACCCTCATTATAAAACAAGCATACGGTTATATTAAAGCGCCTCTTATCAAGGCCCTTAACTAATTCAATCAACTGGCGTTCTGCGCCACCCACATGCAGAGAACGAATAAGTAAAAATAGGCGTATCATATCTTAAGTATTTAATAATAGTATTTATTATTTGCAGACATTTTAATGCATCGTATAAATTGTTAAAATTGAATATTTTTATGGCGTTTTGGCGTGGATTTGTTTATTTGCTGCAGTTCGCTATTTTATTCCTGTTTATTCAATATTTGTTCTAAATCCTTTTCGTTGTATTTCAATTGGTTCTCTTTTTTTGCAAATATAGGCGATAGAACATGAAATGCCGAAGGAAGTTAATATTTGCCTTATCCATGCCGGTTCTATTCTATATGGAGTATGAAACTGCATTTTTTCTATTGACTTAACCTGAAAGCCTGCATTAGTAATTTTTTCAGTCCAAGGCCCTTTCCCAAACTCAATATATTCCTTATAATTGGATTGATTAATTCCATGGGGTTTTGGATTTAAATTATTCAATAATTTTTTTAACATACCTATCCCTCTTAGACGGTTTTGTGCTTGCATTTCCAAATGACCTTCCTCTGTGTAACTTCTTTTTCTTAAGTTAGCTATAGATTTACAAGGAATCCACAACATCATTTGAACAAATTTCCACATTCTATTCGGCATAACATGAATCATCACCCCATCGTCTTTTAATACTTTTCTCATTCCTCTTAATGCAGTTCCTATATCAATCACATGTTCCAAAACATTTGATGAAAAAATTAAATCAAAATATTTTTGAGGAAAATGACTCTCTATTTCTGCCACGTCCAACCTCAGATAATTTACTTCCTCCAATCTGTTCATTTTATTAAATATATGTTCATCATATTCAGTACAGGTAAAATGCTTGATGTACTTTTTTATTAACCGGCCCTGATGTCCATCACCGCCGCCCACCTCAATTCCGGCTGCAAATTTGTTTTCTGGATAATTCCCGAATAGAATCTCTATGTCTTTCTTACGAATGTCATGTAAAGTATCTATCTCACTCACAGCATTTAGTGCCTTCTCTTAAAAGACCCCACATTAGATAATGCAACTAATTCAGAACGTAATTCATCTTAAACATAAAGTAAGCCAACGGTTATATTAAAGCAACTCATATCAAGGCACTTAACTAATTCAACCAACTGGCGATCTGTACCACCAACATGCAGAAAACGAATAATAAAAAAAGGTTAATTATTTTTGCTAACAAGCCTGCTTTAAAAGGTTAGGAATGATCAATGGCAAAAAAATTAACTCCCTTTATAAACTTAGCCTCTTCGAGGAACAAAAATTATACATCGAACTTTAAAATATTTTTTCCTATGTTGGATGCTCAATGTTACAATAATTTATAACATTGTTTAATCTAACTCACGATTTTTTACAATCATTGAATCAATAATACCGTGTTTAATCTTGTAAAGTTCAACCCTAATATATATACCCTTCAAAAAGTTTACTTTCTGCATAATCTTTTTATTTGATGAAAAAAGAGGTTCCGAAACAGACAAAATGTTTGCTAAAAAACCATAGTATGGAAATAAATAAGTTATTTCAATAATTGGTTTCTCTTCAATAATACTATCATACGTCAATCTTATGTCTTCAAAGTTATTATTATCTCCTTTTAATGCCACATATTTTATGTCCTTAATTTTATTATAGCTTGTATTTATTCTTTTAGTTTCAATTACAAATGAATCCTTATTTTTATCATATGATATCCAATATCCATCTTTGTTATGAACATTATACAACCCCGCATCATCGTTTGATAAAATCGAGACCTCCTTATTTTTATCCATCCACTCCACAATCTGATAGTAAGGTGATTTATCTAAAATAAATGGTTTAACATTCCACAATTGCACAACAATACAAATTATTAGAATAATAACAGACCACTTTAAACTATATTTATCACTAACAACTTTCAAAACAAAAAGGATATTTAAGTAAAAGAAAGGCGTTAAATAACATATTACCCTCGGCGCCAAATAAATATTGCCCATACATAAGAAACAAAAAATAATCAAAGACAACAGACTTAAAATACAAAATATTTTATACTTCTTTTTTCTAAGATAAATAAAGCTAAGAACAACACTAACGGATGAAAGGAAAAAATTAACTATATTTTCGCCTGATATTAAATAGTTAATGTTCCATATCAATTTATATAAAAAGTTATATCCATAATCCTTACTATGATGTAAAAATAATTGTTCAAAATTAGTCATCAGAGGATATCCACCAAACAACCATGTAAAATCGTCATGCATAATAAATGACTTAAGCAACATTATAGAATAATCAATAGTAATCCCAACGGTAACAATTCCCACCATCACAATTATTCCATTTCGAACCTGACCAAAACGATATTTTGTAACTAAAGGATATACAGAATAAAACAATATCAATAAGATTGCATAATATATTGTGGCAGGATGACAATATATCGCAAGCCCGACAAAAACACCAAAACCATAAATTATTAAGTTTTCACAACAAAACAAGCTTTTAACTTTCGACAAAACAAAGTCTTCATTAATATGGTTCTTTAAATACAAAATAAAAAGCAAGATGGATATTAAAAAGAAAAAATATGCAAATCCTGTCGGCCCGCCAGAATGCATAACATATATTGACAAACCGGACAAAACGAAACTTAGTGTAATTCCTACCCGTATAATAAAATCATCAATTAATAATTTACACATAACATAAAAAAGATATATGCCTATTACACCTAATAAAGCCTGTAACCAAAGTACATGAGGAAACAAATTTCCAGTTACTATTAATATGGCGGTAATAAGCATAATATAGAGTGATTTTGCATAACCAAACGGCCATGCGATTCTTTGATTATCTTTATTTAACCTCTCTATTAATTTATTTTTATGGCTTTCCGGCACTGAAAACGTAAATGTATTGTAATTTTGATATGATAATCGCCAATCTATCATGCTTTTTAGTACCCTTGAACTTGCAAAATAAATACTATTATCACCATGAGTGACACCTTTATTATTTATGTATGACACTCTATAAGAAATGAACAAAAGAAAAAGTGCCAAAATTACTATCTTATTAACATTTTTAGTAAAAAATTTCATAAGGCGAATTCAACGAGCAAGTGCAACACACGAATTAAAGACCTGCAATGGAGTTTTATAATTGAGACATTTACGAGGTCTATTTTTTAAATGATATTCAATGCTAGAAATTTCTTGAAAACTCAGTTTGGCGAAATCAGTCTTCTTAGGCAAGAAATGTCGGACAAGACCTATCTCATTAGCTTTGTGAGGCAGATAAAGATTATAAACAGGTGTGTACGATTACGTTTTAATTCTCTTGAGATGGTGCTTTTATTACGGTTAATCATAGTTGCTATGAGAGTTAGAGATTTTCCTTCTGCACAAAGAATGGCTATTTTGTCTCTTTCTTCGCTTGTGAGTTGGTTATATTTGTTTTTCTATTTACTTTCATACACATAGGATACAATATTCTATGTGTTGCACTTCCTCATTGAACTGGGGTAATTAAAAGACCCTATAATAATATGAATTTATTAAAACACCTCTGTAATCTGATTTAAAACCTACTGAACGATAAAACTTATTTGAAATACTAAATGACTTTTCTGTGTAAACGTAAATAATATTTACATTTTTTCTTCTAAATTCCTTTATTAATGCAGAAACCAGCTTGCTTCCTATTTTCATTTTCATATGCTTTTTGTTAACACCTATAGATATTAATAATGCTACCTGCCCATTCTTTATTCGTCTATAGTTGCTTACAATAAAAAACTCAAAAAAACTCAGGAAACTTAAAGGTTTTAAAATGCTAAGTTTGCATATCTTAAAAAATAAATTAAAATCAAACGCGGCTTTTATTTCTGCATCTAGCAGATTATAATCTGTGCTACCAGCAATAAAACCTATTGGCCTGTTTTCAAATATATAGGTAAATCCAATACCATATCCAGACCCTACAATGTTTCTATAAAAGTTTTTTAAATATTTCTCACCTAATTTTGCAACTAAAGTCCTTCCAAGCACTTCAGAATGTAATTTCGACACATCATCAATATCCTTTGTCGTTAACGTTTTAATCATTATAATAAGAAATTTATATCAAAGTTTTTTTCTGAATTTAAGAATTCTCCTAACATTATAAGAGCTTGAACTGAAAACATTGTTGCCCATGAATTAATGTTATTATATTCTATATTATCGCCGTTAATCATATAATAGAATCCACCACGCTGAGCCAAACCTGGCTTCCTACATTGAAATTGCAATAATCGTTTTCCCATTTTTAATACTGACTCAATATACTCTTCCCCTATAAGCCCCCTATTTAACGCTAAAATTATCAGTCTAATTGATTGAGCTAATGCATCGCATCGCTCAGTAGGTAAAAACTTTCCTTGTACATATGTAGAAGATATCCCCCCGGTATCTAATTGACTTTTTATTATCCAATCAATCCCTTTTATTACTGATTGAAGATAATCATCATTATCCATAATCGCCCCAGCATAAAAAAGCCCTTCTAATGAGTAACAATGAGGATGAAGTATGGTACTCTCATCAGTTTTTACAGAAACAAATCTCCCATCATTTTGTTGCTGTTTTAATGACCAATCACATACTTTTGTTGCACTATTTTTGAAGAAACTATCCCCTGTTATTTCAAAAAGTTTTAATAATGCAATTGCATTTTTTGCGTGATAACTACCAGGATATTTCGACCATGAGTCTGGAGACATTAGCTTAATTCCATCATCAAGGCTATAATAACTATAAAAAGAACCATTATCATGTTGCATCACATCTATTAAACGCTTTGCTATTTTTGTTGAAATATCTAAATATTTTTCATTTTTTGTCTTATTAAATAATAACACTAAACCATTTAAAATAATAGCATTGTCAAAGCTGTATGAATTTCGAGGCCAAAAATCATTTTCATGGTAATAAAACCTAAACATTACGTCAAAGGTGTCTGCAATCAAGGCATAATTATGTATCCAATCTGCAGACAAAATTGCTCTTTCTAAAAGTTCATTATCTTCACGCATTGATTCTAAATACAAATAAAATGATATCCCATAACCTGAAACTTCAGAATATACATACGGATATATTTTATTATCTACGTCATACCAGGAATTAAAAGCCCCATTCACTAAACATCTTTTACCATAATTCTGAATTCCCGAATATAGAACCCAATTTTTTGCAAGTTCTATAGAATCATCTATCTTCTCCATAGAAATTCCATTCTTATCAACTAATGCTGAGACATTTTTCATAAGTTTTCTCCGACCAATCATAAATTACTAAACCAATGTTTTCTACACCACTCTATGTTTTGTCTTAAACCATTTTCAATGTCAACCTTAGCTTTCCAACCAAATAGAGAAGCCGCTTTACCTGAATCACAACATAATCTGTCCACTTCAGCAATACGTGTATCATCAAACAATATTTGAGAATCACTTCCACTTATTTCTTTTATCATTTTAGCCAGTTCAAGAATAGTCACATCCTTGCCTGTGCCAAAATTTACTGTCTCGCCAATCGCTTTATTATTACTGCCCATAATTAAAAAAGCGTCAACCATATCTAAAACAAAAGTAAAATCACGGCTCTGTTTTCCATCTCCGTGAACT
>Ga0187833_10007161_pt1 | contig 10147 bp, 7 predicted proteins | sample ETNtaG_37_FD_167968 | JGI IMG/M metagenome (GOLD analysis project Ga0187833, IMG submission 167968) | Marine microbial and viral communities from oxygen minimum zone, Eastern Pacific Ocean - ETNP2014_SV_400_PacBio MetaG (Illumina Assembly) | ecosystem: Environmental > Aquatic > Marine > Hypoxic... | reverse complement strand
TAATATTCCAAACATAATCTGTGCTAACGGAAACAATTTGTCCACCGTTCCACCAACTATCCCCTGTTGGACTTGGTGCAACAAACTCTATATTATTACCTCCACTTATATCTAAGAAAAATTGTACACCTTCAACGATCAGGACACGATGTGGTTGATCCATAACTATTTCTAAACTGAAATCAGCTGAATTCGTTCTTGCTGCAGTAAGCTCAACCCCATCGATAAAGATTGACTGGATAACAATCCTAGTTGAATTTGATATTTGAGCCCAAATGTTTCCTCCAGAAACCATTACAACATCTTCCTGATTATACCATCCACCGCCTTCAAAAGCTGCCTGAGAAGGCGCATCAATACTGAGCAAATACTGTGTATCCCAAATAGATTCAATATTTTTAGGTGAATCCATCATAATTGAAGCTGAAGAGTCTGAACCTGTAAAGTCACCTGACCATCGCTCAAAAACTCTCCTTGTATCATTAGTGGACATCGTTTCTTGAATAACAGAGAAAAATGCAGTTGAACCAACATCGTACCAACCCTGACCAGTAGATGTCTGATTTGGAGAAACTATCACTAATTCAAATTGTTTCTTCCATTGAGCAGAAACAACTTTAGGACCATCCATAATAATTGATGCTGAAGGATTACTGCCTGTAAATGCCCCAATCCATGAAGAAAATAACCGTCTTGTTCCATTTCCGTGATCAAAAAATGCTGAAATAGAAAATGATGCTGTTGCCCAACCATCATACCAGTCTCCCGCAACTGGAGTACCATACAATGACTGTACTGTTAAAAGATATTGTTCATTAAATTCTGCAACTTTGCTAGCCCAACCGCCATCAAAAAGAATCTGAGTTACCGGAGAAATATTTCCATCACTCCATTTCTTAAAAGAAAAACGTGAATCAGTTTCTTCAACTGAAGTAGAAGATAACGATATAGTACGAGAACTACCATCTACCAAGAATTGTCTAGGAAGAAGAGATGGCGGAATAATGTCATTACCAACAATGACTGAAACAATCCTCGGTGAAACATCCAGTACTGAGTATTTTGTTTCTGCTTTCCCAGACCCATATAGATTATCTTTCCCTAGATCACCAAAATCTACTGCTGTACTTTCTATTAATGATGCAAGCTCAGCTGCAGTAATAGATGGATTTGATCCAACAAGCAATGCCGCTAATCCCGCAATATGAGGAGCAGAAGCTGATGTACCAAAAAAGGGTTGGAAATATGCAGTTGTCCTTACTCCATCTGGTCCAGATATATCGGGTTTTATTCGTCCATCAGCAGTTGGTCCTATAGAGCTATATGATCGCAAACCATTTGTTACCCAATTTATTGCTCCAACAGTTAACACACCCCTTGCGTCGGCAACGTTTGCAATACTTCCCTCTGCAACTACAAACTCAAAGTTTGAACCACCATAAATGAATAAATCAAACATTACATTAATTGTAGCAGAAAACTTCCGAATTGATATGTGATAAGTATCAGTTGAATCAGCTGTATATGTTATATATTCAGTAGGCCTTGCAAACCCTGACTGTCGATTACTTGAAATATCCAATAACTCCAAACTTTCTCCTGAATCTTTATCCAGATACAAATCATAATCCTGAGTCCGAAAAACCCAATCATTCCAACTCAAAAAGATAGATACAGTATCTCCTTCTTCCAAATCAAAACTATTTGTTTCATCATCTCCATCGAAATTATGCCAGTCATCCGAATCACTATCAATAAAATTACCTGACCAATGCATATTTGCTTCGTTGCCAGCAGCAACAATGGGCAGAACACCTGAATTCCTAGCATTTTCAAGCACTTCCGACACACCACTTGTTCCATCATATGGTCCCACATTAAAGAAACCAATAGAAATCGAAATAATGTCTACACCAACAGAAACAGCATAATCAACTGCACTGATAAAATCAAGACTAGTATCAATAGAATAAAGGTATAATCCTACATCAGGCGCAACATCCACAACAATTTCAGCACAAGCTGTACCATGCTCAGGATTATCTCCTGTAATTGTCCCATCAAATCTAAATGATCTAAATTCAATAATGTTCGGTGAAATTTCTATATTTGACATATCAAATCCACCATCTATTATGGCTACTTTCGCTTCATCACCAGTTTGCTCAATACTCTGCGCGATATCTGCCTTCAAAAAACTAACACCTTGACTCACAATATCATAACCAATAGATCTAATAGGCTCCTGAACATAATTTACAAAAGGTAAATCCGCAATAACATCTACATCAATAGAATTAATATGGCCTTGGACCAAATTACCATAATACCGATGTACCTTAAAACCTGAAGCTTCAAGAATATCCGAGTAAAGAGCATAACTACCTTCAAGCTCAAGTGACACCATAACCTCGTTAACTTCAGAATCTTTCAATTTCTTAGAAAGTTCATACTCAATCTTAGGATTATCAAAATCATTTGGCTCAATATGATTTAGTAATGCAAGATTCTGTTTTTCATCACTTGATTTTGTATACGCAAAAACTGGAAGAATAACTATTGATGATAATAAAAAAACGATCAAACATCGTACAAAAAATTCATTAAAAAAAAGCTTGATAGACTTGGATATATGCAACAAATTACAGGCAAATTGCATTAATATTTGTAAATGATATTTAAAGTATCTGAAGAAAAAACAAAATTATTCTCAGAATATTGGAAACTGGAATGCATCCTGTGGGCTTTGAAAACTCAATGATGGCACTTTCTGACACAGTATTCGAAACAAAAAAAGTAGAAGAACAAGGTAAGCTTCAGAAATTTTACAGAATAAGAAATTCTGATGTTATCAGATACAATACAGAGTGGCAGCAAATCCAAGATTCACAAGAAAACGTAACACCAAAACAAAATTATATTCTAAAGGAAATAAAAACACAACCCGAGAATAGTAAATAGTCACATCGGTTAACTTGTGTTTTAGGGTTTTTTACATAACGAGAGAAACCTATTAATTCTTTGAAATCGTATGAATCTTATGTACATTGTATAGATATATTCAGGAATTACAGGGAAAAAGGGCATATTCAGGTATTAAGATTAGATCGGAGGAGGATAGGACGTAGATTGACTGAAAACAAATCTGACAGTAACGGCCAGATCAATACTAAGAATATAGGTCTAAGGGGAATACATGTAGCAGACACTATGATTAGTGGTGTCGATGGCGAGAATGGCAAGCTTGAATATAGGGGCTACAGCATTGCAGATCTTGCAAAACACTCAAATTTTGAAGAAACCGCCTACCTATTGCTCTATGGAGATTTACCTACACATAAACAGCTCGAAGGACTTAAAGTAGATCTTGCAAATGAAAGAGATATCCCTGACCAAGTCGTACAGACCCTAAAATCAAGATTCCCATCAGCTTTATCAATGGATGTCTTGCAGTCAGCTATTTCTCTCTTGGCTGATTTCGATCCCGATTTAGAAAGTGAAGCCAAGGATGCACATAGACGTAAAGGCATCCGCCTTATTTCTAAGGTAGCAACGGTAATTGCGGCTTGGGACCGTATTCGAAATGGTCTCGAATACATCAAACCAGACAAAACCCTTTCACACTCAGCCAACTTTCTATACATGATAAACGGTGTAAAACCAACAGAAGAAGTTGCAAAATACATCGATGTAGCATTCATCCTTCACGCAGACCACTCTTTCAATGCCTCAACTTTCGTAGCCCGAGGAGTAGCATCAACTAGAGCCCACATGTATGCGGCAGTAACAGCTGCTATTGGCACCCTTTCTGGAATACTTCACGGCGGGGCAAATACAAGAGTTATGAAAGATCTCTTAGAAATAGGCGAACCGAGCCGGATTGAAAACTGGGTTAAATCTAAGCTCAATAAGGGTGGCTTAATTATGGGAATGGGTCACGCAGAGTACAAGACGAATGATCCAAGAGCAATTATTCTGAAGGGTATCGCGGAAAAGCTTGGAAAAACAACTAACGAGCCGAAATGGTACGAAATGACTCAGTTAATAGAAGATACTACCAAGAAGGAGTTCAGGAAGTTAAAAAAACGAGAAATCCATCCTAATGTAGATCTCTACAGTGCTTCAGTATACTATATGGTGGGTATAGATGTCGAGATCTTCACTTCATTATTTGCTGTTCAAAGAATGGTGGGATGGGTAGCACATATAATCGAAGAGAAGTTCGCAGAGGCCCAACCTAAGGCAGTGCTTTACAGACCTAGCTCCACCTATATAGGACGAAACTGTGGAGAAGAAAGCTGTGAATATAAACCAATTGAGAAGAGAAAATAATTTTGGTTTCACCACAAACTATCCTCAAGAATAATGAACTTACTTTTGCAGAGAAAGCTATCTCACTGAACAGCGAAGGAAAGAAAATTTTTAGAGCTGGCGACATAGCAGTCGTAAATATTGATCTGGCGTTCGCTCAAGATAGCAGTGGACCGCTAGCCATCAAGCCATTCAACGATATGGGGATCGATAAACTATGGAATCCATCCAAAGTTCTACTTATAATTGATTACACCTATCCCGCAGCAGACGAAAAGGTAGCAAACCTCCACATAATGATGAGAGAGTTCGCAGATAAACAAGGCTGCGAAATCGATAAGGGAAACATATCCCACCAGTACGTACTCGAAAATATATCGGTTCCCGGAATGATGATATTAGGAGCAGACTCCCACACCACCCAAGCAGGATGCCTAGGCATTCCACAAAAAACATAACATGTATCTTTAGAAAATAGAGAAATCAAGCTAGTAATCGATAAATAACACAATTATCAATTAAGAAACGAAAACATGTCTCTCATAAAGATAAGCATAGGACTTATACTAATCATCGCAGGCTTAGTTTTAATGTATCAAGGTCCATTTAACAATACGTTAGAACCACTTGATGAATTAATAGAAAGTGCAACTTACTTAACGAGAACAGTTCTTCTCCCACTAATATTAGTATTGAGTGGCGGATTTATAATAAAAACAATAAACTAAAATACTTGATTTTGTCCAAAAAAAATAATGGGTCAAATAGAATAATGGTATATGTTGATTTCAAGAATTATGCATTTTGCTCTAACTGTTGTGAGAAAAGAAGTATAATAGGAAAATTTTGTGAAGTTTGCGGTAAACAAAAAAGGCATCTTCCAAGAATTAAAAGATACATTCAAGACAGAATATGATAACATTATCTGAATTATAAATAATGTAATGTTAAACTATGATGTGTAACCCCATATTATTCTGAAATTGAACCGGTTATCCAAAGAAAAAAGTCCTTACCTGCTTCTACATGCATCTAACCCTGTAGACTGGTATCCTTGGGGAGAAGAAGCATTTACAAAAGCAAAAGCTGAAGCAAAACCAATCTTCCTCAGCATAGGTTACTCCTCCTGCCACTGGTGCCACGTTATGAAGAGAGAAAGTTTTGAAAACAAAGAAACAGCAGAAATATTGAACAAGAACTTCGTCCCAATCAAACTAGATCGAGAAGAAAGACCCGATATAGACGAAATCTACATGAAAGCCGTAATATCCATAGCAGGACAGGGAGGCTGGCCTCTCTCAGTATTCCTCACACCCTCTTTACAACCATTCTTCGGAGGCACATACTACCCGCCAGAAGACCGCTACGGGATACCCAGCTTCAAAACCATATTGGCCAAGATGATAGAACTCTGGGAGACTCAGAGGGATGAAATTGAAGCATCAGCCAAGAAAATAGCTACTAGCTTAACAGAAGAATTTAGAATCGTCAAAGGAAAATTAGCAGTTTTTCCGCTCGACGCCGCATACGCAACCCTTACTTCTCAGTTTGACACTCTCAGCGGTGGCTTCAGCGGCGCTCCAAAATTCCCCACTCCTTCCTTACTTTTCTTTTTAATAAGATACTACAGTCGAACCAAGAAGATCCGAGCTCTAGATATGGTAACCAAGACACTAACCAAAATGGCTCGTGGAGGCTTAAATGACCAGTTAGCAGGAGGTTTCCACAGATACTCAGTTGACCGGTATTGGCGGATACCTCACTTTGAAAAAATGCTCTACGATAACGCCCTTCTTCCCATTGTTTATCTTGAAGCATGGCAAGCTACGAAGAATTCCTTTTTCAGTGATATAGCGAAGGAAACTCTTGACTGGGCGTTAAATGAAATGAGAAGCAAACAAGACGGATTCTTTTCAGCTCAAGATGCAGAAAGCAAAGGAGAAGAAGGTACCTACTATGTATGGACGAAGGATGAAGTTACCCAAATATTGGATCAGAGAAATGCAGAGATATTTTCAAACTACTATGGAGTTTCAGAAGAAGGAAATTTCGAGAAGAGCAGCAACATCCTTCACATAGCAAAGGAACCTCAGATGATAGCATCAGAACTGGGCTTATCTGAGACTGATGTTAAGCAAGCACTTAAGCAGTCAAAAAAAACTATGCTGAAACATAGGAATACCCGAACTAAACCAGCCACAGATGACAAGGTTTTGACTTCATGGAACGGTTTGATGATTTCAGCATTAGCTAAAGCGTACCAAGTTCTTGAAGATGAACGTTACTTACGGGCTGCTGAAGGGTCAGCCGACTTTATTCTCAATAATTTACTGGACGGGGAAGAGCTTAATAGACGATGGAGGGATGGAGAAGCAGCCGTAGATGGAGTACTTGAAGACTATGCCTTCATGGTTATGGGCCTAATAGACCTCTATGAGTCAAACTTTGACGTTTCAAGGCTCGAAGAGGCTCTAAAATTGAACCAAGCAATGATAGATCTCTTCTTAGACAAAGACGGCAGTGGATTCTACTCCACCAAGCGGGGCAAAACAGACATCATCGCACGAGTAAAAGATGCATACAACGGTGCAACTCTATCAGGAAACGGTGTAGCAGCTTTAAACTTGGCCAAAATCGGTGAATTCACCTCAGATAATGAAATGCGTTCACTCTCAAAGAATACTATTCTAACCTTCTGGGATGACCTGGAGTTAAACCCTGAACACTACGCCCAGATGCTCTGTACCTTAGACTTTCTGACTGGGAAACCGAAGGAGATAGTTATCGCGGGTAAACCTGGTGAAATCAACAATATGCTTAGGGAGATAAGACAAACACTTATCCCAAATAAAATCGTTGTGTACTCTCCAGTTAACCAAGACAAACTTACAAAGATAATACCGATGCTCCAAGGAAAATCACCTTTAAACAATGACGCAACAGTATATGTGTGCCAGAATTACACCTGCAAACGACCAGTAAAGAATGTAGCGTCCCTTAAGAAACTCTTGACATAAGGACTTGATAAAGTAAGAGTCTAAGCCTTTGGACTTAAGATTATAACCGGAATTATGCGGGAGGTCTTCTCCTGATATTTAGCATATTGAGGGGACCACTCAGTGATTATTGGCCAAAGCCGATTTCTCTCATCTTTACTCGTTATAGTAGCTTTTACTTCTTTGACGGTATTCTTGATACGGATTGTCACATCCTTGTTACCCCTTAAATTATGAAACCAACCTGGATTCTTTTTATTACCTCCATATGATGCAATAATAACATAATTCGAATCTTCCATCATAAAGGAAAGTGGGGTAATTCGTTCTTTTCCTGTTTTGCGTCCTGTGGAATTAAGCAGAAGCACACCAGCACCTCCAATACTTCCCCCCAAAGATCCATTTGATAAGCGATAAATGAAAACATGTATCTTAATAAAAATCTTCATAAAGAATTCTATTAACAATTAATTCTCTACAATGAACCATCCTCTCATTTGAGAATGGTATGGGCTGCATTGTACCCCGCACATGATCTCATATTCTCCCTCTTCCTCTGGTGTGAATTCGATGAGTTTCTTTTCACCGGGAAGTACTAATCCACTATTTATCCTTAATTCTGGAACTACGAAGCTATGCCCTACATCCATCGCTATCAGAACTAGCTTCACCGTTTCGCCTTTCTTTACCACTATTTCGTTCGAGTCAAATCCGAGGTATTCCTGAACGTACATTCGGATGGTTATCTCATCCGGCTCTTGTGGCATGATTAGGCCATCCATAGCTGGTAGCGCGAGGACACCTACAGTTATGACGAAAGCAACGAGGGCCAAGGTTTCGAAGAACAATTCACTCTTCCGCAATCTATCACCCCATCAGTATCCATATGAAGACGAGAGCTGCCAAAATATAGAGAATGCTCATCACCGATGTTGCTCTAATCGCCCTTTGATGTTCTCCGAATAAGTTCCTCCCGATGTTATATGTACTGTGGATTGCAAACCCTAGGCCTAAGAACACCAGAGGAGAAACGATGAAAGGCGTTAGGTGCGGAACCAACGGAGGAGACCAGGCTATTCCACCTGTACCGAAGAGATTCCAACCCCATCCCATCGGATTTGAGAATCCCATTAGGGGATACAGCCAGTCCCACGTTATCAGTACTACACCAAATGCTAGCCACATAAACATAGCATAGGGGGTTAGGGCGTGGTTCAGGGCAAGAAAGACCTGCTTGATGGGGATCTTCTTATCGCCGGCAGCCTTCTTAGCAACCCAACTGAACGCAAAGAATATGGCAGGGAATAGTACCAGAATAATAGTTGAAAGCATCACGACCCACAATAACCAGTTGTTGAAGCCACCTGCGGTAGGTACCAGTAGACCTATGCTGGGAAGGTTTGCACCGAATTCTGTTCCCATGTTACCCCAGTCCTTTATCCAGAAGTATGAACCGAAGAATACGAGGAAATACGTAGGAGCGAGCACGAACCTTATGAAACCCATCCACGCCTCATCAGCCTTTCCAGTAACTTTCTTCGATATGTCCTTACCGATCATTCTAAACTTCAAGGTCATATTGTCTAATGGACAGGACTTTAGGCACTCAAAGCACTGACCACAATAGATATTATCATTAAGTCCACCGGGATAACGCTTCCATGGACAGCCATATCCAGCCGGAGAGCCTCTAATACAGTCCTTTGCGATATGCTTGTCACATATCGCTTTATCTCGACTTCTTATGGCAAAGAGTGAGCCGGTTGAGTGGTGCCCTATATAACACCCGGCTGGGCAGAGATACAGGCAGAAGACACGCTTTTTGAATATCAGGTGTGTAACCAGCGCGCCACTTATCAAGACTGCGAAGAGAAGCCCGGTGACGATAGGCCTAGTTACCAACCAAGGCACAATCAGGGAGATACCTAGGAAGCTTAGTGCAGCTATCCACATATTGGATAGCGGTTTTGGCCATTCTCTATTTAGTGAAAACCATTTCCTCAGAGTATGAACCCCATAAAGTCTCCTCCTGCTCAACCATTCGCCAAATGCAGGTATCGGGCATAAAGTGCACCAGAATCGTCCAAGGAAGAGTATCATGAATTCTACTGCAGTGAACCAGAGGATCCAGACCAGAACTATCGAAAAGTTGAGCGCACCCATTGGATTGCCGAGGAAAGCTGTGGTTAAGACTATCATGAAGATGAAGAGATTGGGCAGGATAAGGGCGAAGTGAATCCCTCTCCACTGAAGCATATTCTTTAGAAGAGGGCCAATCCAACGAATCTTTAACAGATCTATTTCGTTCTTTAAAGATATCCCAAGCATTTCATCATGCGGTTTCTTCCTCCAAAGATAGGTGGTCGTACCGACTCCTGCCACAAGTACTAAGAATCCTAACCCGTAGAAGGAATAATTGCTACCATTGGACTCGACTATGATATCCCCCATCATGAAAGGATGCAGAGGTCCACAACCTACGGAGCATCGTATCTTATACTTTCCCGTTCTGTCGAATGAAACCGGCCCTAGTTCAACCCATCTGTTGGGTTCAAGTAAGACGACGACAGTCTGCCCATACAGGGGCAGATTAAGACTTCTTGCAGCTCTTTGCGGTGTGACTAAGGCGAAGTCGATGTCTTGCCCGTCTATCCAAAGGCCGTGAACTACATCAGTAGAGAGGGCCTTGAAGATTATTTCCTCGCCAACACTTACCCTGATGATGTTCGGCTCAAAGCCAAATTGGAATGCTTCTATTTCTATAACTCTCGGTTCTCCTGTCACCATCTTTTGGCCAAACCCAATGGGAAACATAATAAATGAAATGATGAAGATGGAGA
>Ga0187833_10007159_pt1 | contig 10150 bp, 8 predicted proteins | sample ETNtaG_37_FD_167968 | JGI IMG/M metagenome (GOLD analysis project Ga0187833, IMG submission 167968) | Marine microbial and viral communities from oxygen minimum zone, Eastern Pacific Ocean - ETNP2014_SV_400_PacBio MetaG (Illumina Assembly) | ecosystem: Environmental > Aquatic > Marine > Hypoxic... | reverse complement strand
CGATGTCAACGTAGCGTTCTACCATTGAACTACACGCCCAATCATAAATTGTTTTTTTAAATAATTATTTGATATAACATATAATTTTCATGCAAAAAATACTTATTGTATCACCTAAAGCTATATCGTTAGTAAGTAAGAATTCATTTCCTAAGAGCTTGGTAAAGAACAAAAAGGCAATTGTTTATAAAAACGACAATCAATTAATTCATTATATCTTGAAGTTAGTTAATAATAAAAAAATTTTAAACAAAATTTTTAAAAACCCTTTTAAATCTATAAAGAAAAAATTTAGTTTATTAAAAACCTGTGATAAATATCAAAATATTATTAAACAAATTTAAATATCATGAATATTAAAAATGCTTCTTTTATAAATTTAAAAACGCTAAATATATTATTCTTATTTTTTCCTGTTACTTTTCTGATGGGAAATGCAGTGCTAAATATTCATATCCTGCTAGTTGGTATAACTGGAATTATCGTTTTTAAAAAAAAAGTATTTTCATTCGGAAATGAAAGATTGTCAGCTGTAATTCTTATTTTTTTTATTTTAATTGTTTTCTCTACCCTGATTGATATATCAAAAGATCCAAAGAATGATCATTTTTTTAAGTCAATTTCTTACTTTCGATACTTTTTCCTTTTTTTAATTTCCAGTTGTTTAGTTAGAAGCGGAAAGTTCAAAATAAAATATTTTTTAGTTTCATGTTTAGTTTGTCCATTATTTTTGTCTTTAGATATAATTTATCAATTTTTGAATGGATCAGACATATTTGGTTTTGTAGGTTACGAAAAGGGAAAGAGCGTATATCAGTTGGCAGGTTTTCTTAAAAATGAGTATATTGCAGGTGGATATATTCAAAGATTTTTTATTTTTGCTCTCATTCTTACATCGGTTATTGGAAAAAAACTGGATAAACAAAAATTCCTGATTTCAACGGTTCTCCCAATAATCTTTTTTTCTGGAATTTTATTCTCTGGCAATCGTATGCCGCTTGTGATGTTTTGCGTTTCAATATTACTGATAATTATATTAATTAAAGAATTAAGATTTTCTTTGGCGATTGCATCTTTATTTTGTGTCTTAATTTTCACAGTATCTATAAAGACGAAAGATAATTTAAGAACACACTATAAAAGTTTTTATCAGAATTCTTCATTTATGATGGCTGGTATGAAAAAATATGTTCCAAAAAAGTATCCAGAGTTAGAAAAAAAGGCGGAAAAAATTTTAAAATGGAGTCCAAAATATGAAGAAAAGAAAGTGTTTATGTTTAGAGACAGTCTTGCGAAAAAGTATATGAAAAATAAAGAGCTCCAATCAAGATATGAGACGACATCTTTTGGAAGTGGTCATTTGATTATTTATCTTACAGCAATTGATGTCTGGACCGATAATCCAATTATTGGAAATGGAATCAAGTCTTTTAGAATAAAATGTTTAACAAAGCTTCATTTGCCAAACAGAATTTGTGAAAGTCATCCTCATAATTATTATTTGGAACTCTTAAATGATACCGGTTTATTAGGTACCTTGCTTTTTGTATGTGCAATCTTTTACTTAATAACAAATAAACTTTTTAATTTTAAATACTATGAAAAAAATGAAAAACTCTTATTTATTTGTCTCCTAATAATTATAATTGCAGAATTTTTTCCTTTAAGAAGTTCTGGAAGTTTTTTCTCAACTACAGGCTCTTCTTTTATTTTCTTAATATTGGGAATGTTGAATGGTTTAAAAAAAATCAAAGAATAATTTTAATTTAAAATTTTATTTAAACGAAAAAATCAAAGTCTCTTATTATTTCATATTTACCAACAAATTGTTTTGTTTGGAAAATTTTTTTTTCTGTTCTTGGTTATTATGTTTAATAATGTCAATAATTTTTTATTTTACTTAGCAGAAATTTAGGCAACAATAATGCCAATATTAATTTCATTTTATTAAAACAAAAAGGATATTTTGCTACCATTAAAAAATTTTTTACAAATCCATTTTTCATAATGGATTGCATTGTTTCAAGATAATAAGCAGAAAGCAGCACTTTATTGAAATTACTTTGTGATGAAATAAGCTGATTGTTTTTCATTTGTTTGAACCAAGCTTTGATTTCATGAATTTCTTTTTCTCTATATAATAAGGATAGATTTTTACCATGTATCCTTGTAAAAGCCACGACTGATTGTACACATTGTACTTTCCATTTGGCAGCAAGACGTATATTGATATCAAAATCTCCAATTATATGAAAATCATCATTAAAACAATACTCTAAACTTTCCAAAGATTTTTTTCGAATAACGTAAGTTGGAGAGCCTATTACATAATCATTTAACAGTTCATTTAATATCTCGCCTGTTGGCAAATTTCCTTTTTTGTAAATTTTTTTTTTATTTTTTTTTTCAAAAAACAGCCATTCATTTCCATAAACTAAACCCACATCAGAATCATTAAATAAAGGAATTTGTTTTTCTAGTTTTTCGGGTAACCACCAATCGTCCACATCCAAAAAGGCTATAAACTCTCCATTTGCTTTTTTAAGCGCATAATTTCTGGCTCTATAAAGAATTTCTATATGTGATTCAGCGCAATAGTATTTTAATCGATCATCTTTATAATCTTTAAAAATTTTTGCACTTTTATCACTTGATTGATTGTCCCAAAAAATTATTTCCCAGTTTTTATATGTTTGTGAAATTACGCTATCAATGGAATCCCTGAGATACCTTTCTCCATTAAAACAGTTCATTATTACACTGACTAAAGGCTGATTATTATGTTGCTTGTTCATTATAATATTTGATTGTTGATTTGAGTCCTTTATCAAATGAAATTTTTGGTTTCCAATTAATTATATTTTTGGCTTTTTTAATATTTGGGTACAGTTTTAAAATTTCATCTTTTCTTAATTTAATTTTGCCAAATTGAGGATGACCACTTTTTAAAATTTTTTTTATATGCTCTATTATATTTCTAACTTTTTTTGGTCTTCCAGATCCCACATTAATTATTTGTCCTCTAGCATTTTTATTTGTTAACGATTTTAGTATTGCATCCACAACATCATATACATGAACAAAATCTCTGAATTGATTACCCTCAGAACAGTTAAACTTTTTATTTTTTATACAACTTTCGATAGTAATTGGAATAAAACGATTTACGTCTTGTCTCGGTCCATATGCTAGATACAATCTTAGAATTGTAGAGGGAAATTTTTTTTTTTTAAAAAGATTAATCAAATATATCGAGGACAATAATTTAGCTTTTCCATAAATTGATTTTATTGATTTTGGATTACACTTAGAATTTTCCTTTTGGGGAGATTTTATTTTGCCGTATTCTATACTACTGCCCATCTGGACAAATGCTGTGGGCATTTTTTTTATAAAAATTTCTGTTAAATTTTTACATCCTATATAATGGCTTTCAAAAGTTTTTTTTTTACTTGAATGGTCTACATAACCTCCAAGATTTACAACGTAGTTAAAATTTTTTCTAATACTCTTCTTTAGAGATCTTTTCTTTGTAATATCACAAAGGATATATTTAACTTTTGGTAAATATCTTATTTTCCTTGGTGCATTTGAAGAAATACTAGTTACTTGCCACCCTTTTTTTAAAGATTTATTTGCAAGATGATAACCAATAAAACCTGTACCACCAACAATTAATATATTTTTTTTATAATTCAAAATTTAATTTTTTTGCTATTTAAAATTTCGTTAAGTTTGTCTTTATCTCTTTTTGTATCCATACATTGCCAGAAACCTTTGTGTTTAAATGCTACTAGCTGTTTCTTCCTGGTAACCTTTTCTAAAGGTTCTCGTTCTAGATACGTATTGTCATTCTTAATAAATTTTAAAAATTCCGGTTCCATAACAAAAAAACCTCCATTAATCCATCCTTCATCTAGTTTTGATTTTTCTTTAAAGTAACTCACGCAATGACCTTTAAATTTTATAACTCCAAATCTAGCCGGAGGCCTAACGGCTGTTAATGTTACGAGTTTATTGTTTTTTTTGTGAAATTTTAATAATTTTTTTAAATTGACATTGGATAATCCGTCCCCATAAGTCATCATAAATGTTTCTTTTCCAATATAATTTTTTAATCTTTTTAGTCTTCCACCCGTCATTGTATCCATTCCTGTTTCAACCAAATTAATATTCCAATCAAAAAATTTTTTACTGAAAAACTTTTTTATCAATTCTCCTTTGTAGCCTAGTGCAATATAAAAATCTTTAAAACCATATTTAGCATACTGTTTCATAATATATAAAAGCATTGGTTTTCCACCAATATTAATCATTGGCTTAGGTATCGTTTTGGTGTACTCGGATAATCTAGTTCCAAAACCTCCTGCTAGCAAAACAACTTTCATATTTAAAATAAAATTTTCTCAATCCTAATGTTTTTTAGTGCGCCCTGAAAGATTCGAAACTATAACCCTCGGTTTAGGAATGTGTGGGATTACGGTCACGAATTGCATCGAGTTACACCATCTTGTTTGTTTATAATAATTATTTAACAACGTGTCTATGGAAATAACTTGATCTCGCTCTTGAAAAGTTTCAGATTAAACCAATGACCGAACGATAACAAAGATAAATTTCCTTGATACGATTCCAGCATATAAAAATTTTGGTAAGATCCATAAATAGGTATTAATCTCTGTATAAATGGGTATTATGTTCAATTATTGAACAATAATATAGTTGGCAAAATTAACAATAGTGATAAAATTACTTATAAATCTATGAAAAATATAAGAGTATCCTTATGCTCGATTCCCGTCGAAGGCTGGGGAGTAAGACTTGACAGAAAAAGATCGGAAGGATCTTTGGGAATCATGCCAAAAGTTGCAATTGTTAGTTTGGTAGATGCAATGAAAAAAGCCGGTTATCCTGAATCGTCATATGATTTTTATGATATAGATATGCTCTATCCATCAGACGATGAGATAAGAAAGTATTTTGTAACTCAAAAACCTGATGTAGTAGGATTAAGCGCTGTAGTATCGACATCATATTCTCAAGTAAAAAGAATATCATCTATCGTCAGAAGCGAACTCCCTAATTGCTGGATAGTTATGGGAGGGAATCTTTCTGCTTGTTCTGAAGTAGTTTTAAAAACTACAGATATTGATCTGTCAGTAGTTGGTGATGGAGAAATTGCATGGGTCAAACTTCTTAAACACATTATAGATAATCCTGATAGAAAGAATCATAAATCAAAGTTAAAGTTGAATGAGATTAGAGGTGTTGCTTTTTTAGATGAGAAAGGAAGAATTAATTTAAATGGTTTTGGCGAAGCGATTCCTGCAGAAGAACAAGTTTATCCTGATTATGATTTGCTAAAAAGTGGCTTAAAGGACCGTCCGGAAGAATTTCAAAACTATTTAAAAATTGCATCGGAAACTGATTGGTTTGGTTTTGATGATCGTGCAAAAGATAAAAATCGAGGTAAGAATATTGGACAAATCTTCGCTTCTAAAGGTTGTGTAGCTAGATGCACATTTTGCCAAAGATCAACAAGAGGATTCCGTGTCCAACCGCTTGAACATTTAGAAAATCATTTAAAATATCTCAAAAAGCACCAAGATGTTGGATTTATCCAAATTTTAGATGAAAATTTTGGTTCAAATAAAAAACATGCCTATCAAGTTGCTGACATATTACATAAACACAATTTACTTTGGTTCGCTTGTGGGATTCGATGTACCAGTACTACCAATGCTGATGTTAAATATTATAGGGACAGAGGATGTTCGTCATTAAAGTATGGAGTAGAATCGGGCAGCCAAAAAATATTAGACTTAATGGAAAAAGTGTTTACAGTTAATGACGTTGAAAAAGCGCTAACAGCCTGTCATGAACACGGTGTCTTTTCTCCTATAAATATAATGTTAGGAATGCCAGGTGAGGATGAATCAACAGCAAAAGAGACTGGGGAATTTATTGGAAGAATGGCTTCAAAACTTGGCGTTCATCTGAAATGGATCTCGCATGATACTATGTGGGCACTTCCACTTCCTGGCACACCCCTTTGGGAATATGGAGAACAGCTTGGTGTGATTGGTAAAAATGACCATGACATAGTTGATTATTTGACACGTGTTTCTGATGCTGGATGTTTCAGACGTTACTATATAAATCTTAATGGCGCTCCCATGAGTGAAGTTTGCTTCTGGGAACACCTTGTTTTGCTTGAAGCATCACGAACTTTCCATAAACTAAATAATGTAAATAAAGAACTAACCAAAAAGTATAAAAAAAAGAATTTGGCTGTAAAGAATGCTAATCCCAGAAATTCTCTTAGATATACAGCGTTAACATTCACAACAATTACTTATCTGATTGATAAATATTGTGTTGGAAGTAAATTGTTCGACTCTCTTCCGAGAGTGATTGTTTATCCGATAGTTAAGTATTTATTGTATTTTGAATATCAGATTCAAAAACTTTTTGCACGTAATAAATCAAATAACCTTTTTGTATATACTAAAAAAGTCAAAAGATTACCCCGCGAAAATATTAACGAGAAAAGTTCAAGGAAAAGATCATTGCGAGGCTATGTCATGAAAAATAGACGGCCTTTAAATGAAACATCTGACCTGGAAAAAGTAAGAGATCTTTTAAGAATTGGTTTATAATTTCTACAACAATGACCAAAAATTGCTAGTTTAAGTGCTAATCACAATCTTCTACATTTATATTTGATATGTTTGAAAAAGTGGTAAGTATTTCTTAAAAAATTAATACGTCTTAAACTCTGTTTAAATTTATTTATATGAACTTTAAAAAAATTAATAATTTTCCATACACATTGTTGGTAAAAGGGAACAGAAAGATTATATAAAATATATTGTTCACCACGCAAAGAGAAATAATTCAGTCGTTTTACATCTTTCATCAGCCAAGAATAAATTATTGAGAGAGATTCTTTAATGCTCGTAAATTTTATTTTTAGCTCTTTTTTCACTAAACTATTATTACAAACCAAATCAAATTCTGACCAAACGGCAAAAAAATCAACATGACGCCTTTTTTTTATAAAATTTATATTTTTATATTTTGAAATCATTTCCTCATGTTTTATTATAGGAGTAATCAAACAAATTTTTCCACACAAATTAATAAACTCGATTAAATTAAGTTTATCATCGTTAGCTATATTATAGACTTTTCCGAAAGTTTTTGAATTTCCAATAGATAAAGTGATTGCCCGAATAAGATCAAAAACAAGAAGATGGTTTATTTGGACATTTATGTTTTTTCTAACCAATATTGGAAAATTATTTATAATTCGGTAAAATACGAGTCCTTCAAGATTAGGTTCGTATGGACCAATAACTGCTTGTGGTCTAAAAATCGTTACAGGAAGTACTTTTTTACAATCAAGAAGAAGATCTTCAGTTAAAGCTTTATCGCCACCGTATGTATTTTTTAAAAAAATTCGTGGGCTTTCTTCTGTCATGGGATTAGGAGGAGGAGTTTTAAAGACCGATGTAGTGCTAATAAAAATATACTGCCCTATTCTAGATGAATATTTTTTGATGATTGGTTCAACGTGATCAGGAGTGAATCCTGAAATATCTATAATTGCGTCATAATATCTTTGATCAAAAAGATGTTCTAGGTCTTGGGGATGATTTCGATTTCCTCTAAAGAATGTTATAGCTTTTGGAAAGGGCGCAGGAGGAACGCTTAATTGTCGGTTAAAAATTGTAATATTATGTCCATCCTTTATAAGTTTGGACAGCATCAAATAACCAATAAATCGTGAACCTCCTAGTATCAAAATATTTTTTTTCATCACAAATATAACTTATTCTTGACTATAGAGAACTTTTAAGAATCGAGCTATAATTTATACAACTATAAAAAACCATTTATGTTATTATCGATTTGTATTCCAACTTTTAATAGATTGAATTGTCTAAATAATTGTCTTAATTCCATTTTAATTGCAAGTCAAAATTATAATTTTAATTTCGAAGTATGCGTATCTGATAATTTTTCTGAAGGTGATGTGGAAAGCATAATTAATATTTATAAAAATAAGTTAGATATTAATTATAAAAAAAATAATAAAAATTTAGGACACGGAAACAACATATTGAAAGTTGTATCTATGGCAAAAGGTGATTATGTCTGGATTTTGGGGAATGATGATCTGATTTTGTCAAATACACTAGAAAAATTACATGAAATAATTCAATTAAATAATGATGTTGATCTTTTTTTTATTAATTCCTTTAACTTAAGCTCAAAAGCTGTTTTCAAATTTCCACAACCTTTTCATACAAGTAATCTTCCAAGGGATATGGTTAGATTTTCAAAAAGAAAATTAAGCGGTAAATTAAAATTTTTTGATTTAATTGACCCAAAGATCTCATTTGATTTTCTTATGGGTCTTTATCTTGTAGTTTTTAGAAGAACTAAATGGGAGAAAAATACTGGTGTTATAGATAAAAAATCAATCAATGATTCTAGAACATTCTCAACTTTTGAGAATACTTGCCCCCATTTAAAAATACTTTCAAGAGCTTTTTCAAAATCAGACGCTTACTTTCAAGCTGAACCTTTGAGTGTTAATCTTAGCGGAGAAAGAGAATGGAATAATTTATATACTTTTGTAGAAACTATAAGAATGCCTGAAGCTTTAGATTTCTATAAAAGTGACGGTTTATCTAAATTTAAATTTTTTTATTGCAAAAACTATGCCTTGAGAAATTTTATTCCCAGTTACTTTAAAATGTTTTTGAAAAGGGACGTTAGCGGATTTCAATATATAAATTTTAATTCTCATATTCTAAAGAATTTGATTTATCCAAATGTTTATTTGTCTGTAATATATTTCGTTTTTAGAAAGATCAAAAAATTTTTCACGAAAAATTTAATAAAAATTAATAGTTGATGTTATGATACTAATTTTATAGAAAAATATATATTTTTTGACATGAATGTTCTTTTAATTGCGCCATATATAAATTTAGCGGTTGATACAAATCTTCATAGAGATAACTTTTATCCATCAGCTGCTCTTTTACATTTGGCAGCTGTACTAAGAGCTAATAATTATACTCCAACTATTGTTGACCTGAATAATGCGGTTGTACACAATCATAGAAAAAATTATCTTAGTTATTGTAAAAAAATTATTATTGAAAATTTAAATAAAACTAAACCCGGTCTTGTGGGTATCAATTGTTTGTTTTCGGGAGTTTTTCCAGATGTCATGGAATTTGCACAAACTATTAAATCTCACTCGCCTAATCTAAAGATAGCTGTTGGCGGAATACATCCTACTACTTACTATAAAGAAATTTTATCTAATTGCAAAACGATAGATTATGTTGCGATAGGTGAGGGCGAAAAAACAATTGTTTCATTGGCAAAAGCTGTTGAAAAAAATGATGACACTTTATTAAATGAAATAAAATCTTTTGCTTTTAGAGATAAAGATCAAAAAGTAAAATTTAATTTGCAAAGAAATTTTGTAGAAAATTTAGACAATCTTCCAATGCCTGCGTGGGATTTGATCGATATAAGCAAATTTGGAATGAAACTAGATAATTATTACAATCCCAAAAATTTGCCATTAAAATTTAAATCTGCATTATTTTCGTCAAGGGCTTGCCCGTTAGATTGCAATTTTTGCGACATGTTTTTGGTAATGGGTAAAAAACATAGAAAAAGAAGTGTTAAAACTATAGTGGCGGAAATGGAAATATTAAAAAAAGATTTTGGGGTTAATTATTTTTCTTTTATGGACGATCAGTTAACTTTAAATAGAGGGCATATATTAGAATTATGTGATGAAATTATAAAAAAGAATCTTAATATACAATTTGATACACCAAATGGACTTTGGATAAATTCTCTCAGAGAGGATGTGGTTGCAAAAATGGCGGAAGCAGGATTAGTATTGGCTACTTTGGCTATAGAGCATGGAGACGAATATATGCGGAATAAAGTCATAGGAAAAAAATTAGAAAAAAAGAAAATTTTTGAAGTCACGGCATTAATTAAGAAATACAAAATTATGTCTAGCGGATTATTTATTATGGGATTTCCAGAAGATACCAATGAAACTTTACAGCAAACGTATAATATGATGAATGAGTTGCAACTTGATAAA
>Ga0187833_10007157_pt1 | contig 10152 bp, 8 predicted proteins | sample ETNtaG_37_FD_167968 | JGI IMG/M metagenome (GOLD analysis project Ga0187833, IMG submission 167968) | Marine microbial and viral communities from oxygen minimum zone, Eastern Pacific Ocean - ETNP2014_SV_400_PacBio MetaG (Illumina Assembly) | ecosystem: Environmental > Aquatic > Marine > Hypoxic... | reverse complement strand
CTTTCGATTCACCCATCGGGTGAGCCATATCAACACCCCAAGTCTGTCTATAACATAATGATTCTTATACCAGAATCCGGGTGCGCTGTCGTCAAATTACAGGGTCATCTGGGCAATGCGGGCTTAGATCATAGCCGCAGCACGCCCCACTTAATCAATCACGAACGCCTATCGTGCGTGATAGCGACCGACAATATGCTGGCCGGTCTTGGTGGGCTCCGAACGGGATCGCCGTCATCCCCACCACCGTCATTGATCCACCCCTCACGATGGCTTCTCCGACGGTCCCGGCGCTTACCGGGTCCCGGTCCCCATTATAGATAGAGTCAAATCTCGATTTAAGGTCAGAGGGTTTCATTACCAATCGATGTCGAATCAGATATCTTCCGAAACTCCCCAAGAATTTCGCCGTGGTTATTGCTGAGATAACGCTCGACCTTGGCATTGCCGAGAATTGAAACCAGATATCCCCGCGCCAGAACCAAATTGAGATGATCAGGCCCATAGGAATCCTCAATCAACTTCATTTCACGCTGTAGGTTGGCCATTTCTGTCTCCATCTTCTCAATCTGCTCCGGCGAAACTCCTTTGAAATTTTTCGGTTTGCCAGCATCGATTAGCTGATCTTGTGGAGTGGCGGCCAGCAAGGCTCTGGAATAGGTCACTGAAAAGTTGTTCATGGCGATCATCAACTCTACGACTTCGACTTGCCGCATGGATTTCATCTTTTTTAGGGATTGGAATGTGCTGATCGGGCAATGCGTGCCTTTGAGAAGCTCAACGACTTCAGGGCAAATGCCGTCCAGAAGCTTGCGTTTCTGCCGGATGCTCGGAATGTTGATGTCCAGCGCCTTGGCAATCCGGTCTTCTGGAACCCCTCGGTCAATAGCCTTCAGGATCATCTTGTGTTCCTGGATGGTCGCCAGGCGATTGATCCGTTTGTTATAGGTGAAAGCCTCATCATCGGTGGCAACGAGACAAGTTACTTCATCAATCTCAAGGTCCTTGAGAACTTCAATCCGCAGGTGTCCATCAAGGAGCAAAAACTGCTTAGGCTTTTTTGGCTGGCGCGTGACGATGGGCGGTTCAATAATCCCAATTTCCCGGACGGAAGCTACAATCTGTTGGTATTTCTTGGTCTTTTTGACGGTTGAGGGAAGTTGTTTTACCGGCAGGATTTCCGCTAACTGGATGCGGATGCTGTTTGGCTCAAAGGCCATTGAGACAATGTCAGACATTTTTATGCCCCCGTGCACGTTTCAATCAGATCCGCCAGAGGACGGGGCATGGTCGATAATTCTTCTGCCCGAAGTAAGGTTGTGAAATTTTCATCTGCCAACAGTGTTCGCATGGCCTCAATAACGAATAGAAGGCGGTTTTGCGTGACTTCGGCTTTCTTGATCATCAGGCGTTGCCGGTCGGCTTCTTTTTTATAAACCCGAACGAGAGTATTGGACGATATTCGGGTTCGCCCTTCCTTGGATTTGGCGGAATCCAGTGCCTTGCCCTGGCGGCGACGGCGTTCGACCACTCGTTTTGCCGTAAGAAGCTTTTTGCCACGCAATAGCCCTTTCTCGTATGCCTCTGCCAGGGCTTCCTGAACGCCTTCAACATCAGATTCTGCAATATCGAGGGCGACGCTGAGGGGGATTTGCCCGGCTTCAACAGCGATAAGTAATCGTTCCTCTCCCTCTTCCAGAAGATAAATGATGGCATGAACATATTCGCGTGAAAGACCAATTTTCCTGGCGATGTCCGTATCGGAATAACCGCGTTTTTTAAGCTCGCCAATATCCTGCAACAGCTCCATCGGACGATGCTGCCGTCTTGCAAGATTTTCCACGAGGCTCATGATCAAGCGGTCTTCCTCGGACACATCAACGACGATGGCCGGGATTTCCTGCTGTCCAAGTGATATGAAGGCTTCGAGCCGTCCTTGGCCACAAACGAGTTCATAAGTGGCCTCTTCATTTGACGTTTTGCAGAAGCTCACGGTAATTGGCTTCTTCAGCCCAACCTTGGAAATGCTATCGACAATTTGGCGGAAGACCTTCTTGTTGCGATCCCGAGGATTGAGAACGGTGATATGATCAACCGGGATCATTTCAACATTGGGCATTTCTTGGTTTTTTGTCATGCAGCGATCTCCGATATTCTTGCCCGCTCTGACATGGCGTAGAAAAAGTCCAGGGTCTCAAATCGGTATGCATCCAGCATGAGACCGTTTTCTTCTGTCAACCGGAGACGGTCGGTTGTCATGTCGTAAAGAGGAAGAAGGTAATAATCCAAGGGGTGTTCATTGATGCTGTCCATCCGAACGGCGACGGTGATATCCGGGGCCAGGCCTGTATCAAGGCGGATCTTCCACCGAAATGATCCGGCTGGGGTTTGCTGACAGCGGGCAATCACGATTGATGCGGTAAATTCACCATTTACCGTCAGCAGGTCTGTGGCCGGGTTGCGATGCGCTTGGCCGCCCAGACTTTCAATCATGGCAATGGTCTCTGCCACAGTCTCATGGTGCTTTTGGCGCAACGCCTTATTGATTTCGATATACCGGTAATCACGGTCGGGCTTGAACCCGACCAATTCATAGGCTCGGATCAAGCTGCCAAACCGATGATGATAGACTCCACTGGAGGGCATGCTGTCGGCTTCGTCGATAACGACGCCTGAGAGATATCCATGGCGCTCAAATAATTGCTTGAGGCGATCCAGCATTTCTTCATCAGAAAAACGACGATTACGCTCCCGGATCATGCCCTGGGCCGTATAGAACATCTGAGGATCGACAATGCCCTCAAAAGCACCATCGGCCCGGACCCACATTTCAGGGGTGTTGACGGTACGTTTTTTCTTCAGCTTGAAGGACTGGTGATTATAGACGTTGTTGCCGATGTACTTTTCGTTGGATAGAACCTGATGAACGGTTCCCCGGTTCCAGGGGCGACCAAGGTCTGTCTGAATTCCTCGTTGATTCAGGATATCGGCGATTTCATTTTCAAGTTTTCCGCCATCAACAAATTCACGGTACATCCAGTTCACGGTTTTGATTTCATCTTCAGGACCCGGAACCAGAATTACCCGGTCCGTTTGAAGACTCTTGTGCTCGCCAAGATCCAATATGCCTTGTGGCGTTCCACTTTGGTCAATACGCATGCGGCGTAGGCCAAAGCCCGCTGTTCCTCCTTGCCTGAACCCAAGTTCTATGAGGCGGCATTGACCGGCAAACACCTTCGTTGATAGTTCTCGGCTGTATTCTCCTGCCATGGCGCGTTTAAAGCCCTTGAACATGGTTGAATACGGACTGCCGTCATTCTCAAACTGCTCCGCACAAAAATGCACGGAAATGCCGCTCCTGTGGCAGATAAACTCGTAATAGGCGCTTTCATCCGCGTCCTGGAACCGGCCCCACCGACTGATGTCGTAGACAAGGATGGCCTCAAAATCGGTCTGCTTGTTTTTAACATCATCAATCAGGCGCTGTAAGGCTTCGCGCCCCTTGATCTGCAACCCACTCTTTCCGTCGTCGGAATAGGTTTTCACGATCTCCATGTTATGCGCTTCGGCATATTTATGGATCACATCGGCTTGGTTTTCTGTTGAATACTGTTGGTGATCGGTAGACATGCGGACGTATTCAGCGACGCGGACCTTGTCAGCCTGATTTTTGCTATTATTAGTGTTCGTCAATTTAGGCCCCCTCGCTTGTTGAGACAATCAAGGTTAGCATATTATGTTACCTAGCGTATAATTACAAGACTTGGAAAATACCTCGTTAAGGGGATTTAACGTTTTCGGGAAGAATCGAAAATTATGACGCGGCTTTGAGAATGGTTCCGGCAACACCGAACGGGAGGCCCTTAGGGTCTCCGGCATAAATCCATTCCATAGTGATACCATGGAGTCGGTAAAACTCAGCCATGGCCATGGGGTCAGGCATACGTTTACCACTTTCCCAATGGCTCCAGGCCGCAGCTTTTACATTGATGGCCTCATATAAGTCTTTCTGGCTCAAGCCAAGCGTTAGCCTTGCCGCCTTCAGGCGAGCGCCAATTTGGACCATTTCATCGTTGTTTCGTGTTCTTGTCATATCAGAATATAATTTACCTGAGGTATTGTTTTCTGTCGACCACCTTGGCAGGTATAGAAAAATTGCACTGCCAAATTGCTGGCAACATTCCCACAACGGCATCAACCTCGACTTAAACAGTGGTGACAATAAGGGGTTAAATGGTGGATTGCTGCAAAAATACGAGCTTATCTCTTAAATTCCTGCCAAACGTCTCGTTTTGGCATGCTTAAAATCTGTTTGTTTGCACGGGCGCGCAGCGCCGTTATCTTTTGAATTCCTGCATAAATTCCGCGTTAAATGTCTTTTTCTTGCATTTTTTGCTTAAACCCTTAAGTTATTCATCAAATTCCTGCTACTGAAATGGAGCATTCGTGTCTGTTTTCGATATCGATCAAATGCCGGAGGTATTCCTCTCGACTGACAAAATCTCCTATGCCGTCAGTCGGGCTGTCAAGGCTGGAAAGATCCGTAAAATTGGCCCGAAGCTCTACACAGCAAACCTAATGGATTCACCGGAGCAGGTTGTCAGACGAAATTTTTGGCATATCGCGGGGATGATTTTCCCCGGTGCCGTTGTCGTTGACCGGACGGCTCTTGAGAATACACCTGCATCCGATGGATCAGTATTTCTCTCTTCGTCCTCAACTCGTGAGGTTGAATTACCCGGAATCACACTTCGGTCACGGAAGGGGCAAGCCCCCCTTGAAGAGGATCGTCCGTTCATCGGCGGGCTGTTCATTTCAAGCCCGGCCCGCGCATACCTTGAGAACATGGCACCTTCGCGGGCTCGCAAGGGTGTGGCCAGACGTTTGTCTCGTGAAGAAGTGGAGCAACGACTCGACGCCGACATTCGAATCAAAGGTGAGGACTATATTAAGGCGCTTCGTGACGAGGCTCGACGAATTGCGCCGAAACTCCGTCTGGAAAAAGCGCAGGCTGAATTGGACAAAATTATTGGCACGTTACTCGGCACTCGCGACGCCAAAATCAAAAGCGATATCGCTTCCGCCAGGGCTGCCGGTCAACCATTCGACCCACACCGCTTAGACCTGTTTACGGCCCTACATGAAGAGCTCATGAGAACCGACGCCCCGATACGACGGGATCCGAGTATCGCCGGGATAAGCATCAACCTCCCATTCTTTGAAGCGTATTTTTCAAACTTCATTGAAGGTACCGAGTTCGAGGTATCCGAAGCCGCCGAAATCGTATTCGAGGGACGCATCCCTGAACAGCGCCCGGCTGATGCTCACGATATTCTTGGGACCTATCGGGTCGTATCCAGCAAAAACGAAATGTCAAAATTGCCGGGGACTCCTGAAGAATTTGTTTCTCTTATGCGAGCTCGTCATGCCCAGGTAATGGAAGGCCGTCCTGACAAAGCCCCTGGCCAGTTTAAGACCCGCGCAAACCAGGCTGGAGCAACACTGTTTGTGGACCCTAGATTAGTGGAAGGGACACTGAAACGCGGCTTCGAGATTTATCAGGCAATCAGTGAGCCATTCAATCGGGCAGCATTCATGATGTTCCTGGTTGCAGAGGTTCATCCGTTTGCGGATGGCAACGGCAGGCTTGCCCGTATCATGATGAATGCAGAGTTGGTCGCGGCAGACGAGTGCCGGATCATCATCCCGACGATCTATCGTAATAACTATCTGGCAGCCCTCAGAGCATTATCTCAAAACCAAGCAGCGGAACCAATGATCCGGATGCTGAATTTTGCTCAGAAATATACAATGTCCATCGATTTCAGCACCTACGAAACTGCAGAATTAGAGCTACGGCAAACGAATGCATTCATGGATCCGGGCATTGCGGACGAGGAAGGGTTCCGGCTCAAACTGGGTGCACAATAGAAATCTGAACATTGAGCGGCAAAAACATCTCTGAGGATACTTAGGGTTTCACTGCTATACTCACTGCTACGAGGAGACGGTTGAAATCGAGGTTCCTTCCCTCCGCCAATTCCCCCGCCGGGTAAACTCTCCGGCTTCCCGGCCGTGGTTTGAAGTTCCTCTCGGTCCGTAAAATTCCTCAATATTTCCAAAGGATACGGAACCGAGATTTACGGCGGTTGGGCCAACTTCAATCTGGATAGGGGCATTCAGAACGGATTTGCGCTCGGAAGCAACGGGGTTGGAATCGGGTCAGACGATTATGAAGACATCGACGCCGGATGGGTCGGCATGCGTGTCAAGTTCTAGGCAAAAAGGCGAATGACCCGATGTCCCGGAAAACTGTAATCTTGATGATGGCCGCCGGCTTTCTTCCGGGCACCGGCGTCAAGGCCAGGCCATTCGATCCGCCTGGTGAAATGGACGGACCGGGGTTGTTCACCGGCAAGTCCGGGGAATTGACCATCTACCGCTCGCGAACGCCAACAAGGCGTAGATAGGTTTTCTCCGGAACCAGTTAAAATCAACCGGCCGCGGCCTCCGCGGCCGGTTTTTTCGCACCGCCGGAAAACCGGTCTTGCCGCTTAAACCGATACACCACACTTCGGGACTAAACGGAACCAGCCCGTTGACGAAGTCGTCTCCACTGATTCAATGGCATGATCTTGTTTTATGGGGGTACGGATGGCGATGGGACGGCTGGGAGGATTGCCATGAGAAATTCTCGTAATACGCAATATTCCCATTGACATATGAAACTGATTCTGAGAATCATTCGCTTGGTTGCCGTTTCGATAACGGCACCGTGAATGGAACGGTCGATGGAACCCCAAACGATGAATCCGGGAGTGGAAACGATCAAATGAACGAACTGTCCTTTTCCTAAATGGTGCTTTTCGTGGCGGGTGGTCATGATGTTCTTGTCGCCATCTTGCTCGAAACCGGCGCTCTCCTCGCGTAGGCGGGCTCCTGGAAAACAGCAAAGCAAGCGGACAACAAGAAAACCCGATGAAAAAGTTTCTCCCCGGCGCGACGCCGCTTATCGCCTCCGGATTGATCGCCGGGGCCGTTCTGATCATGGGCGTCCTGGAACCGCAAGAGGCGCGCTGGGTTTCAATCACGCCGTTGGACTGGATGCCACGGGTGACGTGGCTCGGCCTGTTCCCCACCGCTGAAAGCGTCGCCGCGCAGCTTGTCTTCGTCATTCCGCTGATGGCGGCCGTGTTCTTGTGGCCGCGGAAACGGCGGGTCTACGCGGCCATGGAGGCGGAAAATGCACGGACTCGATAGCACTCGCATACCCCCTTCCCCCCGCGACAGCATGGGGGGCGGCAAGGCCGGTTCGCGTCTTGGGTCGGTTGCACGGAAGGTAGAGGCGTTTTTCGTTGTCTATCGCGAACATGTCGCCTGGGTCCACGCGCTCATGTTCCTCTGCTTCCTGGCTCTTCTTGCCGTGCCGCCGTTCCTGCCCGACCCGCCCGAGAACGCGACCCCGATCTCCCATTTCACGGAGTTCGCGAACTATGTGATGTGGGGGGTGTGGTTTCCCCTGGTGTTTCTGTCCGTCATTTTCACGGGGCGAAGCTGGTGCGGCCTTCTCTGCCCCATGGGAGCTGCCTCGGAATGGGCGAACCGTAGAGGCCTTAAGCGCGCCATTCCGCGTTGGATCAGCTGGCAGGGAACGCCCATCGTCAGTTTCCTGATCGTCACCATTCTGGGGCAAACGGTCGGCGTCCGCGATCATCCCGAAGCCATCGCCGAGGTTTTCGGCGGTACCATGGCGGCGGCGATCCTGATCGGTTACGTCTACGGGCGGAATAAAAGGGCCTGGTGCCGTCACATGTGCCCGATCGGCCTTCTCCTTGGGGTGTTCTCGCGGCTCGGCGCCGTCCAGTTCGTGCCCAAGAACAAGACGGCCGGTGGCGACGTTTGCACCGAGAAGGGCCTTTGTCCGACAATGATCGATCTGAAGCGGAAGGAGGAATCCCGTCACTGCATCGAGTGCTTCCGCTGCGTCGCTCCCGAGGCAAGAGGAGGCCTCTTCCTGCGCTTGAGGCGTCCGGGAGAGGAGGTCGAGGCCATCCGGCGCCATCATCCCAACCCGGCCGAGGTGTGGTTTCTCTTTCTCGGCACGGGCGTCGCGCTGGGCGGCTTTCTCTGGCTCACCCTGCCCCTTTACGAGCGCCTGCGCCAAACCTTGGGGGAATGGTTCCTCGACCAGGGATGGTACTGGATCGGCACATCCGGTCCGGGGTGGCTGATGGCGGTTTACCCGGAGCGTAGAGAGGTCTTCATGTGGCTGGATTTCCTGATGATCGTTGGTTTCATGCTGGCCTGCATGGTTGTGCTGACGGCTCTTCTCGCCCTGACCACGGTTGCCGCCGCCTGGCTGTCGGAAAAGATTGGGGGCGACCTTGATCTTCGCAAACGCTTTGTCGAACTGGGCTACCAGTATGCCCCCGTGGCCATGGTTTCGCTGGTCATCGGCCTGGGCGGAGAGATGTTCGAAATACTAAGGTTTGCGGGGCTCGACGGGACCGGGATCGGTTACGTCAAGGGCGGATTTTTTGGTGTCGGACTGCTTTGGAGCGTGTTCCTCGGATACCGAATTCTGGCCCGGCAAAGCGTCCCGGCAAGCCGCCGCTGGCTCCCCCTTGGGCCTGGAGTTCTGGGTAGCCTGCTGGTCGCCGCGCTTTGGTGGCCGGCAATTTTCGCCTCCTGATATCCACGCAATGAAAGAAGAAAAGCCACACGCAAAGTGACTTTACAAGATGCGAATAAGCCGTATTCGCACAGTCAACCATGTCAACCTAAAGGAAAACACAATGAGCAAAATGACGTATGTTCCAGCCGCCGCCATGGCTGGCTTTCTGGCCGCGTCGGGGGCGGCGGTGGCCGGTGAACACCCGATTGGAGACCCGGTGGAGAAAAACGGCATGGAGATTGCCGCCGTTTACCTGCAACCGATCAAGATGTACCCCGTGGAGCGCATGACCGGAAAAAAGGACGTTCACCTGGAAGCTGATATCCATGCCGCCAAGGGCAACCCGAACGGCTTCGGCGAAGGCGAATGGATACCCTACCTGGAGATCGCCTACAAAATCGAGAAAGTCGGATCGGATTGGTCCGCCCACGGGTCGTTCATGCCGATGGTGGCCTCCGACGGTCCCCATTACGGCTCTAACGTGGCGCTCGACGGTCCCGGGGAATACAAGCTCGGCTACGAGATCGTTCCGCCGCTCCGCAACGGCATGTACCGCCACACCGACAAGGAAACCGGCGTCGGGGCCTGGTGGGCGCCCTTCCATGTGGAATGGTCGTTCAAGTACCTGGGCACGGGAAAGAAGGGAGGCTATTGATCTCCAAGCAGGCGGCGGCCCGCGGCGCTTCCCCGGCGATGGTGTTGAACAGGTCGGCGGCGCTGAACTTGCCGGTTGCCGCCCACTTCACGAAGGCATCCTCGCCGGCCTTCAACGACCGGGCCGTGACCTGTTCTAACTGCTTGGCGGCGCCCCTCGCCTCGTCGGCGTAATCGCGCAAGGCACGGATAACACCCGCCGACCACTCGCGGCTGGCGGACCTTTCTTGCCGGCAGCCTCGACGAGGCGTCGATGGAAGCGATCAGAAGCCACGGCCGCACCGGGTATCCACTCGGCTCGGCGGAATTTTTCGACAAGCTGGAAGCAATTCTCGGGCGCAACGTGAGGCCCCGCAAACCAGGGCGACCGAGAAAAGCCGGAGACACTTTGTAACTATATACTGTCCCTATTTATCCTGTTTATCGTTGAAATTGAAAAGTTCATCCGGGAATTCCGGGAAAGGCGTCCGTTATACGTAGAGCGTGCCATCCCAATCGGCGGCGTTCAAGGCCATGCCGGCTTCGCCGGTCGCTTCCAAGAGGGCGAACCTTGAGCGCCGCCGCCTGGAATGGCTTTTGGTCTGTAGGTCGGCTCGGAAGAATGGCCGCTTCTGTTTCTCGAAAAAATAATCATTGGCACCCCTTGAATTACTTTCTTGAGAGGTTGAAAAAGGTCACTTTCCCGAGCCGGCCTACCATCCTGAAGCCACTGTCCGAGACGGCTGTCAAGGGCGGCCGTTGGCCGTCGCAAAGCGACGCGTAGCGCCCTTTACTGCCGCCACGGACAGTGGCAGGCTTAATAAAGGCACTGTCAGACAAACGCG
>Ga0187833_10007147_pt1 | contig 10161 bp, 8 predicted proteins | sample ETNtaG_37_FD_167968 | JGI IMG/M metagenome (GOLD analysis project Ga0187833, IMG submission 167968) | Marine microbial and viral communities from oxygen minimum zone, Eastern Pacific Ocean - ETNP2014_SV_400_PacBio MetaG (Illumina Assembly) | ecosystem: Environmental > Aquatic > Marine > Hypoxic... | reverse complement strand
CTTTAACAGATGCTGGAAAAATCTGGGCTGTTTTAGTTATTATTTTTGGAGTAACGGGCATTGGAGTACTGTTACGGACTTTCAGAGAAGAATTCATTCAAATAGAACAATATCGGGTAAATAAAATGATGAAGAATATATCAAAATTAAAAAACCATTTTGTGATTTGCGGCTATGGTCGTATGGGTGCTGTAATTGCAAGAGAATTACAGGAAAAAGATTTAGATTTTGTCATTATTGAGTTGAATGATAAAAAAGTGGATAAAATACGATCTAAAGGCATGTTTTGCGTCCATGGTGACGCAACATCGGAAGAAACATTGTCTGCAGCTCGTTTGGATAATGCGGCAGGTGTAGCAATTGTATTAGATACCGATCAGGATAATTTATTTGTTACTATGTCCATGAAAACCACTAATCCAGAATTATTTATCCTGAGTCGTTGTTCCCTGGAAGATAATAATTCTAAACTGATACGTGCTGGAGCAAATAGGGTAGTCAATCCCTATACGGCAGGTGGACATCGTATGGCTGAAATTTTATCCAAACCACAAGTGGAAGATTCAATTTCAGTCTTATCACCTAAGCACACAGGTATGAATCTGACCCTGGACGAAATATCCTTGGAAAATCTTACACAATATGATGGTGTTCTTTTAAAAAATTCAAATATTCGAGAAGATTATGATGTGATGGTGGTTGGAATTATAAATAGTTCTGGTGAAACCAACATAAATCCGGAACCTGATACAGTTCTAAATACAACAGATACAGTATTATTAATGGGGGATGTAGACAAAATGGACCTATTTAAAGAAAATCTGCCTTCGTAGAATATGCGCATAACCTTTATTATGTATAATAGTAATTAGAAATTATGCAATAAATACTCATTTAATAACAAAGTTAACTATACGGCCCTTTATATATATGGTTTTAACGATTTCTTTATTGGTCAGGTATTTGTTCAAATTATCATCATTTTCGACAATTGTTTTTACCAAGGCTTCTTTTGCATCTGTTTTTATAGAAATATTCCCGCGAGTTTTTCCATTGAATTGAACAGCAATTGTGATTGTTTCTTCAATAATTAAAGTTTCATCATATTCTGGCCAAGGAATGTTCACAAGTGTTTCAAATCCTAGTATCTCATTAAGTTCTTCAGATATGTGCGGTGCAAATGGATTTAGAATCAGTAAAAATTGATGCAAAACAGATTTATCCAATTTTTCCAGTTTTGTTAAATGATTCACAAAAATCATCAATTGCGATACAGACGTATTGAATCTAAGTCCTGACAAATCTTCTGTCACTTTTTTAATGGTTTGATGTAATAATATAATAGTTTCTTCATTAGAACTGTTCTCGTCAATTTTTGAAGAATCTTCCGTAAAAAGTTTCCATACTTTTTGAATAAACCGGTAACAGCCCTGTAATCCGCTTGTGCTCCATGGTTTTGATTTATCTAATGGTCCCATAAACATTTCGTAGAGTCTAAAACTGTCTGCGCCATACTCCTGAACCACATCATCAGGGTTGACCACATTTCCACGTGATTTGCTCATTTTTTGGCCATCTTCACCCCGTATCATTCCCTGATTGAATAATTTTTGAAATGGCTCCCTGGTTGAAACTAAGCCTAGATCATGAAGTACATGATGCCAGAACCGTGAATAAAGCAAATGGAGTACCGCATGCTCTACCCCACCTACATAAAGATCTACGGGCATCCAATATGATTCTGCTTCTTCACTCCATGATTGTGCTTCATTTGATGGATCAACAAAACGTAAATAATACCAGCAGGATCCTGCCCATTGAGGCATAGTATTTGTTTCTCGTTTACCTTCGGGAATATTTACCCAATCGTCAATATTGGCTAAAGGAGATTCGCCTGTGCCGGCAGGCTCGTATTTTTCAACTTGCGGCAATGTTAATGGCAGGTCTGATTCATTAACCGCAATAATGCTGCCATCAGGTTTATGTACAACAGGAATGGGCTCTCCCCAATATCTTTGGCGAGAAAATAGCCAATCTCTCAACTTATATTGTATGGTTGCTTCTCCCTTATCGGTCCGTTTCAACCATTCAATTGTTGATTGAATTGCATTAGCCACTTTTTGTCCATTCAAGTCCAATCCATCATCATTTGATGAATTGATCAGTAAGCCATCTACATTATCGGTGAAGGCATTTTCTGAAATATCACCGCCGGACACAACTTCAACTATTCGTAAATCATATTCCTTTGCAAATTCATAATCACGCTGATCATGTCCAGGGACAGCCATAATTGCGCCGGTTCCATAACTCATGAGTACATAATCAGCAACCCAAATTGGTATTTCTTTACCATTAACAGGATTAATGGCATAAGCACCTAAAGGTACACCAGTTTTTTCTTTACTCAGCTCTCCCCTGTCCAAATCGCTTTTTTTCTGGGCGGCTTCTGTATAGGACACAACTGCAGATTTTTGCTCACTCGATACGAGTTTTTCAACCAAAGGATGTTCCGGTGCCAAAACCATATATGTAGCACCAAAAAGCGTGTCAGGTCGTGTTGTGTATACCGTAATACTTGTATTTATGGATGGAAGATTAAAATGTACATTTGCACCTTCTGATTTTCCAATCCAGTTACGTTGCAGGTCTTTAACACTTTCAGGCCAATCTAAATCATCCAAGCCATCCAATAATGATTCAGCATAATCTGTAATTTTCAGCATCCATTGGCGCATGGGCTGCTGAATAACAGGATGTCCGCCTATTTCTGATCTTCCATCAATAACTTCTTCGTTTGCCAGTACAGCTTTTAATTCAGGACACCAGTTGACAGGGACCTTTGCTTCGTACGCCAATCCTTTATTATAAAGTTGTAAAAAGATCCACTGAGTCCATTTGTAATATTTCTCATCTGTGGTATTGATTTCTCTGTCCCAGTCATAAGAAAATCCCAACATTTTGATCTGCCGCTTGAAATTCTTAACATTCTCTTCGGTAGTTTCCCTGGGATGCGTACCAGTCTTGATGGCGTATTGTTCTGCAGGAAGGCCAAAAGCGTCCCAACCCATGGGGTGGAGTACATTATAGCCCTGTAGCCGCTTGAACCGGCAATAAATATCCGTAGCAGTGTATCCTAATGGGTGACCCACATGCAGGCCAGTCCCTGATGGATAGGGAAACATGTCCAGGACATAAACTTTTTCCTTCTCGGGATCAACTTCTACCTTAAAGGTTTTCTGGTCTTCCCAGTGTTTTTGCCATTTGGCTTCAATTGTTAAATGATTGTATTGCATAAAAAATGGGGCATGAAATTAGTCCCACGCCCCACCTGAATAAATATATCTTTCTAAAGAATTAAAACATAAACGATACACCTAAAGTTATATTTTCATCAACGGCCTTATAATAATCACCCATATCAGGATTGAAAATATTGGTACCATCATAACGTGAATTGTACTTATTTGTATAATTTAAATCGATGTTGAGAGCTTCATAGAAGGTTGCTATAGTAATTTTAAGTTCATGCTCTAAAAGATAATCTTCAAAATCATCCACTCTAGGCTTGTAATAAAATCGATAATCAAATACTATATTACCATCCATCAGTTTTAGTTTAATCTTTGGGCGTATAGAATGTCGAAAAAAGGATTCTGCTGGAGCTTCAGTCGAATCAGTGTATTCAAAGTATTCACTCGAATCCGTGTACGTATAATATTCATTACCCCAATAGACATCATAATAGTAATAATTTGTATCAATGAGAGTTGAATCTGTGTAGTAGAATTCTCCGATCCCCACTGAATCTGTATAATCATAATGCTCATAATCTTCACTTTCTGATAAGAAAGCATAACTGATTGAAAATCCCTTAAATAAACCAATTTTTGCACCAACACCGGCATTCATCCTGCTCTCTAACCCAATTGTTTTATCATAAGATTGTTGGAAAAATAAGAAAGGTGATATTCTTTGATTAGCCCAAAGATCAAATTGGGATGTAAAGGATTGATCATCAGTAAATGATTCGCCGTCTAACTTATCGTCACTTCGAGAAAAATTGATACTGAATTCAGTATCGGTTAATGGACCTACATCACCAAGTACGCTAAAGCTAAATCCGTAATACAGAGACAAAAAGTCAGTATTCCCCTTATCCTCAGAATAACTCAGGTCCACGCTGGTAAACATTTCATTCCCACCTTCTTCTTCAAAGTCTGTTGTATCTGCATCCTGACCAAAAATGGGGATCGCCGCTAGTGATAATACTAGTAGCACGATATGTAGTCTGTTAAACATGGATTTTCTCCTTGGTTTGATGCTATGATTATAATTGCATTTTAGGAAATAAAAAAGGGCACGATTAACGTACCCTTTTTTATATTATTCTAGAAAAAGAATAAGGCTATTTAGCTCCTTTGAACTTAGAGAAAAATCCTTTTTTCTTCTTTTTGCCTTTTTTCTTGATTTTCTTTCCTTTTTTCTTTTTCTTCTTTATTTCTGCGCTGGCAAAGACAGCATCGTTGCTGTCATTTTCTGTGGCAAATTCAACTTGGTCAGCTTTAACTGTTGTTTCAGCTGGAAGAACTGCTACTAGTGATAAAATTACCAGAGTAGAAATGACTGTTTTAAAGATACGAGTCATAATACTCTCCTCTTTTGTTTTGTTTAGGTATACCGTTACTTGCCAAAATCCTTTGACTAGTCGATAGGAAGATATGGTCATTCCCATATTAGAGTCAAGGTAATTCACTAGTAATTCTTTCCCCGTGTGGCATCCGTCACAAAACATTTAATTTGTTCTATTTCCCATCTCCATATTTTTTAATAATATTGCCAGCAATTTTAGGAACTATTTTATTCTTTTAACATTCATAATTTCAAAACTTAAGGAGACTACCATTGATTCGTATTGAAAATCTGTCCAAGAATTATGGACATGTTCAAGCCGTGAAATCAATTTCATTTTCATTATCTGATAAAGAAATTGTTGGATTTTTAGGAGCCAACGGTGCAGGCAAAAGCACAACTCTTAAAATGATGACAGGCTTCTTATCTCCAACTGCTGGGAATGTATTCGTTGACGGGAAAAATATATTAGAGCATAGCCTCGAGATTCAAAAACAAATTGGTTACTTACCAGAACTGAATCCGCTCTATGCTGAAATGAAAGTTTATGAATACTTGAAGTTCCATGCGGAAATTCGTGGAATTGTTGACCACGATTATAAGAAAGCATTGGAGCGAGTTGTGGTAGAATGTGCACTACAAGGAGTTGTGCATCGAACTATTGGTAATTGTTCAAAAGGATATAAACAGCGCATTGGGCTCGCTGCAGCAATGATTCATGATCCTAAAATATTGATTTTGGATGAACCTGTATCCGGATTAGATCCAAACCAGATCGTTGAAATAAGACGGCTGATCAAAAAATTAGGAAAAGAAAAACTTGTGCTCATGTCTTCTCATATTCTTCAAGAGATTCAAGCAACCGTTGATCGGATCATTATTATTAATAATGGTGAAATTGTTGCTGATGGAACCAGTGATGATCTAATATCAGGTTCAAAAGGAATGACCCAACTTCATCTTGAAATCCAAAATGCAGATGAAAATAGCATCCAGGATATGAAAGCTGTTATTCCAAGTATCTCCATAGAGTCTATTCATAAAATGAGCAATTCCATTCAGGTTACTCTCGAACACTCCAGTACATCCGATCCCAGAAAAGATGTTTTTGATTATGCTGTTGAGCGTGAGTGGACACTTGTGGAAATGAGCACTTCTAAACGAAACCTTGAAGACATTTTCAGACACTTGACTCAAGATGGAGGCTCTGCTCATGCATAATATTCTTACAATTTATAAAAAGGAACTACGATCCTTTTTTACCACGCCAATGGCCTATATTTTTTTGGTGGTCTTTGCGCTGGTAAATGGATATTTCTTCACCAACACATTTTTCCTTTACAATCAATCGGATATGAGGTCACTGTTTGGGATCGTTCCCTTAGTGTATCTCTTTTTTATTCCAGCCGTTTCCATGGGCCTTATTTCCAGAGAAAAAAGTTTGGGAACGATTGAGATTATCACCACACTTCCAGTTCGGGAGAGAGATATTGTTATAGGAAAATTCCTGGCAGGTCTAACTCTCATTCTAATTGCCCTGTTAACAACTTTAATCCATTACATTACACTCTTTAATGTAGGTACGACGATAGATCATGGTGCTGTTTTTACCGGATATCTTGGGTTAGCACTTTTAGGGGGCGTCTATACAGCTGTTGGTATTTTTTCCAGTAGTCTCACAGAAAACCAAGTCATTGCCTTTATAGTCGGAATTGCAATTGTAATTACTTTCTTTCTCATGGATAAGTTATTAGTATTTGTACCACCTGGTTTGGCTGGTTTAATCCAGTATTTGAGTACAGAATTTCATTTATCTAATATGTCTCGAGGCGTTATTGATACAAGAAATATTATTTATTTTGGATCAGTTATTGGATTTTTTCTTTTCATGACAACCCGGGTACTTGAATCCCGGAAATGGAGTTAAGTCATGTTAACAAAAAATAAAAATTCATTCATCCTTTATTCAGGTGGTTTACTTGTAGGACTGATCCTGTTAAATTTAATTGCTCGAGATATTTTTGATCGATATGATCTAACAGATAATAAAATGTATTCTTTGTCGTCATCAAGCAAATCAATTGTATCCAAAGTTGATGAGCTCTTAACCATGAAAGTGTATTTTTCTGATGATCTTCCGAATGAACTGGGAAATACGCGGCGTTTTCTGCAGGATATTTTAGAAGAATTCAGTGCCTACTCCGATAATAACATTCGATTCTTTTTCCACAACCCGGAATCGGATAAGGATATGGAAGAACAGGCCAGAAAAGATGGGATTCAGCCAGTTCAAATGCAGGTTATTGAAAATGATAAAGTAGAAATAAAAAAAGTTTATCTTGGAATGGTCTTATTGTTCGAAGATAAAAAGGAAGTGATTCCCGTCATACAATCCACTTCTGGATTAGAGTATTTGATTAGTACAAAAATAAAATCATTAATTGACATTGATAAGAAAAAAATTGGCTTGGCTCATTTAGATTCAGAAACGGGATTAAAAACAGATAATTTATCTTCCCAATTAAGTCAGCATTATTCTTTCCAAACTATTGATTTATCCAGTCCCATTAATACAGATATTGATGTTTATTTAGTATCGGGAGCTGTGGATTCATTGGATTCCCTGGTAATGGATAATCTTGTATCTATTATGGCCTCTGGTAAAAAGATATTCTTGACGCAAAGTGGTATTTTGACTGATATCAAGACACAGCAAGCAAATCCAATCGATTCTGACATTTTCGGTTTTCTAAAAGATCATGGTATAATATTGAAGCAAAATTTGGTCTTGGATGGAAAATCAAGCAAAGTTCAGGTCCAGGAACGTCGTGGAATTTTCCTAATGAATCGACCAATGGACTATCCCTTCTTCCCTATTATTCAATCTTTTAATAAGGGTGAGATTGTTGTTTCTGATCTTGAACAGGTTCTACCGTTCTTCCCAAGTGAAATTCAAATTGATACCACAAACAATGATCGTGTTGCCGGTGTTATTGAACTGTTTAAATCGTCTTCTAATAGTGGATTAATGGAGAGTAATTATATGTTAAGCCCGGATCCACAACAAAATCCGTTTATACGAATGTTGGGACAGAAAGGGAAAATCTTAGCTGCAACATCAAAACTGGTTAATGGTGGTGAATTGATGCTTATCTCAGATTCTAAGTTTCTAGCGGATGATGCAGGCATGTCTGTGAATGATAATCTCATTTTCCTGATGAATGCGGTTGATTATCTTGCTGGGGACGAAGATTTGATATCTTTGAGATCAAGGGAAATCACGAGTCGTCCACTTGAAGAGTTGGAAGATTCGACTCGAAAAAAATGGAAATGGGCAAATATGCTAATTCCGTCATTACTCGTTTTAACATTTGGTTTTTTTCAAATGAGAAAAGAAAAAAAACATGCAGAAATTCTAAGGCAAATCTATGACTGATTCACTCAAATATACATTAGGTGCCCTTGCAGTACTTATTGGTATTTACTTCTATAACCAAAATGTACAACAATCTTATACTGTAGCAGATTCGTCTATATTTTCTGGTGATCCAGAGGATATATATCGTGTCTTGATCAGTGAAGGAGACGATTCTTTAGAACTCGTACGATCCGATACAACTTGGCGTATTACACAGGCTGATTCACTTTTAATCAAAGAAAATCAAATAAACAACCTATTTGATCGCTTGCTTGCTGTAAAAATGGAAATGCTCATTTCAAGAAACGAAACTAAATGGGAAAAATTTGGTGTAGATGATTCATTGGGCCGTCATCTTCAGGCTTTCAATAATAATGATAAGAAAATAATTCATTATATCTTTGGAAATGCTGGGCAGGATTATCAGCATAACTATATTCGTAATTCCAATTCTTCAGAGGTATATCGTACCAACGACAATGTTTATTTTTTATTAAATTCCAGTGCAACTTACTGGGGGAAATCACCCCCAAAGCCTGAAGAATTAAAAACAGATTTATAAGACTACATTTCCTTGGTGCCATCCACCTTTTATTCGCCAATGCAGTACTTATCCTTATATTGAATTATGAAAAGTACAAATAAACAAGTATTGGTCGTTGGTGACCGCGTATTGATCCGTCCTGATACAGGTGAAACCAAATCACCTGCTGGACTTTACCTTCCTCCCAGTGTGATTGAAAAACAGGAAGTCCGCGGCGGAATGGTTGTTGAAGTGGGTCCTGGAATCCCTTTGGGCTCACCTGATTCATCCTTTGATGAACCTTGGAAAGATAAAAGGTCAGATGTGAAATATATTCCGACCCAGGCAGAGATCGGGGATTATGCCTTGTTTCTTGGCAAAGCCAGTATCGAGATCAAAATTGAGGATAAAGATTATTTGATTGTGTCTCAATCAGCCATTTTAATCTTGATCAGAGATGATCTGGCGCGTGTCCTTGCTTAAATATCCAACCCCATTTCGTAAAACATAAAAGTCCATTTTTCGGCGTATTCTTCAATAATTTTCTTTGTAGGCTTCCCAGCACCGTGACCGGCGCTTTGGCCAATACGAATCAAAATAGGTTCGCTCCCTCCCTGTCCATTTTGTAACGCAGCCACATACTTAAAAGAATGAGCCGGTACTACACGATCATCATGGTCAGCAGTGTAAACAAGGACAGAAGGATAATTTGTACCAGTTTGAATTGTATGAAGGGGAGAATACCCGACCAGATTTTTAAAATGTTCTTTTTTTGCTACAGAACCATATTCCACGGTCCAGGCGTGCCCGATTGTAAATTTTTCATATCTGAGCATATCCATAACTCCAACTTCTGGAAATGCAACTTTGCAAATGTCAGGTCGCTGATTCAAAACAGCACCAATGAGCAATCCTCCATTTGAACCGCCACGAATTGCAAGATAGTTTGGAGTTGTAATTCCACTTTTTTCCAAATATTCCGCTGCGGCTATGAAATCATCAAATACATTTTGTTTATTGTGTAGCATGCCCGCTTCGTGCCAATCCTGTCCGTATTCACTGCCGCCTCTTAAATTGGCAATAGCATAGACACCATCATTCTCATATAAAATTGAATTAGCCTTGCTAAAATAGGGTTTAATGGAGATATTAAACCCACCATAGGCATAGAGTAAGGTTGGGCGTTTTCCGTCCATTTTAAGCCCTTTTTTATGGGTAATAAAGATGGGAATCATTGTTCCATCCTTAGATGAATAGAAATCCTGCTTTAAAACGAAACTCTCCCGATCGAACTTTGCTTCTGATTCCTTGTAAACTGTGGATATATTCTGCTTTATATCATATTGATAAATAGTGGATGGACTTATTGAATTATTAAATGTGTACCAGGTGATCATCTGGTCATTTTTACCACCAAATCCATTAACAATTCCTTTTCCAGGGAGATCCACATTATAAAGTAAATTCCCATCAAGGTCATAAACTTTCCAGACAGATGTAACATCCTGAGTAAAATGGGCAAAGAATTTACCTCCAACGAGGTTTACCGAAGATAGAACTTGATCTTGTGTCCCTTCTATCAATGTTT
>Ga0187833_10007143_pt1 | contig 10165 bp, 8 predicted proteins | sample ETNtaG_37_FD_167968 | JGI IMG/M metagenome (GOLD analysis project Ga0187833, IMG submission 167968) | Marine microbial and viral communities from oxygen minimum zone, Eastern Pacific Ocean - ETNP2014_SV_400_PacBio MetaG (Illumina Assembly) | ecosystem: Environmental > Aquatic > Marine > Hypoxic... | reverse complement strand
ATCTTTCAAAACAATTTAGTGACCACACGATAAACAGAAAATATGAAGCTTTGGTATGGGGAATGTTAAAACCTCAAAAAGGAATTATTAAAAGTTATATTACCAGAAGTAATAGAAATAGACAGTTGATGGAGGTAAGCCAAACAAAGGGGAAATCAGCTGTTACAAATTATAAAACGTTGGAAATTTTTCAAAATAACAAAGTCCCAACCTTGAGTTTAATTGAATGCAAATTGGACTCTGGAAGAACTCATCAAATTAGAGTTCACATGTCTTACAAAAGCAACTCAATAGTTGGAGATAAACTGTATCAAAAAAAAAATAAAAGGTTTAAAAGAACAGACGTAGAATTAAATTCAATGATAAAAAATATTGATAGACAATTTTTGCATGCAAAATCTCTTGGATTTGTTCATCCATCAAGCCACAAAGAAGTTCATTTTGAAATTCCATTACCGAAAAATTTGTCAAAATTGGTTAAAAAACTAAGAAATCTCAGCAAATAATACGCCTTGTTTTTGACAAATAATTTATTAAATAGTATTCAAATTAATTATGACAACTAAAACGGCAACTTATAATCTCCCAAGCATTTCTGCTGATGGAGGTTTGTCTGGATATCTTGTTCAAATAAAAAAATTTCCAATGCTTGATGCTGAAGAAGAATATATGTTGGCAAAAAGCTGGAGGGATAGAGGTAATTTAAAATCTGCAGAAAAACTTGTAACCAGCCACCTAAGACTGGTTGCTAAAATTGCCTTGGGGTACCGAGGTTATGGTTTACCGATAAGTGAATTGGTATCAGAAGGAAATGTTGGTCTAATGAAAGCAGTGAAAAAATTTGACCCAGAAAAGGGATTTAGACTTGCAACTTATGCTATGTGGTGGATTAAGGCATCTATACAAGAGTATGTTTTAAGATCATGGAGTTTAGTTAAAATAGGCACAACTACTGCACAAAAAAAACTTTTTTTTAACTTAAGAAAATTAAAAAATCAAATAGCACCAAAATCTGAAGGTGATTTAAAAAAAGAGCATGTAGATGAAATTGCCGATCGTCTCAATGTTAGTAATGAAGAAATAGTATCAATGAACAGAAGGCTTATGGGCCAAGAAAAATCACTGAATGATTTGGTCGGAGAAAATGGAGATGAATGGCAAGATTGGTTAGCTGATAATTCTATGGATCAAGAATTGAAAATTTCGCAAAATCAAGAACTTATGCAAAGAAAAAATTTATTCGAAGATTCTATACACGTTTTAAATGATAGAGAAAAAGAAATTCTTTATGCAAGAAGGCTGAGAGATGAACCGACTACTTTGGATGAACTAAGTAAAAAATACAAAATCAGCAGAGAAAGAATCAGGCAAATAGAAAACAAAGCTTTTGACAAACTTCAAAAGTGCATGTTGAATGCTGCTAAATCAAAAAATTTACTACCATCTGGTTAGAATTTAAACGGATCCTCAATTAAAATTGAATCATCTCTGCTTGGACTAGTAGAAATACTGGATATTTTAACACCGCAAAAATCTTGAATAAACGAAATATATTTTTGAGCATTTGTGGGAAGATCGTCCCATTTTCTTATACCTTTTGTATTTTTTAACCAACCATCCATTCGCTTATAAATTGGTTTTGCTTCAATCTGATCTTGTGGCGCGCATGGAAAATAATCAATTTCTTTTCCGCGAAGTTCGTAAGCAACGCATATATACAACTCTTTAAATTCATCCAATACATCTATCTTTGTTAAAGCTATTCCATTAATTCCAGATATAATACAAGATTGTTTAACTAGTACGGCATCAAACCAACCACATCTTCTTTTTCTATTAGTGACTGTCCCAAATTCTTTTCCCCTTTCACCAATTTCTTTTCCTACTTCATTTTTTAATTCTGTTGGAAATGGGCCTTCACCAACTCTAGTGGTGTAAGCCTTAGCAATTCCAAGAACGTAATTAATGGTATCTAAACCACATCCTGAACCAACCAATGATGCACCTGCAACTGTATTTGATGAAGTTACGTAGGGATATGTGCCATGATCAACGTCCAATAAAATACCTTGGGCACCTTCGAAAAGTATAGTTTTGTTTTTTTTCTTTAATTCTTCTATTTTTTTCCAAACCGGTATAGAAAATTTCAAAATTGCGGGTGAAATTTTTATGAGCTCTTTCATTAAAGCTTCTCTATCTATCGTTTTTTTTCCTAGCCCCTTTCTTATTGAATTATGATGAAACAAAATAGTGTCAATTTTTTTTGACAAATTTTTTTCGTTAGCTAAATCAATAACTCTAATTCCTCTTCTTCCTATTTTGTCCTCATATGCTGGCCCTATACCTCTCCTTGTTGTGCCTATCTTATCTGTACCTTTTGAGTCTTCTCTTATTCCGTCTAACTCTTTATGAAATGGTAAAATTAACGTAGCATTCTCAGCAATAAATAAGTTTTTATCACTAATTTTTATTCCTAAATTTTCCATTTGTTTAATTTCATCTAGCAAAGCCCAAGGATCAATAACTACACCGTTGCCAATAATTGAAATTTTATTTTTTCTAATAATCCCTGAAGGTAAAAGTTTTAATTTATATGTAATGCTATTTACTACCAGTGTATGTCCAGCATTGTGACCTCCTTGAAACCGTACTACAACGTCTGCTTTTTCTGAGAGCCAATCAACAATTTTTCCTTTACCTTCGTCTCCCCACTGGGCACCTATAACAGCTACATTAGACATTAATACTTCTTGAATTAATTAATACCAGGTGATTTAAAGGTCCAAAACCTTTGCCGTAACCTGGGGCATAAGTTATTGCACGATCTACATACTTTAGGGAAATTTTACATGACTTAATAATACTTTTTTTTTGGGACAAACACGTTGCTAAGGCCGAAGATAATGTGCAACCAGTACCATGGGTATTTTTAGTTCTAATTTTTCTTTTTGGAAAAACTTTTATTTCTTTCTCTGTGGCTAGAATATCGAAAATCATTTTATTTCTAAGATGTCCACCTTTTAATAACACATTTTTTGGTCCCATATTTAGAATTTTTTTTGCAACTTGGATCATATCTTTTTTATTCGAAATTGAACAACCGCTTAATACTTCTGCTTCGGGTATATTGGGTGTAATAAGTTTTGCCAAAGGTAATAGCAGTCTTTTTAAATAAATAATTGAATTATTGTTTATTAATTTTGCACCTCCTTTTGCAACCATAACTGGATCTATAACAATATTTTTTAATTTATATTTTTTTAAAATATGATAAACGCATTTAATTGTACTCACACTATGTAGCATTCCAATTTTTACTGCATCAACTCCGATATCATCTAAAATCATCGTTATTTGTTTTTGAACATTTTTTTTTGGAATCAGTGTAATTTTTTTCACACCCATAGTATTTTGTGCCGTTACGGCAGTTACTGCTGTCATTGCGTAGCTACCAAGCAATGTGACTGTTTTTATATCTGCCTGAATGCCTGCACCTCCACCCGAGTCGGATCCGGCTATAATTAAAACTCTAGATTGTGGATACAAATTAATTCCTATGAATATTTTTTTATTGCTGTTGTTATAATATTTATATTTTTTTTTAGACTCTGATAATTTTGCGATTCACCCATCACCCGTATAATAGGTTGGGTGCCTGATTTGCGCACCAATATTCTTCCATTTCTTGATATATTTTTTCCAGCCTCTAAAATTGCTTTTTTAATATTTTTATTATTAATGACGTTTTGATTCTTAACTTTCATATTCTTTAAAATTTGTGGTATTGGTTGAAAAGACTTTAAAACTTTGCTTGGTTTTTGTCTATATTTTTTCAGTATGTATAACACTTCTAAAGATACCAATATTCCATCTCCTGTGGTCGCCATATCACCAAGAATAATATGTCCTGACTGCTCACCACCAAGATTATAATTGGTAGTTTTCATTTTTTCTTTAACATACTTGTCACCAACTTTTGTTCTTATAAAATTTATTTTATGCTTTTTTAAAAAATTTTCTAAACCAAGATTGGACATATGAGTCGCTATTACGCCTCCTCTCAAAATTTTTTTATCTTTCCATCTCTTTGAAATAAAAGCTAGTATTTGATCACCATCAATCAACGAACCTTTTTCATCACATATAATAACTCTATCTGCATCGCCATCGAAAGCTATACCTATATCGGCTTTATGTTTCAAAACAGTTTTTTGCATTAATTCTGGAAATGTTGATCCACAATTTTTATTTACATTAAGTCCATTGGGTGAAGTGCCTAAAGCAATAATTTGAGCGCCTAATTCAGTAAAAATCGAAGGGCCCGCTTTATATCCAGCACCATTAGCACAATCTAAAACGATCTTCATTCCATCAAGGTTGAAATTTCTTGGAAAATTACTTTTAAGAATTTCAATATATCTTGCATTGGCATCCTCCAATCTTTTTGCTCTACCAAGTTCAGTGGGTGTAACAAGATATTTTTGTATCTTTTGATCAATCAATTTTTCAATATATTTTTCTACTTTTTCTGATAATTTTAATCCATCAGGTCCAAATAATTTTATACCGTTATCGACATGTAAATTGTGAGATGCTGTTATCATTATACCAAGATCAGCTCTCATTGACTTTGTTAACATCGCGAGACCGTTTGATGGTAATGGGCCTAAAAGAAAAACATCTATTCCGGTAGAAATTAAACCTGAAACTAAAGCTGGTTCCAACATATAACCTGACAATCTAGCGTCTTTCGCGATCACAGCTTTTTTATTTTTTTTTGTTTTAAAATATGCTCCAGCGGCAATACCAAATTTAAAAAATTTATCTCCCGTAATATTGCTCTGGTTGACGGTTCCTCTAATGCCGTCTGTTCCAAAATATTTGTTTTTCATGGATTAATTTGTATGCAATATTTTATTAAAAACTAATACCCCTTGATTAATTTCTTTAACATTATGAATTCTGAATATCTGAACTCCTTGAGAAAGTCCATGCAACACTGATGCTAATGTACCTCCTGTTCGATCAGGAGTATCAAATTTTGTTACAATTTGTTCTATAAATCTCTTTCTAGAGGTTCCTATTAAGATTGGGCATCCCAAACTGTGAAAAATTGAGATTTTAGACATTAGTCTTAAATTATGATCTAAATTTTTTCCAAATCCGATTCCCGGATCAAGTATAATAAATTCTTTTTTATATTTTTTTTTTAAACAAAAATTAATTTTTTCCTCAAAAAAATCAAAAATATCCAGCAAAACATCATTGTAAATTGGATTGTTTTGCATTGTTTCTGGAGATCCTTGCATATGATGCAAAATAAAAGGAAGTTTTTTCGAATTAATAAGATTAAATGATTCATTGTCAAAATTTAAACCAGACACATCATTGATAATATCAATTCCATTTTGAATACCTTTGCTCATAACATAAGGTTTTCTTGTGTCTAAAGACAAAGGAACTTTTGGATAATTTTGTTTAAATTTAATAATAGTTTTTTCTATTCTTTTCCATTCTTCTTTTTCATCAACAGTTTTCGATCTTGGTCTTGTTGACTCTCCCCCAATATCTATAATTGCTGCTCCGCTATCTATCATTAATTTAGCTTGCTCGTATGCCCTTGCTTCTTCAAAAAATAATCCTCCATCAGAAAAACTATCTGGTGTTATGTTGAGTGCTCCCATTATTTGAGGTGTATCAAATTTTAATCCTAATATATTTTTTCTTTCCTGAGTTATATTTTTTATATCCTTTTCTATTTGGAGTAATATTTCTTTATCTAATTTTTTAATTTCCTGAATTGAGCAAACTTTACTTTCAACAACTTGATTTTGTTTTCTTTGAAAAATTTCTATTTGATCAAAAGCTATATTTTGTCTAGAATTTAAAGGTAAGGCCTTATTATTTAAAATTAAATTTCTTGCTGTCTCTCCATAGCAAAAATTACACGCCCTTGTGTAATATTTTCTCATCCATGAACACTTAATGTGCGGCTTTAGGTTTTAAACCCAAAGAACCTAGTGCAGAAGTTTTATCATTTTCGTGCTCTTTTAGATCTTCTACTCTTTTTGGATATTTGTTTTTCAGAATTAAATCCATAATTTCGTCACCTGTTAAGGTTTCATATAATATTAAGGCTTTTGCTAATTTATGCATATCATTTATTTTTTCTGTTAATATTTTTTTTGCTCTTTTGTACCCTGTGTCTACTATTTTTTTAATCTCTGCATCCACTTTTCTTGCAGTATCTTCTGAAATATGTTGCTGTCTAGTTATCGATTTTCCAAGAAAAACTTCATCTTCATTTTCCCCATATGTTAGGGGTCCAAGTTCGTTACTCATTCCAAACCTAGTCACCATATCTTTTGCTAGTTTAGTAGCCATCTGGATGTCTGAGGCTGCCCCAGAAGTAACCTTATTATGACCAAATATTAATTCCTCCGCAATCCGTCCGCCCATTGCTTTCGATATATTTGCTTCTAAATATTCCCTTGAATGAGAATATTTATCTCTTTCTGGCAAAGTCCAAACAACACCTAAAGCCCTTCCTCTAGGTATAATCGTTGCTTTGTGTATAGGATCTGATGCTTTTTCGTTTAAAGCAACAATTGCATGCCCACTTTCATGATAAGCGGTTAATTTTTTATCGTCTTCAGTCATAACCATTGATTTTCTCTCAGCACCCATCATTACTTTATCTTTGGCATCCTCGAATTCCTGCATTGTAACAATTCTTTTATTTTTTCTTGCAGCTAATAATGCAGACTCATTTACTAAATTGGCCAAATCCGCTCCTGAAAATCCCGGCGTTCCTTTGGCTATCGTTTTTAATTTTACGTCAGGTCCTAGTGAAATTTTTTTTGCATGTATTTTTAGAATTTGCTCTCTTCCAACTATATCAGGCAATGGAACAACTACTTGTCTGTCAAATCTACCTGGTCTTAGTAACGCTGGATCTAATACATCGGGTCTATTGGTTGCTGCAATTATAACTACACCCTCGTTTGTTTCAAAACCATCCATTTCTACCAGTATCTGATTAAGAGTTTGTTCTCTTTCATCATTTCCTCCACCTAGCCCTGCACCTCTGCTTCTCCCTACTGCATCTAATTCATCTACAAAAATTATACATGGAGCATTTTTTTTTCCTTGCTCAAACATATCTCTCACCCTTGAAGCGCCAACTCCAACAAACATCTCGACAAAATCTGATCCTGATATGGTAAAAAATGGAACATTCGCTTCCCCTGCAATTGCTTTAGCTAACAATGTTTTTCCTGTGCCTGGAGAACCTACGAGTAGTACACCTTTAGGTATTTTTCCACCAAGTCTCATAAATTTTCTAGGATCTTTTAGAAATTCTACAACTTCCTGCACTTCCTCTTTCGCTTCTTCAACACCCGCAACATCAGGAAAGGTTACTTTTTTTTTCGAATCGCTCATCAGTTTAGCTTTGGATTTTCCAAAGCCCATCGCTCCGCCTTTACCTCCTTGCATTTGACGCATAAAAAATATCCAAACACCGATTAGAAGCAACATAGGAAACCAAGACAGAAGTATCCCGAGTAATGATGGCATTTTATCTTCTGTTGGTGTAGCAGTTATGCCGACTCCTTTGTCAGATAATTTCTCTATTAAGTTAGGATCATTTGGTGCATAAGTTTTAAAATTCTTTCCATCTGAAAGTACCCCGCTGATATTGTTTCCTTTAATATCCACTTGTACCACCCTGCCGTTATCAACTTCTTTTAAAAACTCTGAAAAAGATATATCATTTTTTTGCTGGATGTTCTGTGGATTATTAAACATATTATAGAGACCTATGGTTAGGAAAACTATAATTGCCCACATCACCAAATTTTTAAAGTTCATAATAAATATCTATATATTAATATTATACTATTAAAATAAGATTTATTCTAAATTAAACAAGAGCCAACTAACATAATAACATATAAAATAAGCACACAATTTAAAACTAAACCCCAAATTCTTTTCTAAATATTAGGATATTATAGGTTTTCTCAATTATACACCCACCAAGCGTTGATTTATTAAATTTTTTTGATTTTATTCTAGTAATCAAACTTTTAACATTTTTTCCTCTTGGTGGATAATAACTGTTAGAAATTTTTGAGATAACATCGCAAACTGTTCTAAAAATAACTTCTTCAGATTCATAATTAAATAAACCATAGCTAACAAAACATGCATTACCTTGCAAATACCTTACATAATTTTTGATGGATTTTTTCTTATAAAAATTTATAGATTCGTTTGCTGACCGTAAGTTATTTAAGGTTAATTTTATTTTATTAATATCCAGCCCATCCAATTTAAATTTATCTAAATAATTTCTAATTCTTGTACGTAAAAATTTTTCTTCAAAATTTGATGGATCGGTTAAATAAAATTTAAAGACTTTTTTTGAAATATAAATTAATTCATTTTTCTTAATGTTGATTAAGGGTCTAATCAAATTTAAAATATTGTCTTCTGAATGTTTTTTTATATTTAGTGAAGATAAACCTTTTAAACCGCTGCCTCTGAACAATCTTATAAAGAAATTTTCGATCAAATCACCTTCATGGTGAGCCAAAACTAAGTATTTGATATTCAATTTGTTACACTCTTTTTTCAGCAGAAAATATCGAATATTGCGAGCATTAAATTGAATATTTGATTTTGGAATTTTACCTTTCCAAGTTAATATTTTGGTCCTAATTTTGTGCTTTGTTAAAATTATTTTAACTTTTTGTGCTTCAATTTCTGATTGTTTTCTTAAATTGTGATCAACTATTAAAGCTATAAATTTACTATTAAATTCTTTTGAGAAAATTTTACATAAAAATGCTAGAGCTAGGCTATCTGGCCCCCCAGATACTCCAATACAAAATTTTTCATTTTTAATTTGAGAATATAATTGTTCTTTAAAAGTTAAATATACTCTCTTAATTTTTGGATCTTTAAGATGTTTATTATCGAATTTAACTTTTTTTTGTCGGACAGTCGAATTTTTTTTCTTCATATTTTGCTTTTAGAAGAACAGATTGACTTGCTTTTGGATACTGCTTGTTTACACCGGTAATCATTGAGCAACCCTGATCTTTTTCTCCAATTTGGACTAAAGATACTCCAAGCTTTAGTAAATTGACAGGAGCTTTGCTGCTATTAGGATATTTTTGATAACCATCTAAATATGCTGTTGCCGCATCTTGATAAAGTTGTCTAATTCTAAACGTTTCTGCATACCAATATTGCGCACTACCAGCAAGTTCATCTTTGGCATTTGTATCAACAAATTCTTTTAGCGCAATTTCTGCAGTTTCATAGTCACCAACTTTTACAAAGCTGAGTGCAAAATCATATTGTTCTTTTGGTGTACCTTCAGGTAGGATTTTTTCCTCGCTTACATATTTTTCGGTTATAACGGCACTGGTAGATTCTAAAGATTGAGTGCCCTGTACTGTTTGAGTATTTTTTAAATCTTCATCACTAATTCTGCCAAGAATTTGGGCTTCTGAAGAACCGGGTAGTTGTTTTTCTGATTGACCACTTACGATATCAGTGGACTGTAACCTACCTGACAATCTAGCTTTTTCTAAATCTTGAAATCGTAATTGACTGTCGGCCTGATTTTTTGAAATTCTGCTTGAAAGTTTATCAATTTTAAAATTTATTTCCTCAAATTTATTTGTAAGTTCCTGAAACTGTTGTTCGATATCCGAAAGTTTTAATAAATGTCTTGTGAGTGTATCTTGAGATAAATTTGAATCACTTGATTGCGATGTAGAAAAAGAATCTCCCGAATAAACTGCCTTTTCTAAAGTTTTCAAATCTTTTTGTATGACATTTAATATGTCATAAATTTCACTTTCCTCACTAAATGATTTATTTTGAATATTTAATATAAGGATAACAGCAAATAGACATATTAAGTATTCCTTCAATCTATACATTTTTTTATTACTAATTAAAATAATGGCAAAAAAAAGACCCTAGACAAACGTCTCCAGAGCCTCCTTTGAGATTTTAAATAAAAAAAGTTTAGTTAGCCTTGACCGTTACAGATCTTCTATTTTGTGACCAAGCTAAAGGACCAGAGCCAGCATTTACTGGTCTTTCCTTTCCATAACTTATTGTAGCAATTCTGTTACCAGATATT
>Ga0187833_10007140_pt1 | contig 10166 bp, 10 predicted proteins | sample ETNtaG_37_FD_167968 | JGI IMG/M metagenome (GOLD analysis project Ga0187833, IMG submission 167968) | Marine microbial and viral communities from oxygen minimum zone, Eastern Pacific Ocean - ETNP2014_SV_400_PacBio MetaG (Illumina Assembly) | ecosystem: Environmental > Aquatic > Marine > Hypoxic... | reverse complement strand
GATGAGGGCCGTGAACGTGAACGGTGAGAAACTCATCGAATACAACATTCGAGGACAACGGCACACGCAGCTATTCAATCTGAACTTTGACCATATGGAAACCAACGATATTTCAGATGATCCAATGCATTTACCCGACGTTCAGCGACTGCGCCTCAAAATGCTTGAGGCCCGTGAGGAGTACGGCGATTATCTTCCGCCCTTTGATTCCTTCTGGGAAGGATTCTAAGCCCAAGATCCCTTTGCCATGATCCCACCGTCTACGTTGACGAAGGTGCCGGTCATAAAGCTGGCTTTATCACTAGCTAGAAAGGCTACAACCTTCGCGATATCTTCTGGTGCTCCCAGCCGTCCAATTGGGTGAGTAATGCCTGATTCAACAATTGCATCCTCCACGTTTTTGCCTGAACTGAGTACAGAGTCTCTCCAAAGGGGAGTGTCTACTCCCCCTGGGCATACCGATAACACGCGGATATTTTCTTCAGCATAATCTAGAGCTAACTGCCGAGTAAGTGAAAGATCTCCGCCTTTCGTTGCTGCGTAGGCCGGGACTAAATGTGCAGATTGTTGTCCCTGAACACTCGCTGTGCTAATAATGACCCCTCCTCCCCGTTTCCTCATCTCCGGTATGGAATACTTGGCCATAAGAAACCGGCTCTTTAAGTTGACCGAAAGAATTCGGTCCCACATCTCTTCCGTTGTGTCCTCCACATTGGCGTATGAAGCGACTGGTTGAATACCTACATTGTTGAACAATATATCGAGCCCGCCAAAGGCTGAAACCGCGTCAGATACGCATCGATCACAGTCTGATGAGGAAGAGGCATCTCCAATTACAACAATAGTCTTCCCACCAGCTGAGCGTATTTCTAAGGATGTAGACTCAGCTGCTGATTCATCTATGTCCATTATTGTCACAGCCGCGCCTTGCGAAGCCAGTTCCTTTGCCCCAGCGGAGCCAATTCCAAGTCCGCCGCCCGTTACTATCGCTGTTTTTCCTTCGAGGTCTCGCATACTGAAAATCCCTCCCCTTTTTGAAATAAGTTTGACCGAAGTCGCAAATCATGGATAATCCAGCCCCACGATACAGTAAAAATATATGACAGAAATCGATAGGGAGATTTATCAGATGAAGGGATTATTCTTCACCGGAGATTCTGTTGTTGAGACTAGAGATGTAATGATGCCTTCACCTGGTGAAGGAGAGGTTGTTCTGAAGATGAAAGCTTCTGGCATTTGCGGCAGTGATTTAGGCAACTTCAAGACACCCAAAGCTGATAAACCTGATAGTTGGAAGCTTAAAGTACCTGGCCACGAACCGGCAGGAATAGTGTCGGAGTTAGGTTTATCAGTTAAGGGCCTTTCCTTGGGAGACAGGGTGATGATGCACCATTACACAGGTTGTCTGAAGTGCGCAATGTGCCGAATCGGATATACCCAGATGTGTTTGGACCATCACGAGGTTTACGGTGCAACAGCTGACGGAGGGCATCAGGAATACATGGTAGCCCCGGACTATACCTGCATTCCTATGCCAGAAGAACTTGACTTCGCTTTGGCTGCGGCTTGCTCTTGCGGTACGGGGACTGCTTTTCACGCGGTTAAACGGCTGGAGCCTACAGGCGTGGATACGATTGCGATCTTTGGCCAGGGGCCGGTAGGTTTGTCTGCGACTATGTTTGCAGCCCAAATGGGGGCTAGAGTCATCTCAGTTGATATATCAGCTTATCGGTTAGATCTTGCAAAAAAACTTGGGGCTGCCGAGGTGATTGATTCCTCCAAGGTTGATCCGGAGGAAACTATCAGGGATTTAACTAGCGGCGAAGGTGCAGATTCCACTCTCGATGCCACGGGGATCCCTGAAGTACGAATACAGGCGGTAAACAGTGCACGCTACTGGGGCAAGGTGTGTTTTGTGGGCGAAGGGAACACCACTACTTTTGACGTAAGCAAACAAATAATACATAAGCAGCTAACTATCCTGGGTTCCTGGACCTTCAGCCAAGCGGGATTATCCGAGGTGGCGAAGTTCGTTATAGAACGAAATTCACCGATGGAGACGTTAATAACACATAAATTCGGTCTAGCCGACGCGCAAAAGGCCTATGATTTGTTTGTTTCCGGCGAGACCGGCAAAGTCATATTGACTATGTGATTAGCTATCGGACTTACGAATGGTGTCAATTAGGCATTTCGCCAGATCTGGCCCCTCTCTTTAACCGCATTAAGAAGATCAAGATTGCCTGACTCCAGTTCGTACCCCTGTGGTTGCGGAGCTCGCCCTTCTGTACCGATGAGTCTCAGTACCTCTTGGGTTGTGTAGTAATTGTTGTAAGTTAAACGGATTAACTTCCTGAAGAAAACAGGGCTTGATAGTTCGATATCACTTAATATCTTAACCAAGGTGTTGGACGATATAAACTCAGATTCCCCTTGGGTGCTTTCGATAACTTTATCTTCGATCTCTTTTAACCCTTCAAGCAAAAGTCGACGAAGTTTAGGTCGGTCTATATAAACTGAGTCAGAATCCAGGGATCCAGCAGATCCGGTCAAAAAAGGAAATTTAGTGAGGTCATCTCCTGATGCTATTGCGTCGATATATTCTGCAGTTCCTACAAGGGACGCAGGAGGCATATCTCCCTTTGCAGGTATCAGGCAGTCCACTACTCGACGTAAAAGCATCATTTGAGACTCTGTGAATGTTTTGGTTTCAGGTTCTGTTTGTGCCAATTCACCCTCCTTAACCTATCTGAAAAAAACCAAATGATGATCAGTCTATCAAGTGCCTAGCGTTGTCCTTGACATAATCGGCTATATACAGAGCAAGAGCTTGTATCGTTGATGTTGGATTCACAGCGCCAGCTGTCACAAATATGCTGCCGTCGATAACGAATAGGTTTCTAACCTCATGTGACCTACCATGACCATCGACGACCGAGTTACCTTTATCTGTTCCCATTCTCGCGGTTCCCATTAGGTGCCAGCCAGCTTCTTTTATTAACGGATTCGCTGTTATCTTTGTGGCTCCTGCTGCCTCCATCACCTGGCTAGACGTGAGGATTCCGTGGTCAAGAATTCTCCTACTGTTGTCGCTTAACGTATACGTTATCCGTGGTGCGGGTATACCATCCGCATCCGTCAGATCGGTATCCAAACTAACTTTGTTGTGAACCTCGGGTAGGTCTTCTCCTATGACAGCGAAAGTTATTGTTCTATTGAAACGCTCCTTGAAATCTTGGTGGTGCCTTTTTCCCCAAGGGACGTATCCACTTAGGGATGTTCCTACCGGAGCAATCGACCTGACGACCTGATAGGCGTAGCCTCGAACAAAACCCCGACTCAGGTCGGTCTCATAATGCTCTGAGCACATGATATTGAGTGGGCTGGGGCCTTTATGGCCTTCAAGGTCCTCTTCGAATTGACCAGTTACGCTAGCATAAGGATGGAACATAAGGTTCTTCCCTACCATCCCATTTGAATTGCCCAGACCATCCGGGAAAAGACCGGATTTAGAGTTCAGTAGAAGTCTTGGCGTGCCCACACCATTACATGCCATTACTACTACTTTCGCTTTTAGCTCTCTGACATTTCCGTTTGAATCGTAGTAGATAACGCCGTCTGCAAGACCTTTGTGGTTGATGGTGATCTCACGAACTCTAGCCTCGGTTACCAGTTTCGCTCCCGACGCCAGCGCTTTTGGCCAATACGTGACATCCGTGCTTGCTTTTGCCTTGATTGGGCATCCGAGGTCACAGGGGCCACAGTTGTTACACCCCTCTCTACCATCGTAAGCCACGGTATTAACTGCGGAGTCTGACGGCCACCAGTGCCATCCAAGTTTGTCGAATCCAGTGGCAATCCTGTCGCCTAGCTTTCCCAATCCCACCGGTGGAGTCTGGCGAGGTGACTTATCTGGATAAGCGGGGTCACCATTCAGACCGGCAACCCCCATTATCCTGTCGTTTAATGAAAAATACTTTTCTAGTTCCCCATAAGACACCGGCCAGTCATCAGCAACGCCGTCTAGAGACTTTACTCGAAAATCAGAAGGTTTAAGTCTCGGAAAATGGGCAGACCAGTGGATAGTACTACCGCCAACTGAGTTATACATAAGTGGAGCTATCGGCGTATCGTTGCCGTTCACCGGATAATCGGCATCCAATCCCCTGTAATTTGGATTCGGATTGAAGTCTGTTTGCCGGTGGATCTCCCAATCCAGGTCAGATGTGTAGTAATCCGTCTCTGGATTAATCCACCCTCCCTGCTCTAGGCACATTACGTTTATTCCCGACGTGGCCAAACGCCATACAAAAGCTGCTCCTGACGCTGCCCCTACAACGACTACGTCGATTCTGTCTTCAGCCAATTAGAAACTCCCTAAGGCAGCTCCGCCCACTTTATAAACACGGCTATTTTCACGCGTGAGTACGGATTATATGCTTGTCGATGTGATCTGAGTTGGAATGTTCAACTTGTTTCTTCAAATATTTCTGTAATATGAGTTTCTGCTAGCAGAGGATATATCTTCATAAAAACCTCCCGTATTTTGGGAGTGTTTCTGACATTCGAACGTGATGCTTCGTACACTTCCAGAGAGCTCCAAGTCTGCATGGTTACCATAACCCCGTGGTGACCCAAGAACTTCCGAAATATTTTGAGTTCAGGCATTCCCGCCGCAACTGTGCTGGAGTTGACTTGGTTGAGAAGTTCTCCAAGTCCCGATGCTCCTGGAACCGGGGTATACGTTCGCTTTACTACGATCATAGAATCTCCTCTCCTTATTATTGTGATTGAGTGAATAGGATAACTCTTGAACCTTTGACGATCGCATTACAATGACGTCGTCCGGACGGATTTTAACTTCAATGAGGAGAGCCATATGAAAGTCCTGATTACACCTGATATTGTTTACGAGGTTGGGAATCCTACAGCGCTTACTATTTCTCCTGACGGGCTCAAGGTAGTCTACGGCATATCATGTCCCAGCCGCGAGTCTCACAAATACACTAATACGCTTTGGATAGTGGACTTAGATAGCAATAACGAATCGAAGGTCACCCCAAGGCAGCTAACTCGAGGAGACAGCGATGGATCTCCCAGATTCTCACCAGATGGAGACGCAGTGGCGTTCCTCAGAGATGACTCAAGAGGAACAAAGCAGATTTGGGTATTGAGAATGTCGGGGGGGGAAGCGGAAGCGGCCACGTGCATTCCGGGAGGAATCAGAGACTTTGTTTGGAAGCCAGATTCCTCGGGGTTCGCGGCTGTAGCAGACGTTGACACCGATTATTACGGAGAAGTATGCGACACTGAAATTTCAGTGGTACAGGTGTCCCGAATCAGATTCAGACATGATGAACTGGGTTGGAGAGGTAATGGATCTACGCAGATTTTCAATATCGATATCCATTCAGGGGTAGTAGAGCAACTGACTGATGAAGATGGGGACCAAGGTATTCCCGCATGGTCTCCGGACGGTTCTAAGCTAGCTTACGTTTCAGATGCTATACCGAGAAGAGATATTTGCGAGGGAAATGAAGTCAGGGTTCTCGATGTGGAATCAGGAAGTAATGCTTGTTGGTCTAAGGGGTTAGCTGACATTTGCTCAATAACCTGGGTCCCCGATGGAGAGCGCCTTGCAGTTGTAGCTTCGGACGATGCTCGGGTGCACAGTTATTATCAGGGATCCATCTACATAATTTCCTCTCATTCCGATCCGATTCGCGTGACCGATGACGACGTGGCACCCATAGGGGGGAGTCACCCCGCAAAGAGCGGGCCCACTATCGTCATCGACGAAGAGGAGCACATATCATTCCCGGGCCAGAGCAATGGTAATTCGCATATTTTTCAAGCAAGGATTGGTGAATATGGTCAACGGAAGCTAAAAGATATTGGAGCACAAATAGCGGCATGTGATTTTGACGGGGGCGACGGGTTGGTGAGCATTTATTCGACCCCTGATCGTCCTGCTGAGTTGTTTCACGGCCACATATCAAATGGCGCTATGCAAAAGATTACGGATCTCAGTTCTGATTATTGCTCAGGGCGGCCTGTGGCTCAGCAAGAAAGATTTTCAATGTCCAGATCCGGGCTTGAGATTGAGTCAATGCTTCTCTTTCCTCCCGACTTTGATCCTTCAAAGAAATATCCCCTTGTATTGAATATTCATGGTGGGCCCCACGGATTGTTTGCGAATTCATTCGATATAACCAGGCAAGTTCTAGCCTCCCGGGGTTATATTGTTTTAGCGGTTAACCCCAGAGGGACATCGACTTACGGTAGAGATTACATGCTACCGGTGTTGGAGGATTGGGGTGGGCAAGACTATAACGACATCATGGCTTCAATAGACTTGGTGTGTGAAAGGCCATATGTAGATTCGGAAAGGCTCGGGGTGACCGGTTACAGTTACGGGGGGTACATGAGCACCTGGATAGTCGGGCATAGTGATCGGTTCAAGTCAGCGGTAGTTGGGGCACCAGTTACCAATCTCTCATCGTTTTACGGAACTTCTGATATAGGAGTGCATTTTGGGGAGCGTCAGATTGGAGGGCCCAGATATATGATCAGGGAAGAGTATGATTACCGTTCTCCAATCACATACGCCACAAGGGTATCGTCTCCGGTTTTGCTTTTGCATGGGGAATCAGATCTCCGATGCCCTATTTCACAGAGTGAAGAGTATTTCGTGACCTTGAAGAGGTTAGGGAAAGTTGTGGAGTTCGTACGTTTTCCGGGCCAAAATCATGGGTTTCTAAGGACAGGTCATTTGAAGATGCGAAAAGAGTACTTGACCCGCATGCTGGCCTGGTTAGACTGCTATGTATAGAAGAATCCAGTAAGGAGTGTTTCCGTGGGCAAGCTAAACGAGAGGGAGATTACAAGTCTGCTGTCAGAACCGATCATTTCCTTTTTGACTACTCTTAACCGTGATGGGTCTCCGCATACCTCCCCTGTTTGGCATATGACTCAAGATGGGAAAGTGATCGTGGCAACAGGATCCTCAACAGTGAAATCTAATAATATTGCCAATGATCGAAGAGTTTCACTTGTGGCAGCTGCGGACAGGTCCCCCCAGCCATGGGTTCAGATAAATGGGAAGGCTGTTGTTTCCAAACCAAAAAATATCGACGAAATCGTGACTGATCTTGCTTATCATTACCTAGGACCTGAAGACGCACCAGATTACTTGAGAGAAATACTAGGAGAGATAAACTTCGTGTTAATTGAGATAGAGCCCACGAGAATACTCGGGTTCGATGGGGAAGAGTAGCCGCACCTTTTTTTCAGAGGTGCTTCTGGGAAAACATCACTCAAAATAAGGCATAACCTCATTAACGAATAGTTTCATGTCATCAAGTTCCTGGAATCTTGGGAAAGTGGCTACTATGAAATCAAATCCCAATTCCACCAGTTCGTCCAGCTGTTCTCTCACTGCAGATGGATCTCCAGCTATAACCTGTCCGCTGGATTTCTTACCTTCCGCCATTTCCTTTGCCTTTTTATTACTGCTGTCGATAAAAAATCGAGGTGCCAGCGTTTTTCGGATTTCATCGTAGTTGCGACCAACTTCTACGCAGTGGTTCTCCAACACCTCAAGCTTATGTTTCAGCTCCTTTGTGGGGCGCATAACATCGTTCCACCAGTCTGCCTGTTCGGCGACAATTTTGAGAGTTCGTTTTTCGCCACCACCGCCCAACATCAGTACTGGTTGAGGATCAGGCCGCGGTTCACAGAATACGTTTTCCACCCTGTAATGTGCACCTACAAAATTTGCCGGACTCTCTGTCCACATACGCCGGATTATCTCTACCCCTTCTTTGAACATGTCTATACGTATCCCCGCAGAAGGATAATCGAATCCGTAAGATCTATATTCTTCTTCATACCAACCGGCACCGTACCCAAGTATTAATCTGCCTGAACTCATATGTTGTAGGCTGGCAGACATCTTAGCTAGTAGAGACGGATTGCGGAAAGAATTACACATCACTACCGTGCCTAGCATTGGCCCTGGATACCGGGCGGCCATCCATGTGAGTAATGTCCAACATTCCACACGAAACTCGGAGGAATAGTTGAGATGATCAGAGGACCATAGTGAGCCAAAGCTTTGGGAAGCCACGTCGAGGGCACTGTGAAGATCAGACAGGTATTCTCTGGGTCGGATTAGTTCATATCCCCTATCACCGCAAGGCGGATTGTACCCGAACTCCATTCTAGGTTTATGTAGCATTAGCGTAATTCCTTGCAACTTATCGATTTATGGATACCGCAGTTAGCAGGAGCATATCATCTAGTGTCATGGGGACAGTGACCGATCACTTTAAATATTGGAGTTCCAAAGTTAGAGTTGACCGAAGACTCTTTCAAAAGGTAGTTTGGGTTGACTCGAAATTGCGGTTTCTGGGTATTCGAGAATATATAAGGATTTCACTTTTCATCAAAAGGCTTCTTTGGGAAAATGTCAAAGCTTACAAAAAAAGGAGTGTTTGAGCTCTTTTCCGAGGGTAAATCGCTTGCTGGCAAGGATTTGACCGGGCTCAATTTTAGTAGAGCGGTACTAAGCGGAGTTGATTTTTCTGAATCGGATCTAAGAGGTACTAACTTCCGTGGCGCAAATTTAAGTGGCTCAGATCTATCCAATTCAATGTTGTCTGAGGCAAACTTGTCCGAGGCTAACTTGCGGGAGTCAAACGTATCGGGAGCTGATTTAAGTGGAGCTTATTTAATGGAATCCAGACTATACGGCGCTGACTTTAGAGGCTCGGACCTAACAGGCTCTAACATGAGCGGTGCTCACATGACAGGAGGGGTCTGCCTAGATGGAGCGTCTCTTGTTGGCGTTAACTTAAGGGGAGCGAACATGACTGGGGGACTTTCAAGAAACGCTGATTTTACAGTTGCCCTAATGCGCGGAATTAATCTAACTGATGCTGATCTGTCCGGTTCAGATCTTAGTGGCGCCATACTAAATGGAGGCACGTTCGAACGGGCAAATATGACTGGGACCAAGATGCGCGAATCGATTCTAAATGCCGCGAATCTTGAAAAGGCCCGGCTGGATAATGCGGACCTTACAGAAGCGAGCTTGAGGCGATGCGTCCTCAGAGGGGCCAGCTTACAGATGGCACGGCTTTGTGGCGCGGTGCTTGTTTCTGTGGATTTACAGGATGCTGATCTATTACTGGCCGACCTTACGGGTGCTGATCTGAGGGGAGCACTATTGCTCGGAGCAAATATGAAGTGGACCGACCTAAGTAAGACTGAGTTTGATGACAGCGGGTTCGGTGCATCAAGCCAGTAATACTCAGGTGGGGTTTCCCGTAGATATCGCAAGGAACTCTCACTTCTCAGGAGAATAGTACTCAAGCACTATTGTTCACGACGATAGCAATCATCTATAGTGAACGTTACATTTTAAGAAAGCGGATTGTAATTCAGCATTTAAATTGCCTATCTGGTTGGGTAATTGACCTGAGGTGTAGTCAAAATGACTTTAGCTGATAAAGAATTAGACCTTGCTCCGGCAGTGCGAGACTTTGGTGAGGAGAACGGCCTAGATTTGAGCTGGTTGGAGACGCGAGGTGAGTGGGGAGTAAAGGCCGAACCTGAAAAAGGTGGGTTAAAGTTGTCAGATATCCAGCTGGGGACCTACGGAGAGCCGGAGAATTACAGCGACAACATGACCGGCAGACCCAGGGGCTCTCTTGCCAGGCCAGACGCTTATCGGATAGGTGGTTATCAGGTTAGGACAAAATCCGATATCTGGCTCACTAATGCGTCAATGTTGTATGAGGAGGCTCTACAGAGACAATGGAGTTCAGCCACCGATAGAGACAATGGAGTTCAGCCACCGATATACCGTGGGAAACGATCAAGCCTTTGCCTGACGATATAGAGAGGGCCCAGTGCCAATTAGCTACTTTTCTGACGGAAGTTGAATTCGTGGCGGCTGAAGTACCGGGAAGGTGGCTTGCCTCCACAACCCCAGACTACTTTGAGCCGAGGATGTTTCTTGTTTCTCAGGTAATGGATGAGTCGCGTCATCTTGACGTTTTCAGAAAACGTGCGTTTGCTAACGGCGGCGGCTTAATGCAACGACCTAATGTAACAACCAGTGGAACTGTGGGGAGTATCGACTTGACTGCAGATTTCACTGA
>Ga0187833_10007139_pt1 | contig 10167 bp, 10 predicted proteins | sample ETNtaG_37_FD_167968 | JGI IMG/M metagenome (GOLD analysis project Ga0187833, IMG submission 167968) | Marine microbial and viral communities from oxygen minimum zone, Eastern Pacific Ocean - ETNP2014_SV_400_PacBio MetaG (Illumina Assembly) | ecosystem: Environmental > Aquatic > Marine > Hypoxic... | reverse complement strand
AATTCGTCTGTTGCCCGTGCTCAGGGGAATAGGCTATGACGCCAACTACTCCCTGTGCCTGTACGGCAACCCGCTGCCCAGGCGAGCCATTCGGCAGAGCGTGGACTATCTCCGGGCAAACGGCTATTTCGTCGCATGATTTGAGACGCGTGGATTGTACCCTGCCGCATTTGATACAACGGGGATCCGCCAGATATAACGCATCAACCCCAAAATTCAACTTCCATCTGTTTCCTCCGGTCATCAGGCAGGAAACTGGTTCTGACCGCATTCAGAAGAATCTCATTGATGAGATCGAGATCACAGTCGAACACATCGGGCAGTAGGGCGATCTCTTCGGTCAGCGTGGTATTGAACAACGGCGGATCGTCGGAATTCACGGTGACGATGACACCGGCATCGTACAACCGTCTCAGGGGGTGGGTTTCCATAGAGGGATAAACCCCCAGGCGAATATTACTCGTGGGGTTGATTTCAATGGGAATGCGGTGTTCGGCAAGGTAGGCGACCAGGTCTGGATCTTCTATGGCACGAACGCCGTGTCCAAGGCGTTCGGCCCCTAAATCCCGGATGGCGCTCCAGATACTTTCCGGGCCCGCCAGCTCGCCTGCGTGCGGCGCGCTACGGAGACCGGCCTTACGCGCCCGGTCAAACCAGGGGGCGAACGGCGCGGGTGGATAGCCGGCTTCCAGGCCGCCCAGGCCGAGAGCCACGACCCCGTCCTGCATCCCATCAATCGCCACACCCGTTGTATAATCCGCTGCAACCTTGTAAGATTCGCATCCCGCATGTTCTGCATTCCGTACGATGTCGAACACCCAGTTGATTTCCACACCGTATTCATCTTTTACCCGTTTTCGCCCTCGGGTCAATCCGGTGAAATACGTGCCCTGATCTATCCCATTGATCCAGCGATGGCTACTCGGCGAGAACGTCACCTCGGCATACCGGATGTTCTGACGGGCCATTTCCGCTCCGAACTCATGGACAATCAGCTCAAAATCTTCCACCGCCTTCAAACACTCGGTAATCTTGACATAGACTTCTATGAAGTGGTGAAAATCTTGAAATTGGTACCATGCCCTCAGAGCTTCCACCGTTTCGGCCGGCAGATCGACGCAGTGCCGTTTTGCCAGCGTCAGTAACGTCTCCGGCTGGATGGAGCCTTCTAAGTGTACGTGAAGTTCTACTTTGGGTACGGTACGGATGTAGTCTGATAGGGACATGGGAAATGGGCAGATGGGTACTATGAAGACCGTTCCGAGTTCCGAGCAGAAAGTCCCGAGTACAGGCGGTAACACTCGGGCCTCGGAACGCAGAACTATTCTGCAGGCAGGTGTGCAGGGCTGCCGGTTTGTCATTATTAAGATAAGGTGTAGACAACCGGTTTCAAATCAGAAAATTAATTGACGTGAACAGGATGGTATGAAATATTGATGGGATGCAGATGGATACCGATGTCTCACGCTATTTTCTCAGGAGCGTTTCATGGATTTTTTTATCGTCAGCGGTGGTCGATTCAAACTGGACGGCGGCAGTGTCTTCGGTATTGTACCCAAACCGCTGTGGGAGAAGATATGTCCGGCGGATGAGCACAATCGGGTTGACATGAACACCAATTGTCTGCTGGTACGTACCGGCAGCAGCCATATCCTGATCGACACCGGTTATGGCAATAAAATGGCCGAGAAGAACCGCCGTATTTACGGCATGTCGGGCACGACCATCGTAGATTCCCTGGCTGCCATCGGGGTCAAAGCGACAGATATTGACCTGGTCATCCTGAGCCATCTTCATTTCGATCATGCGGGCGGAGCGACGGTGTCGGATCTGGAAGGCCACCTGTATCCGGCTTTTCCCGAAGCAAAATATGTGGTGCAAAAAGGGGAGTGGGAAGATGCGGCAAATGGGTATGCAACCATGACATCGTCCTATCTCGAAGAAAATTATGCCCCGCTTATAGATCAGAATATGTTGACCCTGCTGGATGGAGATGTGGAGGTGTGGGATCGCATAAGCGTGCAGATCACGGGCGGTCATACCCGGCATCATCAGATGGTCCTCATCGAATCCGATGAGGGGACCGTCGCGTACGCCGGTGATATATTACCCATGACCACACATCTTCGTTCCGCCTACAACATGGCGTATGATCTATTCCCCTACGACTCGATGATTCAGAAAAGTCGGGTCCTTGAACAGACGGTTTCAGAAGGCTGGATCATCATATGGGATCACGATCCAAACGTACCGGCGGGACGTGTGTATCATGAGGGAGAGGGGAGGTACAGGTTTGAGGCGGTAAGCTTCAAGGCGTAGGGTGCCTCGGTGCATCAACAGATACATGGCCAGATGGGTTTCTAATTGCTCAAAACGGAACGGCTTTACGATATAATCACAGGCGCCGAGTTGTATCGTCTCTTGCGCAATACCTTTAAAAGGCAAAAATACGTCACCGGATGATGTGCGTCCTCCACCATGAACGGCACATGCATGGTAAAACTTAAGTAAAAATCGCATTCAACACACCGGCCAGGCGGATGCCAGCCTGAAGAAGTCTTTGTTGGACGGTGGCCTTGTTTTTGAAGACGTAGTAAAAGCGCAGGTTGGGAAGACCGTCCTGGTCACTGCCGACATCGTAGACACCTTCGAGCAATGCACGCGACTCCCCGGCCCATTCGAGGATCGGCGCCTGTTGCCAGGCTTTGATCTGGACCTCTGTAGCATGGTCGATAAATTCGACGAACTCGGTATATCCCAGGGATTCGTATTCGATGAGTTCGGTATCCCAGACCGCATGCAGGTTGGAAGGCCCACCAAACCACCTTACTTTGATGTCATTCCCGCCCCGATCTATACCGTACCCAGCGTGTAACGGTTGATGGATATCTCCCACAAAGTGAACGATAAATTTCAAGGCTTCCGCTTTCGCCTGTCGTGAACTCCTGGAATCACGTAACACCTGCTCGAAACGCGCCAGCGATTCGATGATATCACCGTTCGGATTCTTGGCGGCTTTCTCGAAGGTTTCTCCGGCGTCCACATTGATGTAATGCCAGGGGTTGGCATGGCGCCAGGTTCGATCGGACTTGATTTCATCCGCCCAGGTGCTCACCTGCGCCAGACGCTCCGGTCCGATGAGTTCGGCGATGGCCTGCCGGGCTCCGGGCGATAGGTGATTTTCGGCGATCCTCCCTACGATGCGATGCCCGGTCTGCCCCCAGGCCATGGCGGAAGTGGTCCATATCAGGATGGATAGAACAGCGCTGACACCATATTTCAAATGCATCATAGGGCTCCTGAATAAGAAAAACATAAATCAAACGATGACGGCGAGAGTTTCTTGAATATAACCGTACAGCATGGCAATAATCAAGGAACTACGATCTCAAGCGTCCGTCAGGTCTGTTCTACAATCCCACTACCCACGCGACGGCTCCGACCGCTCTTCCCGCAGCCGAGCATGCACCTCTTTGACCTTGAAATCATGGTCGATCACCTGTTGCAGATGGACCATCCGATCCGGTCCGGCCGCGCGGAGCATGGCTTCACCGTGGATGCGATCGATCCAGAAGCGACCCTCGTGGGATATCGTCTCCTGGAATTCTTCCAGGCGGTCATCGGGGATATGCTCATAGAAATTCATAGTATACATACGCCTTCGTTTCGAGCCTCCGAAAGCCGCGTGTTTGGTATTGTGCCAGAATACGACGATATCACCGGGCTGGGTTTCCAGGATGGCAGCGGGGACTTCTTACCTGATATCCCCCAGATCTTGGCGCTATCCCGGATGTCCGCTTCCAACCCTTCGGCAAACGCATCACCGCACCGATGGCTGCCGGGGATAACGCGTACCGCACCGGTATCACGAGTCACCGGGTCCAGGTAAAAAGCGATTTTTATGCTTGGAATCCGCTTCCCACCGTATCCGTCCGAGTGCCACTGCGTGTCACCTGCATACAGATTGCCATCGCCGCTGGTATAGTTGAAATTATCCCCCAGAATGCTCGTAACAATATCGTGAATCCGCGGATCATCAAGGAAGCTGCTCAGGTATTCGCTCTGATCGGGAAACGGGAATATAACAGCGCGTTGCTCGCCGTCATGAGGCTTGCCGTGATGCCCGCCGCCATGGCCGGCCCAGATCGTTTCGAAGGCTTTTACAATCCGGTCAATACAATCGGCCAGCAATCCGGGAAAATACAGATAGCCAAAGGTGTTGAAGAAGTTGAGCTGTTGCTGCGTGAGACGGGTCTGGGACATGACTAACTCCAGCATTTGGCGAGTTGAAAGGCAAAAGGTAAATAGCTTGATTATAGAGGATGATGGGGTATTTCACTCTGCAGTTTCTCCCCTATACAACCTATTCGCAAAAACAACCAACTGATACACATCCTCAAAATTGCTGACCAGGCCCACAGAAATCCGCACCGCCCCCAGACTTTTCCGGTCTATGGCCAGCCGGATGTCGTCCATGGTCAGCCGGGGTGACGGCTCACCGCAGAGGATCAGGTCCGTTTTGTCGAGAGACAAGGCCATTTCACCGCCACCCGGGTTACAGAAGGTGCCCGTGCGCAGGGATATATGTTCCGCAGAGGCCTGCTGTTCCACCAGCAGATGATCGATGACTTCGCCCGCTTCATCGTAAAAATTAACCGTGATCGTCCCGCCGCGATGGTCTGCGCCCGACGGACCGTACAGCCGTACTATCTGTTTTCCGTTGGCATGCTGTAAGCTGAGTAGATGCTCGATCAGCCAGCCGATCAGGCACTGCACCCGCTCGTGAATAGTCTCTATGCCGATTTTTTTGAGATAAGCCAGGCCGATCGGCACGGCGGGCAACCCGAGATAGTTCAGCGTGCCGTCTTCAAACGCCTCACCCGATGTGCGAAAATCATACTGGTCGTTTTGAACCGATACCAGCGTGGTCGTTCCGCCGGCAAACCAGGGTCGGCTCAGTTTAGTCAGCGCCTGATTGCGCGCCAGCAGACAGCCAATCCCCGTCGGATAACCGAACATTTTGTAGAAGGAAATCGGCACGAAGTTCGGCTGATAGCGGCTCAGATCCAGCCGGTTAGTCGGTACGAAGGCGGCGGCGTCCAGCATGACATCCCAGCCATATTCCTGCGCCAGCGGTATCCAATCCAATGGATGCTGGACGCCGGAAAAATTCGATTGCGCCGGAAAAGCGAACAGTCGATTCCCATCCCCGACGGCCGCCGCCAGATAGTTGATAAGACGGGCCTCATCAACACGCATCTCAGGTAAGTCCAGCGGCACATACGTCGTGGTAGCCCCGCACTGGCGGGCAAATTCCCGGATGCCGTTGACCGAATTATGGTTGTCGAAGGTAAGCAGATAGTATGAATCACTCTGGAAAGGATACGCCTCACCCACCAGTTTGAGCGCGCCGCTGGCATTTGCCGTAAATATGACCGTATAGGTCTCCGGAGATGCATTGAAAAAGGTAAAAACCGCTTCACGGGCTTGTTCCACCAGCGCTGTCATAGCAGAAGAAGTCGGATTGTGTGAATGGGGATTGCCGAATACCTCCTTCTGTAAAAGCTGCATGTGCACTGTCACCTGAGAAGCCGCATACAACCCACCGCCCGTGTAATCCAGATAAATGTGCTTCTGATGGTCCAGGCGACTATATTCATCTCGCCGCAGATCATCCAGAATCGCTGTTGCCGCGTAACCCGGATAGTCGGCCAGAAAAGCCTGGTAGTCTTGTTCAATGAATTCGTTCGTCGATATGGTGGTCATATTCAGGTCAGGTATCCTACGGATTCGCTGCGACTGCTTCCGGGTGGTCTGATAGGTTATTCAACACATCTTCAGCACGCTGAGCCCGCTCACCCGCGGGGTCGCGTTTGATGAGACGCTTCAAATGGTGGATGGCGTGCTCATCGCCCTGACCGGCGAGTTCAAGCGCTTCTACAAAGCCATTGGCACCGAAATCCTCGATCGTAGGTAGTACTTCCAGGTCCATATCCTTCCAGTAGTATTGTAAATCCGTAGACGTCCAATCCTTATACACTTCCTCCCACCCAAACGGATAGATTCCGCTGAGATGAGGCTGGAGCATATGCTCGGCAATGGGGAGGCGGGTGGATTGATAGCGGTTATCCAGTGAAACGCGCAGACGGTCTTCCGTGACGTTGGGCAGCGCCTGGTGCACCGTGAGACTGTGGAAGATCAGTGAGTCACCTATTTCATAGTCGGTGGTTACCCAATTGTCATTCAGCTCTTCCTGATTAATGGCCAGGCCGCCGGCACCCAGAGAAAAATGGTGATCGTGAATGGCATTAATCTTGTGGGATCCCGGCAACACAGCCAGGCCACCCAGTTCAGCCGGACAGTCGCCTACCGGCGCCCAGCAGGTATAGGTATCGTAGACGCCCTGGAAATGGACAAAATCCTGATGGATCGGCGTCGTATGCGCGGTGTACTTTGGAAACCAGAGTCGGGCTATTTTCTGCGGGTGGGACAGCACCGGGCCGCCGATGACCTTTTCCATCATTAGCATCACTTCCGGCCAGTGCCCCGCCCGGTGAAAAGATTCTAATTTGTACATCTCATGGTACACAGAAGGATATTCGATATCCGGTTCGGTGCATTGCTTTGCAGCATCGGCGATGCCGGCCATAGGATCTGTCCCTTCCATCAGCCAACCGCCGGTTCTGATGACCTGCATGATATCCTGCCGCAGCGCCAGCAGCTTATCAGGGTCCTGCAGCTTCTTAATAAAAAGATACCCTTCTTCGTCCAAACGGCGGCGTAACTCTTCCCCATCGTCCACGGCATCGTTCGATACGCGAAATTCGCTCAATCTGTTATTCAAAGCAACCTCCGGGGGTGGGCAGGCCGCGAAACAACAAAACGATGAAGCTGCGAATCAAAGACAGATGGAGATATACGCCGCGTTTCGTCGCCTCGTCGCTTCGTAGCTTCGTCGTTTCAAGTCTCAATATGCACCTGCTCAGTAACGCCCTTGTCTCTGTCACCGGCCATATGGGCTAAGATGGCATGAATAAACAGGATCACGCCGGTCATCTCGAGGGCCTCTTCAACGACGGTGGTCAGGTTGTATTCCAGGGTATTCAGTAGATCCTCATCGTCGTACCAGTCCGTAGCGCTCTCGATACCGACCGCAGCACCCACATAAATGGCACTGCTGAGAATAAAAAGGAGGCGTGTGCGTGACGGGAGATGATTTTAAAACGGAATATATATGAATCCGACTATTGCGGCTACTGCGGCACCCGGCAGGGCCCAGGAGAAATCGGTAACGGTATTCAACGTTTCATGTAGACCGACGACCTCATCGAGTGACAAAAAGCAGAAACCGAGTCCCAGGATCCTCCAGGCCCTGTGCCGAGGCAATTTCGCCTTGCGTAACCGGCGAGCTTGCAGCAGAAGCAACCGGGCTGCAAAGAGCAGAATTACCACGGTAAACCAGGTCCCGAAACTCTGTTCTTCATCGAGGTCAAGAAGCTCGCGAAAGAGCCAGGGCAATTCCGTTATGGAATAGTGGACAACCATGACGGCGGTATGACAGGCGGCCAGCACCAGCATAATGATGGTCAGTTTGATGGGTAGTCCGCTTACGGAGTAGGTCGATCGGATGCCTGTAAAGGTTTTTCTGGCCATGGGTGATTTTGAGTATCAAACTGCGAGATTGATAGTTTCAGCGGGACACATCGATCGCTATACATTTCAAGCCTCAAGGTTAAAGTGCTCATTCAAAAGATATGGAAAATACAGGATATATCAAGCATATTCATGCTGATCCGTATGTTAAATTACTTGACGACACGGGAGGAATAATCAAAATTGCAAATCGGCCAATGAACCAATGAGCTAATATTTATCGGAGGCAATATGAAAGCCGCTGTCATGGACGCGTTTTGTACCCCATTGGAGATACGGGACGTGCCGGACCCGACACCAACAGACGATGGGGTGGTCATCGAGGTACGAGCCAACGGGATCTGCCGAAGCGACTGGCATGCATGGATGGGCCATGATCTGACGATTAAGCTGCCCCATGTACCAGGGCATGAAATGGCCGGGGTGATCGCTGCAGTGGGAAATCGGGTAAGAAACTGGCATGTGGGAGATCGGGTGACGGTACCGTTCTGTGAAGGATGCGGCGTGTGCCATCAGTGTCAGGCAGGCAGACACCATATCTGCGACAACGAATATCAACCCGGCTTTACCGGCTGGGGAGCCTTCGCGCAATATGTGGCGATCCCCTACGCGGACGCCAATGTAGTCGGACTGCCGGATGATCTGGATTATATCGCGGCGGCGAGCCTTGGATGCCGGTTTATGACGGCGTTTCGTGGGGTGGTGGATCAAGGACGGGTGACCGGTGGTGATTGGGTAGTAATCCATGGTTGCGGCGGCGTCGGCCTGTCGGCGACCATGATTGCCTCTGCCCTGGGGGCGTATGTCATCGGGGTGGATATCCATGATGCCAAGCTGGCCCTGGCCCAGGAACAGGGGGCCGAGATGGTGCTCAATGCCGAATTGAGACCTGATGTCGCTGAAGATATTATAACGATGACCAGGGGTGGGGCAGATATTTCTATTGATGCTCTTGGCAGTAAAGTCACCAGCCGAAATTCGATCCGGTGTCTCCGTAAGCAAGGCCGCCACGTGCAGATCGGCCTGACTATAGCTGATGAGGCGGACGTATCGATACCTATGAATGAAGTGATCGCCAGAGAACTGGAAATCGTCGGCAGTCACGGCATGCCGGCCCATCGGTATGATGCCTTGCTTCGTATGATCTCATCAGGTGTTTTGCATCCAAAGCAACTTGTGCGTAAAACAATCTCCCTCGAAGAAGCCGGGGTCGAGCTGGAAGCCATGGGGCAGTTCAGCCAGGCGGGAGTTACGGTGATTGATCGGTTTTAGGGGCTTCGTCATTTTCCTCACCCACACTGCGATGCATTCACGGGATTCGCTCGGGCAATTTTGATGGCCTGATAACCAACTGTCAGCAAAGAAATAATCAGAGCAGCAACCCCCGACGTTACAAAGGTCATGGCGGCCACACCCGCCCGATAGGCAAAACCGGACAGCCAATACCCCATCCGGACAATATCCTAGGTCAGCATATGCATGATGGCGGGACATGAGTCGGAAATATCGCCTGCCAGGTTTCTTCGAGTGAGGCTATGGTGCCGGGCATATTGTCCGACGCAATACGTATGCGAGCAGCTTGCACAGCTTGAAGTCGCAGCCGATGGCTTCAACGGGTCAGTAGGTCTGTCGGGAAGATTCGTAGTTTCAAACCATAACATACGGCCTGCCGCAAACCATGCGCGTGCCGGCATCTGTCCTGGCGGCAGGTAACATGACAGACAGGCCCTGCTCCGCCAGATTTAAATGAGAGTAATCAGGCGTGGTGTCTTTGGGGACAGGTTGCAGACGCACAGCCCGTCGCGCCTGCCAGAACCGGCTGAACCGTTCCACATTACAAACAGGGATAGAATGCGCCTGGGCAATCTGTATCACAGGGGTCCAAAGTGGGGCGCTATAGGTGGCGAATGAAACGGGATGGGTATTGACGCACATCATACTGGCTGTTTGACCCGCGTTGCGTTGTAACAGTCCGGTGATCAGGTCGACGCCTTCATCCGGCGTTACATTGAGGGACCAGTCAAACCCCTGCCCGCCCAGTGTTGTTTCATCGGAGAATTGGGTGGGAAGCTGGTAGACCGGCAGCACGTCGCCGGTCAGGTCGGCGAACTTCATAGGCAAACCGGCGCCGTTCATATAATACCGGCCCTGCGGAAGTAAGGAAAAGCAATTGGTATCGAAGGTGAATCCATGCCGGGCTTCGATACGCGCACCTTCAATATATCCGCTCCAGGTGATGCAGTGATTGCGTACAGACGGACTCGGAGGCTGGCCGTAGGCATCACGAAATTGCTGTATATGATCGTTCAGTGTCCGATCCCATAACGACAGGGAAGGCGGAGGCAAATCGGGGTGCACGGAGAAGTCGAAACCCCGGCATTCCAGGTCTTCCAGCCACGCCCGATCCACGACACTATCCTTCTGTACCAGATAGAAAGTTAATCGGGCATCATACGTTTCACAGGCCTCAATCAATTGTTCAAAGTGTGCCCTGGTGGACCAGTCATCATCGGA
>Ga0187833_10007138_pt1 | contig 10167 bp, 8 predicted proteins | sample ETNtaG_37_FD_167968 | JGI IMG/M metagenome (GOLD analysis project Ga0187833, IMG submission 167968) | Marine microbial and viral communities from oxygen minimum zone, Eastern Pacific Ocean - ETNP2014_SV_400_PacBio MetaG (Illumina Assembly) | ecosystem: Environmental > Aquatic > Marine > Hypoxic... | reverse complement strand
ACGTAGCGTCCATAGTATACGTACACTTCGGACCGATCGTCCACTACTAATTGAACTCTCGTCTACACAGTCAACCTATGTGTTTCCTGGTGGGCGCGGAGGGACTTGAACCCCCGACCCCCTCCTTGTAAGACCGGGCGCTTCGACCCTCTGACCAGCAGGTTTTCGCGTCTGCCCTGTTCAGACCTTACCTATTTCAAGTCGAGCCGGTATACGCCACCTGCTAGAGAGAGTGCGTAGATAGTGCCGTCATTGCTTCGTGCGAACGAGGTAGGGACTGAGACAACGGCACCTAAGTCCTGAACCTTCCAGTTGTCCTTGCCGTTGGGACGTAGAGCCCTGACTATTCCGTCGCAGAAGTCACTAAACAAGTACGCTCCGGCAAGGTCGGGAAGGCGTGTACCTCGCACGACCACTCCTCCGATTACCGCACAACGGGAATCGAATCCTTCGTTGACGCGAAAGTATTCATAAACCGGTAGGACATCGCCAGCGGGGTTAGGGCCCCTGAACTCGACAGAGCCCTCCATTGCCGCCCAACCGAAGTCAGCACCTGACTCTACGTCTTCTGCCCAAAGATGGTTAATTTCCTCTACCTCGCCCTGGCCTACATCTGCAACCCAAAGATCCCCCGTGGTCGGATCAAGGTCAAAACGCCAAGGGTTCCGCAATCCAAAGGCGAGAATCTCAGGTCTGGATTCTGTTGGGTCACCTCCGTAGAAGGGGTTACCAACGGGGATTGCGTAGGCCTCGTCCTCTTCAGGTGTCGGAACAATTCTCAGCAAGCTTCCAGGCAACGTCGCTCGGTTTCGGCCATGGCCGTCTGGGTCCGGGTACCCGGCGTAGCCCCCATCACCAAGTCCAATCATTAGGCGACCGATGGGGTCCACCAAGAGATGGCCTCCATTGTGGTTCTTGAATGGCTGTGGGACTGCAAGAAGTAGGCGTTCGGTATTGGCCACTGGTCGCCCGTTCTCTAAGCGAAAAGAAACAATCCGCAGGGAATAGGATTCATCCGTGTAGGAGATGTACAACTCATCCGCGGCTGGGGAGATGGCCAAGCCGACCATTCCGCCCTCATGTTCCACTGTCACCTGATCCGAGATATCAAGTACTTGATTGCTGCTTAGAAACGAGCCATCTAAAGCAGTTGTAACCGCGTATAACTTACCTGCTCGTTCTGCAAGAAGGAGTTCTTGGGTACCGGGCCGTGCCAAGAGTGCGGTCGGTGCTTCGAAGCGTCCGACCTCAACCAGAGTCGCCTTGTCTGTTGCTCGTGTAAACGCGTTAGAAATTGCGAAGACCAAGAGCACAGGGCCAATAACCGCTGCCACGCCCAACACTAGAAATCCGATATGCCTGCGCATCTCACACTCACCGAACCACATTTTCAGTCCTGACGCCATGGTGGTAAACCGGCTGCCTCCTCTTATAGAGCTTCACAGGCATGGTGAATTGTGATCCAGTTCACAACGCTTTGTTTTGCAAATAATAAGAACTCCGGCAATGGCATGCAGAGAAACCGTGAAGCCAGCAAACCATCTTCCAATCGCTGGGTCAGATACGTACATCGCGACTGTCAAGAGACCGACAACTCCGACTCCAACATAGATTACCGAGTTGATAACTGGCGCACGGTATCCAAGTGCGTGGAGTTGGTCAGCAACACTTATGAAGTGCAATTGGGTAGTACCACCAATACGAGATAGACGAACTAAGAAATAAATTACAGCGTTCAGAAGAACAAACGAGCAAACAAAGAGTGGCACCAATGCACTAACCATAAAGTTTCCAGTCGAATAGAGCATCAGAGCGAAGAAAGCCACTAGGAACCCAATAGCTGAAGCGCTGCCAGCACCAAGTTTCGACCTTGCTGAATCTGGTTGAACGACCAGGAAGCCGAGGCTAGAGCCAGTCAGTGCTACCGCGAGAGTCGCTAGGAGAACCTGGCCGTTAGTTAATGCAAGGGCAAAGAATGTCAGGCAGATCAATGATGTAACCCCAAGGGCCATTCCATCTCGTTCGTCAATCAATCTAAGACCGCTCGGGATCAAGATGAACCACAGGATCGTCAGAACGAAGGCAACATAGTTGGGCAATTGGTTTTGAAGTTCTATCCCATTGCCAATAGTCCAGACAATAAGTCCACCGGCCAAATCCACACCAAAGCACCATGACTGCGGAAGCGGTAGATACTCATAGGCCAAACCTGCAACGAATATCGCCGCTGTGGCAATAAGAATAACGTCAAGCTGTCTTGTACCACCCGTAAGAGGGTTGATCAACGCTGATAGTGGAATTACACAAATATAGGAAATAACAATCGCCGCTGAAGCACGCTTGGTCATGCTTGACCTGTCCCTGTCGCTGTTTGATAATTTCGTATTACCGACAGCAGCAAACCGTATTCCAAGTGATATCACTCCACTAAGAACAAGGCATCCAGCGAGAATAGTCAGATAGGTTCCCCAATTTCCGGTCATGAAACCCATACCTGGTTGTTGGCTCGGGTAGACAGAATCGCTCGGACAGAAATACAAGAGTCGCACTGTTGAGATGCAGTCCCGGGTGCATCTCCTGTTGAACGACGGGTCACTGAAGTTCCTCTTCTAATGCCAGATGGAAGGTTTTTTGCAGTGATATTGGAGATGCGAATGATTCCTGGTGATGGTTCGACCGTGATCCATCCAGCCCAGGCACAGAATGTTAGGATCTGCTCATATATCATGTGATCTCTTTGGAAGACTGTGAGATAGGTGCCCGGGGAAAGCATAGCGAACCGGAAATGGTAATAAATCGACGAATGCAACGGTACCTTATCTGGGTTCGCTTTGGAGCAAGGGAGGACGGGTAGAGGTGTTGGGAAGGTTGCCGGACAGGGATTGCAGAAGCATGATCGGTCCAGAATCGTGAGTTCTCTAGCAGGGCGACTGCCTCTGCGTTCATTGACCGTGGCAGCATTGCTGACGGTTGCTCCATTCTCAGCATTTCTCTACGGCACTCGCGAATACGTCGGCATTGACGATATCTGGCGGTATCCAGTGATGGCTACTGGCGTCATTGTCGCCTTGGGGGTCTGTGCATCTGTTGTTCTTGGAAGGTCGTGGGGAGCACGAATTAGCGTTGTTCTTGGATGGTTGGTATTCGCGCTTTTCTGGTATCGAGATATCTGCTCGTTCAACGATCGGTATCTTTCCTTTGCGGGCATCCCGGATGAACTGGTATGGATGGTGGTTCTGGTTATTGGTTCAGTTATCGCCTACCGAATCACACGTAAACCGAGATTACTGAAGGCCGGTCTCCTGTTCAGCCTAACAATGGCCTTTCTCCCACTTGTTCAATATGGAGTCGCAACCGTTGGTAATAAGACCGGGTCAAGATCAAATATTGATATAGCGAATGTTGACCAGTGGGAATCCAGGCCAGACATCTACTACTTGATCCTTGATGGACTTGGTCGGGCCGATGTACTGGAGGAAATCTACGAAATCGACATTTCGGGATTCATTGAGACCCTGAGCAGGGAGGGGTTTGTTGTCGCCGATCGAGCACTGAGTCCACATCCGATGACCTGGCTGTCCATTCCAGCGGTGTTCGACCAGGAGTACCAGGCATACCCGGGTCCTCGTGGTCGGCCTGCCACGCATTCTCAGACGAACCGAATCATGGCTGGCGATAGTCAGACACACGAAGAGTTGGCTGGACAGGGCTATCGGTTTGTAATAGCCACCGAGGGCAGCGGTCAGTTATGCAGCCTCAATCTTTCACCCATCCAGGAGCTGGCTACGTGTCTAGTCAAGGGGGACTCCCTTAGCGCAGCAATCCGTGAGCGGCTGGGTTGGTTGACTCCGCTATACGGTCTCTCCAGACGAGGATTACTCCCTTCTGTTGTTAGTAGATGGTTGGCGGCTGAGGACCTCCGTTGGACTGACGGGAAGGAACAGGGTGGGACCTTTATGGCTGGCGACGTCCTCAGGGCAGTCGATTCAGTTAAAGACGCGCACGCTCTAGCCCCAGTCTTCGTCGTTGCGCACATGATGTATGCCCATCCGCCATACACCCTTGATTCGAACTGTGGCCCCAGTTCACACGAAACGTTCAGTCCATCTGTTAACGCGTGGGATGACCTCGTAGGACTGCAGATGGGTGTCGATTGCACCCGACAACAGGTGCTCCGGCTTATTGAGGGTGTCGGTGGAGACGCCGTGATCGTTCTTCAGTCTGATCACGGACCGGGGCATGGGAGTCTCCTTGGTGAAAGTGGACCAACCCTTGAAGAGACACCGATAGAGGACCTGTGGGTTAGAGCAAGTGCTTTTAGCGCAGTGCGACTACCCAATAGATGCAGAAACCAGGTGTCCGACACATATGCAGGTGTCAATACATTTCCAGTGGTCTTCAGTTGTCTTTCCGAAATGCCTAGAGCGTTGAAACCGCAATCGTCGTTCTGGGCCTGGTATGACGACCGAGCCGTAGTTGATATGACTGACCGATTACGGCAATACGGGGACTTCGTTCGGTCCAGATAGCGACGGGCTGTAGAGATTATCCCGATCTACAAACCCGATCCGCTGCGTGACACGCTCCGGGCAGTAGTACAGTTGGCGAGTGCCTCATGCAACTGCTTACCTCGACGGTGGAACAATTTCGCTCGTAGTTGCCGCTATTGCGGGAGCCGTAGCCGGTATCGGAGTTTATGCCCGATCTCTTCTACACAAAATTATGAGGTTCGTACGAAGAATAGGTTCTGGCTCCGATTCCAGTGCCCAAAACTCAGAATAGAAATACAACTAGGATTCGTTAATCTCATTTAGTCAACATCAATTGACAACCATATGGTTTTCGAAATGACACAATCTGACATCCTTGAAACTCTCGTAATATACAAATCCAAGTTGAACTGAAAAGCCATCACACAATGAACAGAACCGTCTATGTCGGCATGAGTGCTGATCTAATCCACCCAGGTCACTTGTCGATCATCGAAGTAGCACGTGAATTGGGAGATGTCACAATTGGATTATTAACGGATGAGGCAATTGCAAGCTACAAACGCTTGCCGTTTATGAGTTATGAGCAGCGAAAACTTGTTATAGAGAACATTCGTGGTGTGACGAATGTAATTCCACAGACCACCCTTGACTACACCCAAAATCTGCTCGATGTTAAGCCAGATTACGTCGTGCACGGAGATGATTGGAAGGGCGGAGTTCAGAGTTCCGTTCGAGATCGTGTAATAGAAGTATTGAAGCAGTGGGGTGGGGAACTTGTCGAGCCTAGATATACGGAGGGAATCTCCTCCACTCAGTTGAATGCTGCTATGAGAGACATTGGGACTACGCCCGAAATACGAATGAGAAGATTCCGGCGACTTCTTGCAAGTAGTTCCGTTGTGCGGATTCTCGAGGTCCACAGTGGACTCACTGCACTAATTGTAGAAAACACAAAGATCAGCCACGAAGGCCGCGAGCTGGAGTTCGATGGGATGTGGATCAGCAGTTTGACCGACTCCGCTGCGAAGGGAAAACCAGATAACGGCCTTGTAGACCTTACGTCACGCCTCGGCACAATCGAAGAGGCACTAGAAGGCACTACTAAGCCTCTAATTCTTGATGGCGACACTGGTGGCCTGGCTGAACACTTTGTCTTTACCGTTCGAACACTGGAGCGTCTGGGTGTTTCTGCTGTGGTGATTGAAGACAAAGAGGGCCTTAAACAGAATTCGCTTTACGGAACTGACGTCCCACAGAGCCAAGCCGCACCTGAGGTTTTTGGCCGCAAGATCGCAGCGGGCAAGAAGGCGCAGATCACAGAAGACTTTTCCATTATCGCTAGAATCGAATCACTGATTCTTGGAATGGGCATTGAGGACGCACTAAATCGGGCGCAGATCTACATTGATTCCGGCGCAGATGCAATAATGATTCATAGTCGTGCAGAGCTCCCAGACGAGGTATTGGAATTCTGTAAGTATTTCGCAGAGATTCCGAATCGTGTGCCACTGGTTGTAGCGCCGACTACCTATAACGAGACCTCAGAAGAAGAACTAGTTGGGGCCGGCATACAAGTAATTATCTATGCTAATCATCTTCTGCGTAGTTCCTACCCGAGCATGGTAAGAACCGCCGAGAGTATCTTGCGGCATGGCAGAGCCAAGGAAGCCGAGGAATTCTGTATGCCAATCGCGGATTGCCTCGCGCTGATTCCGCAAGCCAACTAGACACATGGTAGACGCAACGGCGTTCTACCAGGCTGCGGTTGACAATGGTATTGACTTGATTTGTGGTGTACCAGATTCACTATTGAAGAATCTGTGCACGGCGTTGCACGAGAATACGCCGCAGAACCAACACGTTGTGGTCCCAAATGAGGGAGCAGGGATTGCCCTTGCTACAGGGCACTACCTCGCAACGGGCCGTGTCGGTCTTGTCTACATGCAGAACTCTGGGCTTGGGAACGCGATTAATCCACTTGTGTCTCTGACGAGCCAAGACGTCTATCAGATACCGCTTGTGATCCTGATCGGTTGGAGGGGTCAACCTGGTAAGGATGACGAGCCGCAGCATCTGTTCCAGGGACGAGTGACCATTCCGCTTTTGGAAACCCTTGAAATCCCGTGTCGACTACTGCCTTCGGATACAGCGGCAGCCGTGGAATGTCTTGGCAAATCGGTTGCAGCAGCTAAGGCGCTCTCTGGTCCTGTAGCGATAGTTGTCCAAAGCGACACGTTTGGTGCGGATTCAGAAACGGGCACCGTGGCAAACGGCTATGAGCTGTCGCGTGAGGAGGCCCTGGCCACAGTTGTTGGGGCACTCGACGGTCGAGATGCTGTGGTGGTGACTACAGGAAAGGCCTCGCGGGAGGTCTATGACTACCGGCGAGACCGCGGACCTGCAGTTCCGCAACAGGAATTTCTCACAGTGGGATCGATGGGGCATGCATCTCAGATCGCGCTTGGGGTTGCACTTAGTCAGCCGGATCGTCGAGTTTTCTGCCTAGACGGAGACGGAGCCCTACTCATGCACATGGGTTCGTTAGCGCTGATCGGCTGTTCTTCCCCTCGGCAGTTTGTACACGTTGTATTGAATAATGGGTGTCATGAATCCGTCGGTGGTCAGCCGACAGTGGGGTTTGAGATAGATATTCCGCGGGTCGCAGAATCTTGTGGCTACAGCGCTACCACTTCAGTTTCAACTATTACTGATCTAAAGAGCTGTCTCAATAGATTCCGTGAAATAGAGGGCCCTTGCCTGTTGGAGGTCCGGATATCGGCTAGTGCACGCAAAGACCTTGGAAGGCCGCAGACGGCACCGACCGACGGAAGAGATGCCTTCATGGAGTTTCTCCGTCTATGAGTGTTGAGACACACCTGGGTGTCGGCGCCATCAGCGAACTGCCCGGCATCCTCGAGACCCAGAGAGCGAAAACGATCTTACTTGTTACAGGCCCGCACTCTTACAGTATGTCAGGTGCAGCCGACAGGATTGACCCCGTCTTAACTTCATATCAGACAGTCAGATTCTCAACTCTCGCTGATTATCCAGACTTACCTGACATTGAACGTGGCGTAGAACTATGTAGAACGATTAACCCAGATGTAGTTATCGCTATTGGAGGCGGCACCGTTATAGACATAGCAAAACTTCTACGTATATGCAGCGTAAATGATGCAGCGCCGGAGTCAATCACTGCTGGAACTGGAAAGATCGAGCGAGCTGGGCCGCCATTAGTCGCTATACCTACAACAGCCGGAAGTGGTAGTGAAGCCACTCACTTTGCGGTTATTTTCAATCAACAACAAAAGTACTCGGTAGCCCACCAATTTGTGCAACCGGACTTCGCGATTGTTGATCCATCCCTGACTTACAGCATGTCAGAAGAACAGACAGCAGTTTGCGGTCTGGATGTCCTCTGTCAGTCAATCGAGTCGATCTGGAGCGTTGGCTCGTCAAGAGAATCCAGAACCTGGGCGTCAGAGGCAGCGCGCTTGGTGTTGCTGAACCTTGTCGAAGCTGTTAGGGCACCGAGTGAGGCGCATCGCGAATCAATGAGCCGGGCAGCTCATCTCGCGGGGCGAGCGATCAATATCTCTAAGACAACCGCCCCCCACGCTCTGTCATACACGTTGACAACGAGTTACGGGCTACCCCATGGTCATGCCGTAGCTCTGACGCTAGGAAGTTTTCTCGAGTTCAACGCTGAAGTGTCTGAGGAAGATCTGAATGACCCACGGGGCGTGCACCATGTGTACGAAATGATTGGCGAAGTATGTTCCTTGCTTGGAGCACACAACCCTCTGGATGGGCGCCATGTACTAGCAGATCTAATGGTTTCTATCGGCATGGAAACACGACTAGGCCCCTACGGAATAGAGGGAGCAGTTGATTGTGCAAGGATTGTAGAGAAAGTAAATGTTGAACGACTGTCAAACAATCCACGCAATCCTACCAAAGCGCAGTTGGCCCAAATGCTAGAGAAACTCATCTAATCTGATTTCAGCTTCAACGGTAGCGTTGCGACTTCTTTCTAGTTGGGTGACCCGAAGTAGCGCTAGTTGACACTCCCCACAACTGCAGTAGAGGTAACGGCTTCTCAGAACTCGGGTTTCCGTTTACCTTCTTCTCGTCAGGATGGCTCAGGTGATTAGGTTCAGTACTTGCTTAGCAGCAGCCTGAACGGCATTCCCTGGGTTAAAGAGCACCTGGTCTCGGAGTAGTTCAAGTCGCTTCCGCCATTCAACCCGTTCGTCGATAAGAGAAGTGACGACATCTGGTAATGAGTCGGCCTGGTGGACGCCGACGAGTGCTCCTAGATCTTCCCGAACCACATCCTCGTAGCACTCAATGTCTAGCTGGGAATAGTTGTCATTATGAGCCTTCTGGGGAGTGTCGACGAAGATCGCGGGTCGGAGGAGGCCCAAAGCGAAATCATGCGCCGCACCAGACCAATCGCTCAAAACAAGATCCGACTCAACCAACGTGGCGCTAGAAGCATACGAACTATCCAATGTGAAGAGTGGATTGTTCCCAAACATCGCAATATATCTATGATAGATATCTTTTTGATGACGGACCGACATGGGATGAAATCGAAGTGTAACTTGGATCGACGAATCTAACAGATTCCGTATGACGCTATCAATACCAAATTCAATTAGAGAAGACGGTCCCCAGGTGGGAGCTACGAGTACTCTAGGAGCACCACCATTGTCAGTAGATGACTTGGATGATTTAGATATTAGATTATCTAGTCGACAATATCCTATGTTATGGAGGACCTGAGGGCGTATGTCACGAATTGTGGAAGCCTTTTCTAACTCTGCCACATGGTAGGGAGTAGCACAAAGAATAGAATCATATGAATCAAACGCTTTGGCACGATATGCACGGTGAGTACTCAACAGTGAGTGAAATACGTACACGTAGTGAACGTCATTGACCGAACGCTTGAGATGGTAAGTACCGAGATCGGTCATAGTCATAACAACGACACAGGGTGGGAGTCGTAGAAAGAGCTGCGTGGCGGCGACGGTGCCACCGATATGGACGCCCCTCCTAGTGGTGATTATCGAATCGTTGGGATCGGCCGTCAGTCGCAGAACAGAACATCCGAGGGTCTCCAGGTGATCGGCCAGCGAGCCGATGTGCAGCCAGTCAGAAGCGTCCTCAGCGAAGAAAACTACGGGCCGTGGTTCAGATTGGAGGTTTCGTACTTCGGTTAGGGCAGACGGCTTTCTCCGAAATAGATCGGGTCCCGAAATTCGTGACATCGTTCTGCTCAATTCGTTATCCGAAGGAGGGACTGTGACCAACTCATGTTTGCCCTGGGTTTAGTCGGTACCCATGGGACATCGATGCTAATGGCTAGTGTTCTATCCAATCCGTACTCACTAGAGAGCATTGGTTGGTGTGGTTGTCATAGAACTGGCGCAACAATGAGGTCAGAAGAAGAGCCGTTAGCCCAATTGGCCTCACCGTCCACTCGGATTGCAGCATTGAGCCTGTTGTTGCTGGTGGGCGCGGAGGGACTTGAACCCCCGACCCCCTCCTTGTAAGGGAGGTGCTCTGGCCAGCTGAGCTACGCGCCCGGGAGCGGACACCCTACCGGTGGCCACCCCGTTGACGGGCCAACTCAGAAGCCCTGTCTGGCCTCCAGCAGCGCCTCGGC
>Ga0187833_10007137_pt1 | contig 10167 bp, 7 predicted proteins | sample ETNtaG_37_FD_167968 | JGI IMG/M metagenome (GOLD analysis project Ga0187833, IMG submission 167968) | Marine microbial and viral communities from oxygen minimum zone, Eastern Pacific Ocean - ETNP2014_SV_400_PacBio MetaG (Illumina Assembly) | ecosystem: Environmental > Aquatic > Marine > Hypoxic... | reverse complement strand
AGATCCATTTTATTTAACATGGAAAGCGAAAGAATTTGGATTAACAACGAAATTTATTGAACTAGCTGGAGAAATTAATGCAAATATGCCTTCTTGGGTTGTTTCAAAAGTAGCAGATACATTAAATGATTTAGGTAAATCAATATCTAAATCAAAAATTTTAGTTTTAGGTGTTGCTTATAAGAAAAATGTAGGAGATCTAAGAGAATCACCAGCTATAGAAATTATTGAAACCCTAATAAAAAAAGGAGCATATATTGAATATTCTGATCCTTTTGTAGCGAACTTAAGGTCTATTAAGAGTAGTAATTTCAACATGAATAGCATTGATTTAACTCAGCAAAGTATCGTAGATAAAGATGTGGTAATTATTACAACTGACCATGATCAATATGATTTAGAAATTGTTCAAAAAAATGCTTTAACAATTATTGACACAAGGGGTGCTTACAAGGAAGCCTTCTCTAATGTTATAAAAGCCTAAAGTAAAATAAATTAATTAATAATAAGGGAAAGCAAAAATGTTTAATGATAAATCAATACTAGTTACTGGTGCTACAGGGTCTTTTGGTAAACGCTTTGTTACCAGGTTGCTCGATGAACATAATCCTTCTCGTGTTGTAATATTTAGTAGGGATGAGTTAAAACAGTTCGAGATGCAACAGACAATCCAATCACCGAAATTAAGATATTTCCTAGGTGATGTTAGAGATAAAGAAAGACTGCATCGTGCATTTCAAGGCGTTGAAATTGTAGTCCATGCAGCAGCTATGAAGCAAGTACCAGCGTCAGAATATAATCCTATGGAAGCAATCAAAACTAATATTATAGGAGCGGAAAATATTATTAATGTATCTATAGATCAAAAAATAGAAAAAGTTATTGCCTTGAGTACTGATAAGGCATCTAATCCTGCAAACCTCTACGGAGCTACAAAGCTATGCTCTGATAAATTATTTACTGCAGCAAATGTTTTTTTATCAGGATTTAGTAGAACCAAGTTCTCAGTTGTCAGATATGGGAATGTTATTAACTCTAGAGGCAGCATAGTTCCTTTATTCAGACAGCAAAAAGAATCTGGAACTATAACTATAACTGATGAGAGGATGACAAGATTTTGGATAACTTTAGATCAAGGTGTGAATTTTGTTATTAAATGCTTAGAAAACATGAAAGGCGGAGAGATATTTGTACCGAAAATACCAAGCATGAAGGTAACTGATGTTGCTAGAGCAATTGCACCAGATTGTAAGATTAAAATTATAGGTATACGACCAGGTGAAAAATTACATGAGATAATGATCACAACAGATGATTCTTTATCAACACTCGAATACGAAGATTATTATGTAATTATGTCTTCCACAGTAAATTGGCAATCTAACTATGACAATCAAGATGAAGATTTTAAACTTGTTGAAGAAGACTTTTCATATTCAAGTTTTAATAATCAGGAATGGTTAACAGTTGAGGATTTCAAGAAACTAGCCTCTATTGATTAAGGCAAACTAAGCTATTTAAATAAAATGAAACAGAAACAAAGGATTCTGATACTTGGTGGTTCTGGTTTACTTGGAATAAATTGGGCCGCAGAAAAAAAAGAATTATGTTCGATAATTTTAGGGATTCATAATAGAAATGTTTCTTTAAGTGGTGTGCAAACTAGAGTAATTAATCTTGATTCTAGTGAAATTATTATAGAGCAATTGAAAATTCTTAACCCTGACTTAGTAGTAAATACTATTGGTTTAACTGATGTTGAACAATGTCAGTTAAATTATAAAATGGCAGAAAGAATTCATGTGGAGCTCGCTAAAAATGTTGCAGAATCATGTGCTGCTTTAAATATCTCTCTTGTACATATTTCTACAGACCATTTATATAGTGGAGAAAACTCTTTTATTGAAGAAACATACCCAATTAATGCTCAGAATATTTATGGAGAAACAAAAGCAAAGGGAGAGAATATTGTTCTAAATATTAACCCTGATGCATTAGTGATAAGAACAAACTTTTATGGCTGGGGACCAACCTATAGAAATTCGTTTAGTGATTATATAATCGAATCATTACGTTCTGGGATAGAGATCAAGCTATTTAAGGATGTTTATTTCACACCCATTTTAGTAAAAAATCTCATAAATGCGATACATCAACTCATAGATAAAAAAAGAAATGGTATTTTTAATGTCGTTTGTGACGAGAGAGTGTCTAAGTATGACTTTGGAAAAATTGTTGCTAAGGTTTTTAAATTAGATACATCCCTTATTAAGGAAGGTTACTTGAGTCAGAGAAAAGACTTAGTAAAAAGACCAACTGATATGAGTCTTTCTAATAAAAAAACAACTAAGTTACTAGGTTATTCACAAGGCTCTGTATTGAATCAAGTGAAAGAGCTTCAAGAACAAGAAGCTTCTGAAAGAATCCAAGAAATTATACATTTATCAGAGAGTAAAGAAATGAACATACCATACGGCAGACATTATATTAACGATGATGATACTAGAGCAGTTATGGATGTACTGAAAGGTCCAAATCTTACTCAGGGACCCGCTATTGAGGAATTTGAGTCAGTATTTTCTAAATATGTTGGTTCTAACTATGCTGTAGCTGTCTCAAGTGGAACTGCAGCATTACATCTTGCATCTATTGCTTCTGATCTAAGCGCTAACTCATCTTTAGTTACCAGTCCAATGACTTTTGTTGCGTCTGCCAATATTGGTCATTATGCTGATGCAAAGGTTTTGTTTTCTGATATAGATCCTGAAACTATAAATATATGCCCTAAAAAGCTCAAGGATACTTTAGAAGAAAATCAAAATACTAAAATTATTGTCCCTGTGCACTTTGCAGGCCTTCCATGTGATATGGTAGCTATTAAATCAGTCGCTGAAAATGCTAACACTGCTATCATTGAAGATGCTAGCCATGCTTTAGGTGCTTATTATTCTAGTGGGCAAAAAGTTGGATCATGTTCACATTCTGACATGACAGTTTTTTCATTTCATCCAGTCAAAACAATAGCTGCAGGCGAAGGGGGAATGATTACAACTAATGACGAAGAAATTTTTAAAAAACTAATTACTCTTAGATCACATGGCATAACTAAGAATCCAGAAAAGTTTTTATCTAAGAACCAAGCAGAAACAGAAGGTAAAATTAACCCTTGGTATTATGAGATGCAAGATCTTGGATATAATTATCGTATAACTGATATTCAATCTGCTTTAGCACTTTCCCAGATGAAGAAACTTGATCAGTTTATTGATCGAAGACGTTATCTTGTAGAGAGATATGATAATGCTTTTTTAGGAATGAAAAATCTTAGACCTGCTCAAAATTTGGGAAGAAAAATAAGCGGCCATCATCTATATTTACTTAGAATTAAATTTACAGAAATCCAGTTTAATCGAGCTCAACTCATGATTGAGCTCAGAACAAGAGGTATAGGAACACAAGTGCATTATTTGCCTGTACCAATGCATCCTTTTTATAATAAATTTAAATATGACATAAAAAATTACCAAAACAGCTTAAACTATTACGATGAAGCATTAAGCATTCCTCTATATTACGGTTTGTCAGATTACGATCAAGATAGAGTAATATCATCAATTAAAGATTTAATAGACTGACAAAGTTAATAGTAACTTTAAGAATACATAGCATTTTTTATTTTTTTAACATATGAATTTTAACAAAATTGCCTTAGGCACTGCTCAGTTTGGTTTAAATTATGGCGTTAAAAATACAACTGGAAAAGTAAAAAAAGAGGATATTGAGTCTATTTTATCACTTGCTAGAGATAACAATATTAATATTATTGATACAGCTATCTCTTATGGGACTAGCGAGAAAATTCTTGGAGAAATTGGCGTAGTTGGATGGAAAATAGTAAGTAAAATTCCACAAGTACCGTCAGATTGTATCGATATAAATGGTTGGTTTAAAAAAGAAATCCAAGCTTCTCTTAGAAGGCTTAATTTAAGTTCTATATATGCAGTATTACTTCATAAACCAATGGATTTATTAACTTCACAGGGTAAAGATGTTTTTTTAGGACTTGTTAAGTTAAAAGAACAAGGACTAGTAAAAAAAGTAGGTATATCAGTTTATGACCCAAAAGAGCTTGACGAAGTTTGGAAACGTTATAATTTTGACATTGTTCAATTGCCTTATAATATTATTGATAGACGTATGCTTACTTCTGGATGGTTAAGAAGACTCTATGAATCTGGAGTTGAAGTACACTCCAGGTCTGCATTTTTACAAGGTTTATTACTAATGAATCAAACTAATCGCCCTCCTAAATATGATAAGTGGGAAGGAATATGGAGGTCATGGGATAATTGGCTTAAAGTAGAGAATTTAGATGCACTTGATGCTTGCTTACGTTTTGTCTTAAATGAGGCTTTTATAAGCCATTCTATTATAGGTGTTGATAGCTTCTCCCAGTTTAAGCAAATAATAAAAACTTTAAATTTTGATAGCATTTCTCCCCCAACAGATTTATTTTCTTACGATGAAGAACTTATTAATCCAGCTAATTGGTGATAAGGTGATCAGTATTAACCTAATGTTTGCGTTTTTTACCAAATAATTCCTTATCATTAATTATATTGATAATTACAATAAATAAAAACACTAAATAATAAGCAAAAAAAGGAGCTTAATTATGAAATTAATAGTTTCCTCTAATTCAAAAGAGTCCAACAGTGAGCTTGAAACAAAGCAAATCGTTGGTGATTTCACTATCATTGGGGATTCAGATGTTCATACCATTGAAGTCGCTCAAGGCAAGAAAATATTTTATATTGGAAATCTAATTGGTATTAGGAATTTAGATAATGCTATAAACGAAATTACTGAGAATAGCTTATGTGATCTCTTTTCAGCAGGAGTTTCTCACGAAGTTATTGATAAGTTAGAAGGTCGTTTTCTAATGATATTCTCAGACACTACTGAAAATACTATAGAGATTTTTACAGACCGATTTGGACAACATGATTGTTATTATTCTAAAAATAATGATGAAATAATATTTGCATCAGATTTATCACTATTTCCACACTCTCCTTCACAAGATGGTTATGATCAAGTTGCCCTAGCTCATACTCTTACTGTCTATGGTTTTAGGCCAGCTAAGAAGCATACTTTATATAAGAGTATAAAACGTTTAGGAATAGGTGAATACGTCTTACTTAGAGCTAATGAAACTAAAACAATAGAATTTCTCCAGGAAAAATTTGAACCAATAACAAAAAATAATTATGCAGAAGCTGACTTAAATGAGTATTCAGATATTTTTTTAGATGCTTTGAAAATAAGAGCTTCTGACAAAGGTAATGTTGTTTATCTATCTTCAGGTTGGGATTCAACTGCTATCCTAGGAGGGCTTGTACACCTATTTGGTTCTAGCAAAGTTAAAGCAATAACTGGAAGGATGAAATACTCGGAAAGAGCAGGGATAATAAACCCCTTTGAGGTTGATAGAGCAAAAAAAGTAGCTGACTACTATGGAATTGATCTTAATATAGTAGAGTTTGATTTCAGTAAGAAAATTCCTGTTTCGTTAGATAATATGAAAGAAGCAATGAAGAATAATTTTATGTCTTCTGGGACTATTTTTACTCATGGAGCTCTTGCAGATTATGTTGCTAAGAATTATAACAATGGTGAATCAATTTTTGCTGGAGAAATTAGTGATGGAGCACATAATTTAGGCTTCAGCCAATTTGCTACAATTTTTCATCCTGTTTTAGAGTTTCGTGAATACAGTGATAAGATGGCTAGTTATTTATTCGGCCCTACCTTCCAAGATGCGTTTATAAATGGCACCCATGAAGATGATATTATCTATAAAACACTAAAAAGCACAGCTGGATCTTCGTTATTTGATAAAGCGTCTTGCGGTAGTGAGGCAGACAAGAAGAAACAACTCCTAGCAAGTTTCTTCCTTAGAAACCATAGATTACCTCTCATCTCTAAGGAAAATGATCAGATATTAACTGAGCAAGGAAGGAAGTTATATAGTGAGGAGATGGAGACTACATATTTGCATGAGGCGGCAGAATCTCTTACACAAGAGAATCACTATGCATGGTATTTACATCTTTATAATTCTTTTCACTGGCAGTGTTCCACCGTTGCTAGCCTTAATCTAACATCTCAAGTTTATGGTTTTAATATGCAACTCCCTTATTATGATAGTAGGTTAATTGAGTTCTTATCCTCGATGCCTGAAAATTGGGGTCGAGGCCTTGATTTTAACCCTACTAAGTATCCATTAAAATGGATGTTAGAAAACAAGATAGACTACCCTATGCATCTTCAGGTTGGCCCACATTCATATCTTTATGATGTTGACCATTCATTTAATCATTCTGTTGAGAGAGCACATTATTCAGCATTGACACCTTTGTATAAGGAGTTATTGTCAAATCGATCTTACCACCAAATATTATCGCCAGAGATATTTAACTTAGACTATATTGACTCAATCGTAGATAGGTATGTCAATGGTGAAGAGGTCACTGGGAAAGACCTTAATGTTCTTGTCCCTTTTTATCATTTAGTTTTATCTGGTTGGTATTAAGTAATATTGTTATGAGTAAAAAAGGTCAACTTCTTTATAAGAAAGCCAAAAAGATTATTCCTGGAGGTACTCATCTTTTCTCAAAAAGACCAGAGATGTTATTACCAGATAAATGGCCAGCTTATTATAGTAAAGCAGATAGTTACTTTGTTTGGGACTTAGAGGGAAATAAATACAAAGACATGAGTTTTTATGTCGGGACTAATTCACTTGGCTATTGCCATAAAGAAATTGATGCCGCTGTGAAAGATAAAATTAATTTAGGTAATATGGCTACACTCAATTCTTATGAGGAAGTTGAACTTGCCCAAAGACTCATAGATCTCCACCCTTGGTCAGATATGGCAAGATTTGCTAGAACGGGTGGTGAAGCTAATTCAATAGCAATTAGAATTGCTCGAGCAGCTACCAATAATGAACGTGTTGCTATGTGTGGTTACCATGGATGGCATGATTGGTATTTATCAGCCAATTTAAATAGCAGTGATTCATTGTCTGGGCATTTAATGACAGGGTTAAGCACTACAGGTGTTCCAGATGCACTAAGGAATACTGTTTTTCCTTTTGAATACAATAATATTGAACAACTAACAAGACTCGTAGAAGAGAAAAATATTGGAACGATTAAAATGGAAGTTTCAAGAAACTATGGACCAAATGAAAACTATTTAGAATCTGTAAGGGATTTAGCTACAAAAAAAGGGATAGTTCTTATTTTTGATGAATGTACTTCAGGGTTTAGAGCAAGTTTTGGAGGATTGCATAAGGTTTTTAATGTAGAGCCAGATATGGCAATTTTTGGAAAAGCTCTTGGAAATGGTTATGCCATAACAGGAGTTATCGGTAAGGAAGAATGCATGAGCCATGCTCAAGACAGTTTTATAAGTTCAACTTATTGGACAGAAGGAATAGGCTTTGCTGCTGCTTTAAAAACTTTAGAAGTTATGGAAAAACTCCGTTCATGGGAAATGCTTGTCCATAATGGAAATGATATTGTTAAGAATTGGGAGTCTATTAGCTCTAATAATGGTTTAGAAATCGACATCTTAGGGTTAAAAGCTATTCCTAGTTTTCGGTTTAAGACCGAGAACCATCTAGCTTACAAAACTTTTATAACACAAGAAATGCTAAAGTCAGGATTTCTTGCTTCAAACTTAATATATGTAACAACCCTACATAGACCAGATATTATGGAGCCTTATTATCAAAAATTAGATGAGATTTTTAAAATCATCAAACAATGTGAAGAAGGTAATAAAAAAATACATACACTGCTTGATGGAGATGTATGTCACTCTGGGTTTAAAAGACTTAACTAATATTAGTTAATGGGTGTATTAATCAGTTAATAATTATCAATTTAAAGCTTTGATTTAAAGCTAAACAAAAAAATGGAAATTCTAATTGGGAAACATACTTTAGGCAGTAGCCACCCTGTTTTTATAGTTGCTGAGATGTCAGCAAATCATGGAAATAGTTTAAATCAAGCATTAGATTTAATAAAAAGCGCCAAACGTGCTGGAGCAAATGCTATTAAATTGCAGACATACACACCAGATACAATTACTATAAAAAGCAATAAAGACGATTTCAAGATACCAAAAGATAGTCCCTGGGCCGCGTATAATAATCTTTGGGATCTGTATAAAGATGGTAGTACACCTTGGGAATGGCATGATGCCATTTTTACTGAGGCTCGCAAATTAGATCTAGAAGTTTTTTCGAGCGTATTTGACGAATCTTCAGTAGATTATTTAGAATCACTAAATGCACCTGCCTACAAAATTGCATCTCTTGAAATCACAGATATACCACTCTTAGAAAAAACTGCAAAAACACAAAAACCAGTAATTATTTCAACAGGAGTAGGGGATTTAAATGACATAGAACTAGCAATAAAAACACTCAGAAAGTATGGCAATCAAGAAATTATAGTTTTGCAATGCACTAGTTCCTATCCAGCTCCTCCTGAGGAAGCGAATTTACTTACTATCCCAGATCTTGTTAAACGTTTTGGTGTTATAGCAGGATTATCTGACCACACAATTGGAGCTGAATCTTCAATAGCAGCAGTTGCCCTTGGAGCTAGCTTTATAGAAAAACATTTTAAGATTGAACATGATAATGATAGTGTTGACTCTTTTTTTTCTATGGGCGAGAAAGAGTTTTCAAAAATGGTCAAAAGTATTAGGTTGACAGAACAATCGTTAGGCAAACCTTGTTATGAGATTACTCCAAGCGCAGAGCCTAGATTGAAAAACCGTCGTTCACTATATGTTATAAAACCTATCAAACAAGGAGAAGTATTTACTGAGAAAAATATCAAATCAGTTAGACCTGCATTAGGATTGCATCCAAAATACTATCGAGATATTTTAGGTAAAAAGTCCTTAAAAAATCTTGAGATTGGTGATCGACTTAGTTGGGAAAATATTGAGTAAGTATTTTTGAGTGTAAACCCAATCATGAAATTACTTCTGAGATTTGATGTTGATAGTATAGTTGGCATGGGTCATGCCAAGAGGTGTATTGCTCTTATCAAATATCTACATAATATAAGCGAATTAGATTATTTAATATGCACTAAAAAGACTGATGAGATACAGGAGATTCTAGCTGAAGAATCTTTATCAAATAAAGTAATTTTTAAAGACTCTAATTCAGAAGAGCAATTCATCACCAGATTAGTAAATCAGCACCCAAACAGCATAATCTTTCTTGACAAGTTATATGACTACACTGCAAATTTTATTCAGTCTATTAGAAAAAATTCCAAAGTGGTAATGTTTCACAATGAATGTGAGGGTATGTATTTTAGCGATGTTGTTATTTTTCCTATAGCTCATTTAGACCCACAAATTAAAGATAAATTGATGAAGAATAATGCCATTGATTTATATACAGGATTTGAATACGTCATAATTAATGATGAGATACAATCAATTGAGTCAACTCAACTTTTTCATAAACCATATATGGCAATAACAATGGGTGCTGCCGATCCAAGAGATATGATGTCAAAGATTCTAAAGTTCAGCCAAGAATCTAAATTAAGCACAAAGATTGTTGCATTGTATGGACGCTTTTATATGAATAAAGAAAACCTCATAAAAAATTATAATAAAATACCTAATTTAACAATAAAACCTTTCAATTATGAGGACCTTTTTGGTGCAACGATAGCACTTAGCGCATTTGGCGTAACTCCTTATGAGTTAATATATAAGAATATACCGGTTATCACATTAGGTCATAACAAAAAGTCATCAGAAGGAAGTGATAGATTAGAAAAAAAAACTAGTTTAGTAACTAGCTTAGGATTATTTGATAATTTAAATAGTAGTGCTTTATCTATAAAAGTTATTTCAGTAATGAATCAATACCAAGATGTAAAATTATTACAAAACAAAACCCATATGGATAATTTAGCGGTCAAGAGAATTGCTGACATAATAATAGGTTTAAAAAGATAGTGTCTTGGTTCACTAGAAATACGAAAAACTGGCATATCGTTTATAATTGGTTACCATACTCTAAACCAATTGAAAGAGATGCCTTATGTCCAGACGTCC
>Ga0187833_10007135_pt1 | contig 10168 bp, 9 predicted proteins | sample ETNtaG_37_FD_167968 | JGI IMG/M metagenome (GOLD analysis project Ga0187833, IMG submission 167968) | Marine microbial and viral communities from oxygen minimum zone, Eastern Pacific Ocean - ETNP2014_SV_400_PacBio MetaG (Illumina Assembly) | ecosystem: Environmental > Aquatic > Marine > Hypoxic... | reverse complement strand
TTTAATCAAAAAAAATAAATGATAAATTTAGATTTTATAGTTTCATGCGTACCAAAAAATAAACTGTTAATTAAAAATAACAAAATAATAAAAAAAAAAAATATCTTAAAGATTATTAATTATACAGGTTTTGATAGTGTAAATAGATTACCTAAAAATTATTCGTCAAAAAAATTTTTATTTAATGCAATAAATAAATTTATATCTTTTTCCAATACAAAAATTAATAGCATAGACGCTATTATTTATTCATCACATAGTAGACAGAATGAGATGCCAATTTTTTCTGGAGAGATACAAAAAAAATTTAATTTTTCCAATGATATTTTTTGCTATGATTTACCTAATAGTTGTACAGGTTTTACTAATGGTTTAATACATTCATATTCATTAATTAAATCAAAAATTGCTAAAAAGGTGCTTTTAATTTGCGCAGATACACATAGCAAAATAGTAGATAATAAAAATGAAAATTTACTACCTGTAATTGGTGATGGATGTGCTTGTATATTAATATCTGAAAATAAAAAAAACTTTTTTAAATACGATCATGGGGTAGATGGAAGTGATGCATTAAATATATCAATTGAAAAAAATAATAAAAAATTAAATATGAATGGAATGAAAGTTTTTGAATTTGCTCTCAAGAGAGTAGCTCAATCAATTAAAAAAGTAGAAAAAAAAAGTAAGATTAAGTTGAATAAAATTGATTACTTTTCACTACACCAGCCTAATAAAACAATACATAATCATTTAATAAGTTCATTAAAAATTAAAAAAAATAAGGTCATATCAAGTTTTAAATTTGGAAATACGAGCAGTGCATCAATTCCAATTTCTATTTGCTCAAATTTTCAAAACAGGAAGATAAATAAAAAGGTATTTTTATTTTCAGGATTTGGATCAGGGTTTTTATGGTCATCTATAATTATGAAAATAAACAAATGCTTTGCTTCGAAAGTTTTTTATTTATGAAGTTATTTTTTAAATATAAATCCAAATTATCAGATAATTTAAAGTTTAAAAAAATTTCAAGAGATTTAAATCCATTGCACTTTGATAAAAAATTTTTATTAGAAACTCCATTCTCTTATCCAGTTGTTCAAGGTCAATTGTTGGTAATGCATGCTTTAATAAATATAAAAAAGAAAAATATTATTAAGAATTTTTCAGAAATAATGTCCATTGAAGCAAAATTTAATAAACTAACTTTAGTTGGGGAAAAAGTTTTTTTTAAATATTCAAAAAATAATAAATTTATTAAAATCCAAGTTTATAATTATTTTGAAGATAAATTATTTTTAAAAATTTTTATTAAAAAAAATAATATTTTAAAAAATGAAAAAATAAGATTTAAATTTTTGAATAGCAATTTAATTTTAAACAGTGAGGAAAAAAAATTTATAGAATCCATATTAAAAATTTCTGAATTAGTGGGAAATTATAAAAATAAAATTAATATTTTGTTAAGTTATAAATATGAAAAAAAAAATAATGTTAAAGTTGGTAATAGTTATTTTCAAAGATCGGGTACTAATTTTGCAAATTTATATTCAAAACATAAATCTTACTCATTCAATTCAAATTTTTTGACTTTTAATAGATTTAACAAATTGCTTACATTACAAGAAAAAATAAAATTTAATAAAAAAATTCAAGAAAAATTATTTAATAAAAAAATTCTAGTTATAGGCGGAACAGGTGGAATTGGCTACATACTTGTTAATTTTTTAAAAAAAATTAATGCCAATTTTGATTTCACGTATAATACTAATAAAAAAGTAGCAGATAAAATTTGTAAAAAATTATTATTATCAAAAGATCAGATCTTTTATTTTAATCATAATAAATTAAATAATAAAAAAATAATAAAAAAATTATTAAATTACGATATTTTTTTATTTCTAATTACCCCAAAAATTTTTACAGGTAGATTAAAATTTTTTGATAATAAAAAATTTGAAACATTTAACAGTGTATACTTAAAAACATTAAATAATATTGTTGAAATTCTTAAAGTTTCAAATAAAAAACATAAAATATTTATCCCATCAACTACTATAATTGATAAAAAAAATAATAAGAGTCCCGAGTATTCTATTAGTAAAATTGTTATAGAAAATTATTCAAAAGCATTAAATAAAAGTTTAAAAAATATTAATATTGTTTTACAAAGACTAGATGCCTATTATTCAAAACAAACAATGTTTATGATGGGAATCAAAAAAGATTTAAATTTACTAATTAGTAATATATTTTATAGATTGTGACAGCTTGTGGTAAATAGAAAAAAAATTTTGAATTTATTTAAAGAAGCATTTAAAGAAGTAAAAGATTTGAGCAATGATTTAAATGTTAAATTTTCTGAAAACTTAATTTTAAAAGGAACAAAATCTAAACTTGATTCTGTGGATATTGTAACTTTACTGTCAATATATGAAAGAAAATTTAAGAAAGAGTATAAAAAAAATATAAATATATTAGATGAAAATTTTTTTAACAAATATGAAACAATTACAATAAAACAAATAATAAATTTTTCTTTAAAACGTGAAAAAAAAAATTAAAATTTCTTTAGAAACAGATTTTAATTCTAAGATTATCTTAGATAAATTAAAAAATTTTAAAAAAAAGAAAAATCTTTCAATTGGATTTAATGTATCAAATTTTGAAAATATTAATTTGAATTTTAAAAATAATTTAAAAGATAATGATTTTGTATTTTTTTCTTCACAAATTGAAAAAACTTTTCATTCTTTTCAAGAAAGTGTCCTAAAGGGTTTAAAGAAAGAAAAAATTAATAAAGAAATTTTATTATTTTGTAAAAATATTGTTGAAATTTCAAAAAAAAATAAACATGTTTTTTTATTTTTGTGGCCAATGGATACAAATGATAGTTATTTTGGTAATTTAAGTTTTAAGAAAGGTTACAAATCTTGGTTAATCAATTATATCAATTTAAAAGTATCTGAATTTCTTTCATCAATTGATAATATTGTATTATTAGATCTAAATTTTCTATTATTAAGACATGATTTAAAAATAGAAATTTTTGATGAAAAAACTAAATATTTAATTGGTTCGAGTTATAGTTATGAAATGCAATCATTTTTGTCAGACTTAATAATAGAAAATATTTATAATATTTTATATTTAGATAGAGTTAAATTGATTGTTTTAGACTGTGATAATACTTTATGGGGAGGAGAGGCAGGTGAAAAGAAAATAAATGAACTAGAAATAGGACCAAATTCAACAAAAGGTTATATTTTCCAATCCTTTCAAAAAAGACTTAAGCTTTTAAAAAAATATGGATTTATTCTTGCGATATGTAGCAAAAATTACAAAAAAAAAGTTATAGAAGTTTTTAAAAAAAATAAAAATATGATCTTAAATATTAATGATTTTTCATCAATAAAAGCAAATTGGGAAAATAAAGATAAAAATATTAAAGAAATATTAAAAGAATTAAATTTAAGAAGCCAAAATACTTTATTTATTGATGACAATCCTTATGAAAGAGATTTGGTAAAAAAAAGTATTCCAGATATTCAAATACTGAACTTTCCAAACAATCTTTTAAATTTAAATTATGAATTAAATAACTATTCAGGATTAAATAAAAATTTAATTTCAGAGACTGATTTTAAAAGAGCAAAGTTATATATGATAGAAAAAAAAAGGTATGAAGAGAAAGACAAATTTAACGATATAAATAGCTGGATTAAATCACTAAATATTAAAATTATTTTTCAAAAGATAAAAAATTTCCAAAGAGCAGAAGAAATGTTTAATAGAACAAATCAATTTAATTCTAGCCATATTAAATATAATTTAATGAATCTTAAAAAAATACAAGATTTAAAAAATAAAGAAATTTTTCAAGTTTCTCTTTTAGACAAATTTGGTAATTATGGAATAATTTCATGTATAATTGTAGATATAAGTAAAAAAACGTTTGTTATTACAGATTTTGTTTTAAGCTGTAGAGTCTTCCGTAGATTTGTGGAGGAAGCTATAATTTATTTTATGAAAAACTATTTTGTAAATAAAAAAGGATTTATAACTATTACTAAAAATGAGAAAAATAAGTATGTTCAAGAATTTTTGAGAGATTGTGATTTTTTAAGCTACCATAATAAATCTAATTATAAAATAAAAGATAAAATATCCGACAAATTTATAAAAAAAACAGGAATTAAAATATCTAACAAGATTAAATAAATGAAAAAACTAATAATTTTTGGAAACTCATTAATGGCTGAAGTTGCGCATTATTATTTTGAAAAATTTTCTAATTATGAAGTTATTTGTTTTTCAGCAGATAGAAAATTTATTAAAAAAAAATTTTTAAATAAGAAAAAAATAATTCCAACAAATGAGCTTTTGAATATTAATAAAAAAGATAATGAGTTATTTGTTGCCATAGGGTACAGCAAAATGAATAGTATAAGAGAGAATTTTTTTAAATTTTTCAAATCTAAGGGTTTTAAAATAGCTAATTTTATACATCCTAATGCAAATGTTTATTCATCAAATATAGGTGTAAATAATTTTATTATGGAAAATGTTTGTTTAAATCCATACTCTAAAATAGGAGATAATAATATAATATGGTCTTCGTCAATTTTAGGACATCATTCTAATTTAGGGTCAAATAATTTTTTAAGTGGTAATTCGACTATTTCTGGAAGATGCAATATTAAAAATAATTGCTTTTTTGGAGTTAATTCATCAGTTAAAGATGGAGTTGAAATTAAAGATAAATGTTTTATTGATGCAAATGAATACGTTAGTCAAAATTTGAAAGAAAAAATGTTTTATAATAAAAAAGTAAATCCAAAAAATATTTTAAAAACAAAAGATATATTTGATGTTAAATAATAAAACTATATTAATAACAGGAGGCACAGGATCATTTGGAGTAAAGTTCTCTAAACTTGCAGTCAAACAATATAATCCTAAGAAAATTATTATTTATAGTAGAGATGAATTTAAACAATATAACTTAAAAAATCAGGATTTTTTTAAAAAAAATTCTAACTTTTTTAGATTTTTCGTTGGAGATGTTAGAGATAAATTGCGTTTGATTGATGCAACAAAAAATGTAGATATTGTTATTCATGCCGCAGCTTTGAAGCAAGTAGAAACTTCAGAATATAATCCTGCAGAGTTCATAAAAACAAATATACAAGGTGCAAGTAACTTAATTGAAGCTTGCATATATAACAAAGTTAAAAAGGTTGTTGCTCTAAGCACAGATAAAGCGGTTTCCCCAGTTAATTTATATGGTGCAACTAAATTGTGTTCAGATAAACTTTTTATTTCTTCAAATAACTATTATGGAGCTGAAGAAACTATTTTTTCAGTTTTAAGATATGGAAATGTATTAGGTAGCAGAGGATCAGTGGTGCCTTTTTTTAAATCCTTTAAAAAAGATTCGGTATTTCCAATAACTGATCCGGATATGACAAGATTTAATATTCTTTTAGAAGAAGGAATTCAATTTGTGTTCGATTGCATAAAAATTATGGAAGGAACAGAGATATTTGTTCCGAAAATAAAATCATATAAAATTTTAGACCTTTTGCAATCGATAGCACCAAACGCTAAAACAAAAATAGTTGGAATTAGAAGTGGTGAAAAAATTCATGAAGAAATGGTATCTACAAATGACTCAATTAGCACAATAGAATTTAATAAATTTTTTATTATCTATCCTTTAAAAATTCTTGATCAAAAAAAGTATATAAATTTTATTAAAAAATTTAAGGGTAAAAAAGTTAAAAAAGGATTTTCTTATAATAGTAAAAATAATATTTTTTTATCAGTTAATGAAATAAAAAAATTAATCAATACGCTTGAGTAACTAATTTATTTTGTAAATAGAATTTTTTTAACAATCTTATGATTAATTATAATAGGCAATATATAACAAAGTCAGATATTTTATCAGTTATTAAAGTATTAAAATCAAAAAATATAACAAAAGGTCCTGCGGTAAAAGAATTTGAGGGTAAGCTTGGAAAATATTTTGGTTCAAAGCATTGTTTGGCTTTATCAAATGCAACGTCAGCATTTTATTTATTATCAAAGTTTTTAAATTGGAAAAAAAAGATCTAGTAATTTTATCACCGTTAACTTTTGTTTCGGGCGCTAATAGTGTGAGTGATTCTGGGGCAAAACCTCATTTTGTAGATATTTCTGATTTTGATCAAAACTTAGATCCAGTAAAAGTTGAAACAGAATTATTAAAACTTAAAAAAAAAAAGAAAAAAGTAAAAGCTATTATTATAATTGATTACGCTGGAAACCCTGCTAATTGGATTAAATTCAAAAAAATATCGAAAAAATTTAATCTAGTTTTGATAAATGATAATTGTCATGCAATTGGGGCAAAGTTTAAAAAAAAAAGAAATTATGCTTGTAGGTACGCTGATTATGTAATTCAGAGTTTTCATGCAGTGAAAAATATAACCTGTGGTGAAGGTGGAGCTATTTATGTAAAAAGTAAAAAAAACTATGATTTATTAAAAGAACTAAGAGAACATGGATTTAAAAAAAAAAATTGGAATTATAGTTTAAATAAAATTGGATTTAATTTAAGACTTTCTGATATCAATTGTGCACTTGGAATAAGTCAATTAAAAAGATTAAATACGATAGTTTATGAAAGGAATAAGCTAGCAAAAAATTATAATCAATTATTACAAGAACATAATTTTATAAAAGTTCCAAAAGTATTAAAACATAATTATAATTCTTATCATTTATATCCAATTAGGATTGATTTTAATAAGATTAAAGTAAAAAAAAATAAGTTTTTATTAAATTTGAAAAAAAATTATAAAATTAATCTACAAATACATTACACACCCACATATAAATTTGAATATTATAAAAAGAATCTTAATATATCTTTAAAAAATTTTATAAATACTGAAAAATTCTATTCAGAAACAGTTTCATTACCATTATTTATTGGACTAAAAAAAAACAGCAAAGTTATATTGTTAACTCAATTTTAAAATGTTTAAAAAAAAAAAATTAATTTTTAGAGTTGATGTTTCTAACAGAATTGGAACAGGTCATATTGTAAGATGTCTAGAGTTAGCAAAAATATTTAAAAAATATTTTAAAATAATAATATTGACTAAAACAAAAGATATTTATTTGTGGAATTTAAAAAGTTTTAGAGTTTTATTTTATCCTAAAAGATTAATAAAAAATTTTTATTTAAGACATCAAGGCAATCTAAATTATGTTTTTTTGTTTGATTTAAATAAAAAATTTATTTCAAAAATGGAACAAAAATTGATATCCAAAATAGAAAATAGAAAAGCGATTTTTGCAGAAAATAATTTTTTGCAAAACAAAAATAATTTATTTATTGCACCTTATCAATTAAAGAAAAAGTTTTTTCACTCTAAAAAAAATGTTTTATTAGGACCAAAATTTTGCATATTTAAAAAAGAGCTTATTAAAACAGCTAAGATGAAAAAGAATCCAAAAAAAATTATTAGTGTTTGCATGGGTGGTAGTGATCCAAAAAATTTAACTTTAAAAGTAGTTTTACATTTATTAAAAATTAATAATTTTGAAGATTACAAATTTATTTTTATTGTGGGAAAATTATACAAAAAAAGAAATTTTTTTTTATTAAAAAAAATATGTCAAAAAAAAAATAATTTCAAGATTGTTCGTGATCCTAAAAATATATATAAAATTTTTTTTCAAAGTAAAATCGCAATAATAAATAGTGGTAATTTAAAATATGAACTTTCAGCCTTAAAAGTTCCATTTATACTTCTTTCTAATGAGAAAAAATCTCATTTTTATAATCAATTATTTGCAAAAAAATTTTACTGTTTTTTTAATACAAATATTAATGATCAAATTAAAAATATCGAACCAATTTTGAAAAAAACCTTTAAATCAAAAAAAATATTGCCTAATTTTACAAAAAATAACTTTCATAAAGTTGACTTAAATTCTAAATTTGTATTAGTTAAAAAAGTTACTAAATTTTATAATGAAAAAAAATAATAAATCACAAAAACTCTACATTAGGGCAAAAAAAATAATACCTGGTGGAGTATCTTTATATTCCAAAAGACCAGAAAATTATCTTCCAAATTTGTGGCCTACTTATTATTCAAAAACAGATGGCATTAATGTTTGGGATTTAAATAATAAAAAATATAAGGATTTCTTTTTTGGAGTAGGCCAAAATATACTTGGTTACAATAATAGAGTTATAAATAATTCTGTTATTAAAGCTTGCAGTAGTGGAAATATGTCTTCACTCAATTGCCCTGAGGAGGTTGAATTAGCAGAAAAATTAATCGAAATGCATAATTGGGCAGATATGGTTAAATATGCTAGAACTGGAGGAGAAGCTAATGCTATTGCTATCAGGATAGCAAGAGCAGCTTCTGGAAAAGATAATATTGCAATTTGTGGCTATCATGGATGGCATGATTGGTATTTATCTGCGAATTTAAAAAATAAAACTAATCTTAACAAACATCTCCTTGATGGACTTTTGATTGATGGTGTTCCCAAAAGATTAAGAGGAACAGTATATCCATTTCAATATAATGATTTTGAAGAATTAGAAAGAATTGTAAAAAAAAATAATATTGGAGTAATTAAAATGGAAGCACGAAGAGAAATAGAGCCTAAAGCAGGCTTTCTTAAAAAAATAAGAAAACTTTGTGATAAAAAAGGAATTGTTTTAATTTTTGATGAATGTACTTCTGGTTTTAGAGAAACTTTCGGAGGAATTCACAAATTATATAAAGTAAACCCTGATATTGCAATTTTTGGAAAAGCACTTGGTAATGGTTATGCGATTACAGCAATAATAGGAAAAAAAAAAGTAATGAGTTATGCACAAAACACATTCATTAGTAGTACTTTTTGGACTGAAAAAATAGGACCAACAGCAGCGGTCAAAACATTAGAAATAATGAAAAAGAAAAAATCCTGGATTAAAATTACAAAATCTGGAAAGATTATAAAGAAACTTTGGAAAGAAATAGCTAATAATAATGATATTAAAATAAATATTATGGGAATTGATGCGTTGCCACAATTTAATTTTTGTAATAAACAAAAAAATCTAGAATATAAAACATTAATTTCACAAGAAATGCTAAAACAAAATTATTTATCTACTGGATTAATTTACGTATCAATTTTGCATAATAAAAATAATATTTATGAATATATAGATAAATTAGATAATGTTTTTAAGCTAATAAAAAGATGTGAATATGGAGAAAAAGTATCAAAATTTTTAAAAACAAAAACTTGTAATTCAGGATTTAAAAGATTAACGACATAGGTATTTAAAAAATAAAATGAAAAAAACACCTTTTATTATTGCAGAAATAGGATCGAATCATAACCAAGATTTTGAAACTGCACTTAAGCTTATTGATATTGCTAAAAATTCAGGAGCTAATGCAGTTAAGTTCCAAATTTTTAAAGCAAAAGAATTATATCCAAAAAATATAAAATTTCAGAAAATATTTAAAAAATATGAGTTTAAATTAAGCTGGTATAATAAATTAAAAAAATATTGCAAAAAAAGAAAAATTATTTTATTTGCATCTACTTTTGGAATATCTTCCACAAATTTTTTAATGAAACAAAATGCACCTATCATAAAATGGGCGTCTTCCGAACTAACAAAAACTAGAGAGCTTTTTCATGCCGCATCATTTAATAAACCTATGATAATTTCAACTGGTATGGCAGATTTAGCTGAAGTATTTGAGGCTGTTGAAATATGTAAAGCCGCAGGTAATAAAAAAATTTCTTTATTACATTCTAGATCTTTGTATCCTACAGATTCTACTGAAGTAGATATACTAGCAATACGTAGTTTAAAAAATATATTTAAATGTCCAGTAGGTTTTTCTGATCATACAATTGGGCTTACAGGATCAATCATGGCCGTTGCTTTAGGAGCAACAATTTTTGAAAAGCATATTACTCTAAATAAAAAAGATAAAGGTCCAGATCATTTTTACGTTATGGAGCCAGAAGAATTTAACGAATATGTTAAAAAAATTAAAGAGTCTTTTAAAATGTTAGGAAGTGAAAATATTAATTTTATTGAAAAAATAAAATTACAAGCAAGAAAAAAAAGTTATTTTTT
>Ga0187833_10007134_pt1 | contig 10168 bp, 7 predicted proteins | sample ETNtaG_37_FD_167968 | JGI IMG/M metagenome (GOLD analysis project Ga0187833, IMG submission 167968) | Marine microbial and viral communities from oxygen minimum zone, Eastern Pacific Ocean - ETNP2014_SV_400_PacBio MetaG (Illumina Assembly) | ecosystem: Environmental > Aquatic > Marine > Hypoxic... | reverse complement strand
AATTATCAAGTATTTTTTTTTTAATATTTTTTTTTTCTTTTACAAAATAAATTGTTTCATTAAGTTTTTTTATTTCTTCTCCTGCCTTACTAGAATTTGAAAATAAGATTGATTCACTTTTTTGCTGTAAATCTTCAAAATTATTGCATATCAATTCTGAGGGTAAATAATTAGGAGGATTTAAACGACCTTTAGGCATATTGTGCGCGTAATCATGAAATAAAACTGGAATTTCATTTGCTAAACATTCGTCCGCTATAGATGTATGTTTAGCTATAATTAAATCTGCATGAGCACATAATTTATAAGAATAACTAGCCTCTTTATAATTGCTGGATATAATTATATTTTCACAATTTTTGATTTTGTTTAGAATATTTTTAAAATATTTATTAGTTAACCAACTTAAATTTTTATATCTTAAGACTATGTAAGTATTATTTAAATTTTGAGAAAGCTTAATGCAATCCTCCAAAAAATTAAGTTGCGACGTCCAATTTAAAAAAGGATAAATATGGGACTCAAACCAATGTTTTGGTGAATGAACGCCTAAAACAATTAATATTTTTTTTCCATTATTTTTTGCCTTAGCAATTTCCGTTGGAACAGTTTCATTTTGATATAATGAAATATAATCACTTCTATATTGACCCATTGGAATAACATTGTCTACATCATAATATTTTGAGTTTTTAATAAAAGTTGCTGTATATTCGCTTGCCGTATAGTACGTGTCAAGCATCACATTGCTAAAAGAAGTAAAAAAAGTTGTCACAAAACGTTCTTGGGCCGCAATAGTTTTAATATTATTTTTTTTAAAAGCTAGTAATAGCGTTTTTGGACATAAACAATCATAGTCAATTATAGCTATTTTAAGTTTTTTAAATTTTTTGATAACTTCGCAATATTTTACATAAGTAATATATTGTTGAATACATAACGCCCATATAAGAAATGTTGACCAACTTCTAATTAAATAAAAAGTTTTTATACAAGCTAATAGCATTCTAAAAAAAATTTTTACACTAGAAACTTTAACTTTTTTAAGACATATCCAGTGAATATTTTCTTCTGGATTTGGATAATTGGAGTAATCTAAATGTAAAATATTATATTTATTTAGACATGAATTGTTATTATCAGAATAATAAAGTGTTTTTTGAAAATGTGAGCCATATGTGACTCCTTTATGTAGTACAAATGCTACACTTTTTTTTTTTAGATCCTCAAAATTCTGACTATTTAAAATTTGATCTTTTCGTACTTTATTTTTATATATTAACAACAACAAAAAATTTTTAATAATTTTTATAAAGTATTTAAAAATATCTATGGGTATAATTATTTTAGTAATATTATGAGCCACATCAGAAGTAATAAAATTTTTACATTTAAAACTTATAAATATTATTCTTTCAGAAGGATATAAATTCGCCCATATTCCAATTTGTCCTAATAAAGATTGTTGTCCAGCTATAACATCTTGTATTAATAATCTAAGTTTCTTCACATTTTTTTTATCGATTGAAAATAGTTTGCAGTATTTTATTAAAATTTTATCTGGAATCATTTTAACGTTTGTCTTATAAGCAACTTCATCAAGGTCTTCAATAACTAAAGAATAAAGTGTTTTGGGAATTTGTTTCTCAAATTCAATTGGTAGTGGAGTGATATTTTTTTTCTTTAATTGATTTGCAATTTCATTTCGTTGAAATTCTGTTTTTGATTCAATAAAAACATAAAAAACCTTGAGCTTAAAATATTTAAGTAGTTTGATTAGTGGTATTTGCCAGTAACCTACATGTCCAAAAACGATATGCATATGTTCAATAAGTTAGTTTAGATTTTTTTTTAAATTGCTATCCATCCACCATCTACCAAGATATTTGATCCTGTTATGTATGATGAGGCATCTGAAGCCATGAAAGTAATTACATTTGCTACTTCTTCAGGATCACCCAATCTTTTAAGTGGAACTTTTTTTTCGTAATTTTTAATAAACTGTTTTTCTTGAAAATTTGAATGTCCAGGCACATGACCTTTTAATCCACCGGAACAAATACCATTAACTCTTATACCAAATCTTCCATAGTAAGAAGCCATTTGCCTAGTCAAATTTACTAGTCCACCTTTTATCAATGAATAAGGCATATTTTCTTGCATTGTTGTTTTTTCATAGATGTTTAAGTCCTGCCCTAACAAACCATAAATAGAATTTAAATTTATAATGCTTCCCTTTATATTATTTTTTACCATTTTTTCTGCTACCATTTTTGCGAGCCACGCGTAGCTATTCATATGAATTTCAATATTCTTTACCATTCTTTTTAAGTTAATTTTACTAAATGAACACTGATTCCAATCTCTAGTTCTTGGATATGAACAATTAATAAATACATCAGGACAACCCGATTTTTTTATAATTCTATTAAAATTTTTTTCTAATGTTTTTAATTTAGAGCAATCAAGTTTTTCGTATTTGAGATTTTTTTGTATTGGTTTTTTTTTAATATCAAGAATAGTAACTTTCGCTCCGACTGATAAGGTATTTATAGCCACTTTTGTACCTATCAATCCAGAACCACCTAAAATATAAATTTTTTTATTGGTTAATTTAATTTTATCTAAAAATAACATAATTCTAATTTTTTGTTCAAGTGTTTATATTTCTATAAGTAATTTTTCACCATTTTTTTTCTTTTTTTAACAAAAATTCCACTAATTTAAAATCAAGTTCACTATCAATATCAATGGACCTACTATAAGGCATTTCATACAAAACGACTTTTTCTTTTATGTTTCTCGATAAAGCTGCAATATCACTCCCGGAATTCATCAAAGTTTTTCTATTCCATATGTAAATTGATGCATTCATGTCATAAGTTTTGGGAGCGTCTTGTCTTCTAAAAATCATTTTCTTAATAATTTTTACTTTTTTTACCTTTTTATTCACTATTTCCACCATATTGAAATATGGATTTCTTCTTGATTTACAGCCTGTTATTAAAATATCCGCTTTTTTTTTTATAAAAATTTTATATGCATTAATTATATCTTCAACTTTTCTCAAGGGAGAAGTGGCATCTAAATCCACAATAAAATTAAATTTCTTATCATAAAATTTTTCAGCCTTCATTAAAGCATGTTGAATCGCTGGTATTTTTGAACTTGAATTAGATGAAAATTTTTTTGGTCTTATAAACCACCCGTCTGCCCCATATAACTTTGCACATTTCAATATTTTTTTCGAGTCAGTCGACACCATTATATGATCAAAAATCTTTGCTTTTATTGCCTGTTTGATTGTAAAATACATTAATGGCTTGCCATCAATTAATCTATGATTTTTATTCTTTACACCTTGAGATCCGCCTCTCATACATATAGTGCACAAAATCGGATTCATTATATTTTTCATTTCTTTAAAAATTATTATATTTTAACAAAGTTATGATCGTCAGTTTAAGCATTAATAAAACAATAACTATTTTTATTGTTCATTAATTTTTTTATAAACTTTTATTTGCTGTTGATTAAGGATTTTGTAATCCACGTTATAAACTTCTAAAGAGTAGTAACCTAATTTTTTTTTTAGAAAAGGCCAAAACCATGCACTGTCATTTATCACTTCATTAGAGTCTCTCGTTCCATCGTTATCACTCAAATGATATCCTTTAATCCAAGAATCACACTTATTTAGAAAATTAATTTTATCAAATTTCAAAACATTAGAGGAAACTTTTAGATGCGCAACATCAATTAAAAGACCCACGTTATCTGGTGTATTTTTCATTACTTCTAAACAATCATCAGCATCTGCCATAAGTACTGAATTACAATTAAATTTTTTAAAAGCATTTGGGGTAAGAACATTATTTTCGATCAAAAGTGATACTCCATGTTTTTCTGCATATTTAGCTAGTTGATTTATATTTTCAATAAAACTTGAAATTGTATTTCTTTGATTGTTTATTTTTCTTTTCTTTGGTGTGGTACCCAATTCTTTAACTTTAAGATCAACTAAAAAACCAGAATGAAAACTGTAGATAGGCCTATCGAGTTCAACTGACCATCTTATTGCTTTACGAACAAGCTCCATGCTTAAAGCTAAGATCTCCTTATCAAGTGAAGCCAAATTAATAACAAAAGGTTTTTTGGGTGGAGGAAAATAATTATGAACTTGAAATTTAGCAATCGATCTTAATCCCTTAAGCTTAGCCAGCATATCTTCATCATATAGGCCTCCAGAAAGTTCGATACATGAAATTCCATGATTTATTAAATTAGAACTGGTTTTCCAAGCTGGTTGTTTTTTTTCACCGCCTGTAGAGACGTAAATCATTTTATTTTAGATTAAGCTTTTTAATTTCTTTCAAAAAAATTTTTGCAATATATTCTTGTTCAGTTTTTTTTAGAGAAGAAAAAATTGGTAAACTAATTGAGTTTTTTGCAAAATAATTAGAAATATTATAACTTTTTCCTCCATACTTAGCGTATGGCTTCATGGAGTGCAGTGGATAAAAACCTGGTCTAGTTTCAATACCAGCTATTTTCATACGTTTCATTAATTTTTCTTTATGATTTTTATCTATACCATCAATCAAAACTGTGTAATACCAATACGAATTTTCAGACCAATTATTAGAAGGTAAAAAATAAATTTTACCATTTTTTTTAAATAAATTATTATAAAATTTAAAAATCTTTTTTCTCCTAGAAAGAAATTTCTTTATTTTGCTCATTTGTGCAAGTCCTATGGCTGCTTGGATATTTGTCATTTTAAAATTGAATCCAGAATAATCATGCCAAAATGGTTTATTATAGATCCTCCCTTGATTTCGTAATAATTTAGCATAGTTAGCAATTTTATAATTTTTAAAAACTAACATGCCCCCTTCTCCTGTAGTGACTAGTTTATTTGTAAAAAAACTGAATGTTGAACAGTCGCTATCAAGTCCAACTTTACGACCTTTATAAGTAGCTCCGAGCGACTCTGCGCAATCTTCAATTACTTTAATTTTATATTTTTTTGCAATTTTCTTAATTTCATCAATCTTTGCTGGTTGACCATATAGATGAACCGGAATAATGGCTTTTGTTCTCTTGGTGATTGCTTTTTTAATTTCCTCCGAGTCAATAGTCCAAGTATCTCTTTCAATATCTACCAGAACGGGAGTGATACCAGAATTAATAACCGCATTAATTGTTGCTGCAAATGTTATGTCAGGAACTATAACTTCATCACCAGGACCTATGCCAAACGTTTTTAGTGCTAGTTGAATTGCAACAGTACCATTTGAAACAGCAACGGCGTAACCTCCTCCAAGATAATTAGTAAAAGATTTTTCAAACTTCGCAATATATCCACCATATGGAATTGCTCCAGAAATCCAACCTGATTTTAAACATTTTAAAACATTTTTTTTCTCCTTCTCTCCAATTTCAGGTTTGGATATAGGAATAATTTTTTTCATAATATATTAAAGTTTGTTTATAATTAATTGATTTTCTAAATCGTTAAGTATTTTTTTTTGACTTATATCTTATTTGATTAATTAAATATACAAGTCGTTTTCCCTCTTTAAATGTACAAAGCTTGTCAGTATATTTATTTGTTAGTATGGTCAAATGTTGTTTTTTATATTCAGAATTTCTGTCTGAATTTTTGAAATCATAAATTTTTTTTTTATTGCCATCATAATAAACAACGCTTTTTTTAATTAAATCTGCTTGAACACTTATATTTTTACCGTCTATAAATATTTGCCGCGTAGGTTTGCGCGTAAAATAATTCAAAGTTACTTGAATAGATGGAACTTTTTTCGTTTTTCCAATCAAATTTAAAAAATCATCTGTTTCAATATTTAAATTTGAAAGTTTTTTCGACTTACAATATTCAATTTCAATTTTCCCAAATAGCCACTGAGCATAGTCGAGTTCATGACTTAGGTCTAATAATACACCACCACCAAGATGTTTTTTTGCACTTGCTGATTTACTATAATGAATATTATTTCTCCAGTCAGGTAAATAAGAACCATAAAAAATACTAACACTCCAAATTTTTTTCGATTTTACTTTTTCTTTTAAAAAATTTATTATTGGATTGAATCTTAAATTATAGCCAACAAAATATTTGTTTTTTTTTATATTAATTTTATCAGGTTTAGAAAATAATGGTTTTTCTACTAAAACAAATTTATTTTTACAATTTTTTTCAATAAATTTTATTTTATTAAGATGGTCACTTGTTGGATTACATATCACTATATAATACGGATCAACTTCATTCAGTGCTTTCAGTGTTTTAATTGTGCGAAAATCTGAAAGTTTCTGATTTGTTAAAATAGTTATATTTTTTTTTTTAACTAATCTGGATAAAATATTTGCGTGTCTTCTTCCGATGGATCCATAACCCAAAATTAGTACTGATTTATTCATATTAATTGATTTACAGTCTTAACATGCTCCAAAACTTACCCACGTCTACTTAAGTTCTTTCATCGGTAAAACATGCCTTTACGTTAACAAATGTTTTATAATTTTATTAATTCATCCGCTGAAAAATTTCTTTTTGCAATTTTGCCAATAACTTTAAATAATTTCATTGGAGAAATTCCATTTCCTGGTCTTTTAATTGTTAAATTTTTACTTGTAAATTTTTCACCCTTTTTAATTTTTATAGCTGCTACTATTGAAGGTCTTGCAATTTTAATGTTTTTTCTTTCACTTGATGAAACTTTTTTAACCCCGTTTCCTAGTGCAACGGTAACTTTTCTAATCCCTTCAACCATTTTTTTTAACTCTTCGGGAGTAATACTTGCCTTGTGGTCGGGTCCAGATAAATTTTTATTAAGTGTAATATGTTTTTCAATTATCTTCGCACCAAGGGCGACAGCGGCTAAAGATGCCTCTATACCTTCTGTATGATCAGAGTAACCGACGTTAATTTTAAATTTTTTTTTAATAGTTAACATTGCTCTAACGTTCGCATCTCTTAATGGTGTTGGATATTCTGAATTACATTGCAAAACAGTAACATTTTTCTTTTTGGTTCCATTAGAGGCTAGTATCTTAAGAGCTTTTTTAATTTCTACCAAATTCGCCATTCCTGTTGATAGTATTACTTTTTTCTTTAATTTTGCTACTTTTATCAAATACGGTAAATCCGTTATCTGACCGGAAGGAATTTTAAAATACTTCATTTTTAAACTTTTTAGAAAATCGATAGATTTTAAATCAAATGGTGTAGATAAAAATTCTATTTTTCTTTTTTGGCAATATCGTTTTAATTTTCTAAAATTTTTATATGATAATGTTAGTTTTTTTAGCATCTGCAATTGGCTTTCTTTGGTTTGTGTATTTTTTGTTTGATAATTTGCTTTTTTAGCAAATTTAGAAACAATCAATTCTGGTATAAAAGTTTGAAATTTAACAAAATCAGCACCACATTCTTTCGCAACATCCACTAATTTGTAAGCAAGTTTTAATTTGCCGTTATGATTTACACCGGCTTCAGCAATTATGACTGTCCTTTGATTCATTTTGTTGTTATAGGATTGTTTAAATATGATAAATATTGTGCTTATAAAAACCTTTAAAACTTTTAAACCAATTAATTGTTTTTTCTAAACCTTGGTCAATATCTGTCGTTGGTCTCCATGACGTATTTTTTTTAATTTTTTTGTTATTACAAACAAGTCTATTAACTTCACTATTTTTGGCCCTAATCCTTTTTGTTTCTACTTTAATTTTTGCTTCTGAATTAAGCTTATTTAAACCTTTTTCGCAATTGTTTCAATCGAATATTCATTATTGGAACTAACATTTATAGTTTTTCCATTTAAATTTCTCCCAATATTTCTTTAGGAGATCCATGCTTTACAATTTTTCCTTTATCAATAAAAAATACTTTATCGCAATTCTTAATAGTTGATAATCTGTGAGTTACAATTATCAATGTTTTTTTTCTTTTTAAAAATTGGATTGAATCCATAATTTTTTCCTCAGTTGATGTATCTAATGAGCTAGTTGCTTCATCAAAAATTAATATTTCAGGTTCACGATATAACGCTCTGGCTATTCCTATTCTTTGTTGTTGACCTCCAGAAAGTCTAATTCCTTTTTCACCAACAATTGTATTTAAGCCGTTTTGTAGATTATTAAAAAATTTATCTAAACTTGCTTGCTCAACAGCTTTTTTCACTAAATCATCATTTATATTTTCTTCTTTTAAACCAAAAGCTATATTTTTTTTTATTGTGTCATCAGTTAAATATACAGATTGAGGTACGTATCCAATTTTATTGAACCAATTATGTAAATTTGAATTTATATCTAATTTATCAACTTCTACTTTTCCCTCGGAAGGTTTTAAAAGACCAATTAACAAATTCATTAATGTACTTTTTCCACTTCCTGTTTGACCAATTATACCTATAAATTCTCCTTTATTAATTTTCATTGATATTTTTGACAATGAGAATTCATTTCTTGAAGGATATGAAAATGATAGGTTTGATAGATTAATTTCTTTATTAAATTCTAAAGAGACATTGGAGTCTTGAATTCGATTATTTTTTTTATCATCAAAATGATATTTTGAGTCAAATTCTTTTAATAAAATTTTAACTGATGGTTCCAAATATTTTATAGATTGAAAAGAGCTTAACATTCTGGATATTCCTGGAACAATTCTAAAGGATGCAACAGCAAATACACTTAGATATTGGATTATTTCAGTCATCTCTCTTTGTGCTGCCATCATCATGAATACTAAAAGAGAAAACGCACAAATCATAAGCATCTCAAGCGAAAATCTGGGAAGACCATTTATAAATTGAATAATCTGGTGTAACCTTGTCATCTTAAAAAGATTTTTATTAACTTGATAAACTAAATCTTCTTCACGATCCAAAATTTTCACATCTTTTGCAGATGCCATTGCCTGGAGTAAATGTTTATTTAACTCGCCGCCTACTATATTTCTTTCTTCACCAAAGCTTGATATTTTTCCAATAGTTAAAACATAAATTATTATAGAAACAATACTTACCAAAGATAAAATAATAGCTGTTCCCATAAAATCTACATAAAATAGAATTATTATAATTCCAATGAAGACCACTATTTCAGTGAAAAGAATCATATATCCCTTGATGTAACTTATAGAGGAACTAACAATATCGGTTAAATTTCTGTATAGATGAGCAGAATTATTTTGTAAAAAAAATATATAATCTTTTTTTAAATAATATATAAAAAATTTGTTTGTAATTTCAAATTGCAATTTCCTTAAAAATTTTGTGTGCCGCCAATGATTGAAAACTAATGCTAAGTTTTTTATTAAAAAAATAATTATTGTTATAGTTAAAGCAATGTAAATTAAATTTCTTTCTGAAAATAAATCAATAACAAAAAAATTGGCAAAAAAACTATTATCTAGATCTCCTGTCAATAAAATTGAAGTTAGAGGCAATATAATTCCTACACTTAAACTTTCTAAAATCATGGCAATAAACATCAAAAGGACTATAATTAATCCATGCCTCCTTTGGTCGACGGTCAACAACAACCACGCTTGCTTTAGTAAAGACATGTTTTATGATTTTTTAATTTAAAAAGAAATATTTCTTATTTTTTTGTTTATTTATTGTTTAAAAATTAAGTAAAATTATTTGTCTTTTCTCTAGCCAATTTTTTTGTTTCAGCTTTAATTTTTTTTCGTTTTAAGTAAATATCAAAACTCTCTGTACCTTTTATTCTGTTGTGACTGCTTTTTTCTTGAGAAAATCTATTGCCATCTCCAACCTGTGAGCCTTCCCAATTAACCATACCATCCATTACCTCATTGCCTTCAAGTACTATAGCTTTCGGCTTCATATTTATTTGTTGGCCAACCATTCCTTCTTTACCTGCGCTGTGACGAAATCCTCTAAATGTAACATCTTTGGTATCATAAAGATGGTCAATCTGAACTAAAGTGCCAGTTTTTTGTCTATCGTAATAATTTTTCATTAAAGTTGAATTTGCCCATCTCAGGCATTCATAATATTCCTCATCCGAAAGTTCTGTAAAATTACAGCATATTAAATCTGAATTTAAATGTTTTCTTTCATAAAAATCTTCTGCAGGATTATCCTTATCTAGTAGTCCCATTTTAATTGCA
>Ga0187833_10007131_pt1 | contig 10170 bp, 6 predicted proteins | sample ETNtaG_37_FD_167968 | JGI IMG/M metagenome (GOLD analysis project Ga0187833, IMG submission 167968) | Marine microbial and viral communities from oxygen minimum zone, Eastern Pacific Ocean - ETNP2014_SV_400_PacBio MetaG (Illumina Assembly) | ecosystem: Environmental > Aquatic > Marine > Hypoxic... | reverse complement strand
AGGTTGGATCGCATGGAAAGAGAAGACAGGGAGATTTTAAAATTACTGCTGTGCCACACTGAGAATTGTGATCCATATCCTGCAATCAATCTCTCACTTTCACTCTCGTGAAATACTGTTTCAGAATCATTGGTTAAATATTGATCACGTGCCATGAGAACAGTTTGAATATCCTGACTGAATACCCAATCTACTTTTTCCCGATCTATAATCGTATAGTCAAGGCCATTTCCAAACCAGATTTCATGGATCTCACTACTATTATCTTTTTTCTGTACTAGAATAATTTGGTCTGTGGGGTTCAATTCTCTTATTACTTCACCGTTACCATCATCAATGCCATCTACATTAGATTCATCATCCATATATTTCAGATCTATATAATCTTGGATAGCGTCTTCCATTAATATATGATAGGGTTGATGGTCAACTGTCCATGCAATAAATTTACGTTTATCCAACGTTTTTACTTCTGTCTCCAGCTCATCTGTCAGCGTGATGGATGCGGTTCCTTCAACAAACAGCTTACTATCCTTACTATCTATAGCCTTAAATGCAACTTCGTACACATTATCTTTATTTTCATCAATGGGGTTTTCAAAATCCGGTTCTCTTAAAAATGAGAGATCCCCACTGCGGGTAATCTTGAATGCTCCTTTGTCCGGACTTGCACTAAGCTTGTACTTAATACCGGTCTGGTCTGCATCAGGGTCACTGGCTTCCAGGCTAGCTACAATTTTACCTGCATTTTCTGCATGAAATAATTTCAGGTTTTTATTTCCCTTAAGAATAGGCGGTTCATTTTCATTCTCAACTTTAACTGCAATTGTTCCAACAAAAGATTCATTTCCAGAGTCAGTAGCCTGTATGGTGACAGTGTAGGTGGCGGTCTCTTCAAAATCAAAGGATTGTTTGGTCACAAGGTTGGAACCATTTATTTTAAAGTTGTCCCTGCTCCCATCTCGTGCGAGTTCATAAGAAAATCTATCGCCCTCATCAGGATCAGTCGTAGTTAAGGCCCCAACAACAGTACCGGCGGGTATATTTTCAAGTATTGTGTTCTTTTCAAGCACAATCGCTTCAGGCGCATCATTGACCGCATTCACATTAACCCTTACCTGGGCTGTCCCGCTTGCTGTCCCAATATCTGCCTTATATATAAACACATCTATTCCATTCGCATTGGCATTAGGGGTATATACAATGCTTCTGCCATTGATCTCCGCAGTTCCAAACTTTGGTGCTTCCACAATCTCTAATATCAGGTTACTTTTATCTTTTATATCATCATTTTTAAGCACACTAATAGATATAGAACCATCTTCAGTAACCTGTGCATTGTCCTTTTTTAATGCAATGCTATCCTGGGCATTCAATGCAATATTCAGTGACAGCATCCATAATAAATTTCTTGAGTTATGTATCATATTTATATCCAAAATAATTTAAAAATTGACAGTCACATATGGGGCAATTAATAAACTTCCACCACCTTTTTCCAATTCGTCAGGCCGACTGCCAGGATACCAATTCCACTTACTATTAAGGTCATTACGTTTATCTAGAAATTCAATTGAAGAATTGTTGGGGTATAAGGTGCAGTCAACTCCCAGGTTGACCATTTTCCATACATTATGCTCGAAGCCGAGAGTATAAGCCTTGAAACCATTACCTGATATATTGAGTTGTAAATATGCTTTGGTATTTTTGGTATCTGTTACACCTTCAACTTTTGCATAAAAACCAATTGAATTAGAACCAGTCACGCGATCTGAAATGCTAACACTATTTAACGTATCAACCACTCCATGAACAAGCTGAGTGAATGAAAGACCTGCTTTCAGCCTCATAGAAGCAAAAGGTTCGCTTACTTTCAATTCGCGACCTTTTCCTTTTCTTTCCTTGATAATTCCAGTAGCGGCTCTGATGAGTTGTTGATCGGATGGAGTCAGTGTTTCAACTGGAATTGATATTGTTTGTTCTCCATCCCACTTGAGTCCATCCAAAAATTTCTGATCTTCTTCAGATAGGTCCGTGATTTTGTACACCAACTCTCTATTATCACTTTTTCTAGTTAGAGTTACTTGATTCTTTTTTCTTTCCTTGAGAATAGCTTCAATTTTACTTCCTGATTTTGTCCACTCTCTGCCTTTTGCAGCTGCTTTCTGATCTTTTTCATTTCTGTCGACCACAATAACCACCATTCCATCATTGCTACTTTGAAAGATACCAGAATACTTTTCATTCCCTGTTATCCAGGTACGACTCTTTACAATATTTTTTTCTGCCTTAGCTTTCTCTTTTTTCTGGTTTTTTATTTTTGAACCATAACCAGAGTCTACTTTTCTATTAATTTGAAACGTATTACTCCAGTACATTAAACCACTGCTGGCAGGTAGCACCAGGTGTTTGCGGCTGAATACTTTGGCATACTCATATTCCTGACCATCAACATCCATATAATTAACCTGACCTCCCAGCATATGAGTATCAAACTTAAAACCAAAACCTCTATTCCCTTCTAGCGGATGGCCAATGCCATTTAAAACAGATTCTGTATTTCCAGGAACTATTATGTAGGTACTAACAATATCATTAGAGATACCCAACAATAAATTTCTTGATAATTGACGACTAAAACCCAGATCTCCAAACCCCTGCTCAATCCTAAACGCCAGATTACTGCTTTTCTGCCTGATAAATACATTCAGAGATGTACTTGCACTAATCTGTGAATTAGACCACCAGAATGCATCCCGAGCATCCTTAAAACTACGTTCTTTGAAAATATTGTCTACGGTACTGAATTCTTCCAGTTCTGATAAATCGCGCCTGCTTACATCCTTCCATTTATATTCTCTTTCCAAAATAGTATTTAACTGTATTGGATCCATCTTTGCTATCTCGTCCATCATAAAAGACTGGTATTCACCCATTTGGTAATTCTTGGCCTTTAATTTTTTTAGCTCAACCTTATCATCTGTGATTTCAACCTGTACAATTACAGAATGAGATGCCTGAATGGTATTCTCTTCAAACTTGTCAACTTCTATAAGTCGATTGATATACGCTTCAATAAACTCACTATTCACAATAGGATCTGCAACTTCCCAGAATAAGGATTCCTGCGCCATAAGGCCGGATCCCGCCAGGAAAATCAGAATTCTTATTTTCATTCTATTAATCATAATATTCAAACTCGTTATCAGAAACAGACTCTGCCTTGTATTTATCAACAACTTTTATTTTTATTTCAGTTGTAGAGCCAAACTGTGGTTCGTCCAACTCCAAACTATATTTTACCACCCGTCGGTTTCCAACTCTTTTTTCAGGTTGCTCTTCTTCAAGCCTTCCATAGATACCTGATAGTGGCACAACCGCTTTTTTGCCGTTTTTATTTCCGTATGTTGTCACTGTCAAGAGCAGGTTGTTTGAGCCCTTGCCCATTCTTTTGAAATCCAGTTTTGGTGGTGGAATTTTTCTCACCTTAACATCATGAGCTAAGCCCTTGACCAGATTACCATCTACAAAAGTTTCGAACTTCAACTTGCCCTTACTTTTTGGAGTCAGCTTGGCTTCAAATGAATTAAATGTTTTTGTGTTGACTGCCGATCCTGAAATTTTCACAGATATCCTGTCTCGGTCTACATCTTTCACCCTGCTGTCAAACACATATTTTTCACCTATGTAAATCTCCTTATCATCAGATGGTGAGCTATATTGTGGATCCACAACAACAATTCGTGCCGACGTGATGCTGGATTTTTTATCCCGCTTCCTATAACCAACCACTTCCACTGTTCCATTACCAATGCCCTTGCCCTTTATGTAAGCCCGAGGCAAACCAGAAACAAGTTCCTTAACCAGGTCCTTTCCGCCAGCAAGTTCAATGCTGAAATCTGCGTCTGTATTAACGCCGCCCACACTGAAAGGAATCTCCCAGTTCAGACCACGCAGAACAGTGTATTTTTGCTTATCAAACAGAACAAAAAATTCAGACTGCTGGCCATCCATATAAATGAGTGTAACCGGAGTGTCGAACCCCCGGTTGATTGTAAAGCTCCCTTCTCTTGATACTTCACTATTTATAATTTTTAAGAGTTTATCTGTGACCTTATAATCTCCAAATGCTGCAGACCATTTATTGTATGTTATAGTATCAATATCCGGAATGAATTGTACACCAAGATCAACAGCAAAGGGCTGGTTAAGGTAGTTTTCTTCTACTGAGCTTAGCTCAACCTTTGCTACGTAACGATTCTCACTACCATCATCTGTATAGGGTTCTATAGTTACATTCTCAAGCTCCCAATCGTAAGAATCATCTACCTTCACACCTTCATCGTCAACTTCAACGATTGGCGTGGTAAAACTCGGATTAAATTCGATAGACCCTTGCTCGTACTGACCTTCCACATTAAAAAAGAGCCGATAGTAATCCGAATCTTCATAATTGGACTCAACATTGCTTATTTCAACTAAGGTCTGGAGTTTGTCTTGTGCTACATTTTTCAATATGTCGTCTTGTCTTTGCATATAGACTGAAAGCTCACCTTCAATAGCAAATAAACTTAGAATAGCACCCAAGTTAATTACGAAATAAACTTCAACTTTTTTCATAATTTATTACCTATTTCTTGATTGCTTTTGACAAAATCTCGTTCACCTCTTTTCTGACCTCATCCCGCAGTTTTCCACTGGCTAGGTTTGATAACCCTTCTCCCATTTCTGCGACTTTAATAACAGCAGCTGTCAGTTCTGAAATTTCTTTACCATCCATATTGCCAACACTGGCATGACTTTCGCCACCACCATCAGGCCCAAGACTGTAAATACTTTGTGCGTATAAAATTAAAAGGCAGAACTCGAGGACCAGCCCTCCAATTGACAAATAGGTCATGACACCAATATGGTCCGGATCTAAGGTCGCTATAATTGACCGAAATCCGATAATGACAAGTAAAAATGCTGCACCACCATAGACCATGGCAGTTTTGGCGTTCATATCAAATCTAATGTTCATTTTATTTCCTTTTATTATTTTTAATTATTGAACTGTAAGCGTTTTTATGGCACTCACCTCGTAGCATCCATCATCAATTTTGAATTCCAGAGTATGCTCTCCCAAGTCACTAGAATCCGGTATAGCTGTTATATTTCCTGAATCATCAGCATAGAGCCATCCTAAATATTCAACTATATCAAAATCTATTACATCCTCTTGAGGGTCCTGCCAGTCTAGATCAAATTCAAGCGTATCACCAACTGAGATCGTACTTGGAAAGCTATTTAAATTCAAGAACTCAGGGGCATCATTTGCAGTAACTGTCAGATCAAATGAATACACTGATGACAGAGGAACGTTTGGTCTGTTATCCGTCAGTGACAGAGAAACCGGCGAGACACCGGCATCGCTATTACTGGGAGCATTCACGCAGAGGAATACCCCATCTGAAGTAATATTGAACCATTCAATACTCTCTTCATTTGCAAATGTTACAAGATCGGTTCCTTGAAAATAAGGAGATGTATTATTCGGGTCGTACCAGTTAAGATCTACTACGGTCTGATTATCATCCCAACATCCAACACGTAGGACAGTTTGGATCGAGCTAGAATTACTGAACTGTGGCGCAATGTTCTCCCTGACTTCTATGGTCAAATTTTCCGTTACACTTATTTCACCATCAGTTATCGTTATGGTATAGGCATTATTACCCACGTCACTCGCCTGAGGAGTGCCTGACATTAGACCTTCAGATGTGATGTCCAACCAAGAGGGGCCATTGTGAGTGAGTGTAGGATTCTGACCATCATCCGTATCGGACCATTCTATTTTATTGAACTCATATAAAATATATTCGTCAGCATATCTGGTCAATGAATTAAAATTATTGAAAATAGGTGTCTCATTTACATTGATAACTTCAACCTTGATTGAAAAATCCTCAGTCATTTCATCCGGACTATCATCTGTAACCGTGATTGAAACAATAATTTCTCTTGAACCTGTTAAAGCCTCGTAGTTAAGGTTGCCGCTATTGAGGACAAGGTTGACATTCCCCGAGTCCGCCGTTAGGATAAAATAGTTCACACCAGAGTTATCTATCTTCTGGCTTTTGATAGAATATGTAAATACGTCATCCGGATTACCATCGGTAGCGTTTAATGTCCCGATTGTTTTACCAGATGCTGAATTTTCTTCCAGGTAACCTTTCTCCCCATTTTCATCCGTATCAATAGCCCATACGATGGCACCACTCGGTGCAACAGCATCAAGGCCCTGAGTATTCCCGGGTATTGCAAGCTCTACATCTTCACAGCTTAGGATAAAAAGGTAAAGTAGCAATGATGTAAATTGCAAAAAATGTTTTAATCTTAATTTCATAGGTAAATCTTGTTCTTATTTGTGGTTGAGTTTAGCCATCAATATATTTGCATAGTCTACGCCATTTCTACTCATCTGCAACATATACTACAGGCTAATTGGAGTTTGTTTATTTATAGTGTCTCAATCTCTAATATAATTTAAATCGTTTCAGTGGAATTGTGGTACTAAAAAAACTTACAATTACACTTAGCTAAAGCCGTTAAGCTCTATCGATAATTCCTGAATAAATTATTTTTTCCTGATATATCAGGTTTTTATACGTCTATGGTTTTTAAAACATCTCTTAAAGATTTAGCCAGTTCTTCCTTAGTATAGGGCTGAGAATCTATAAATTGGTTAATATCCATTCCGCTTACTGCTTTTGCTTCTTTTAATTTTTCTTTGGCCAATTCTTTGTCACCTTTTTTGGCATGGATTGCTGCCAAATAGAATAAATGCCAGTTTAATATTTTTATTGTTTTAAAAATTTCAATGGCTTCATCATTGTTCCCCAGCCAATAATGACACAAAGCTAATGGTCCAAATACCAAATCATTGGAAAATGGGTCTAATCTTTTTGCTCGTTCCAATTCACCAAGAGCTTTCTCAAATTCACTAAAATAAATCAGCATAGTTGCATATCTGCATATGATAAACACATCACTGGGGCATAGCTCACGTGCTTTCTCAAAATGATATTTCCCCATATCATAATCTCTTTCAAACCATAGTTTAATGGAACCCATGATACGATGTACTTCTGGCTCATTTGGATCCAATTCAAGTGCAAGGTTCGCTGACTTTATCGCACTGGCAAACATATCAGGATCCGGGTTTTCTTCCCAGTCCGCTAAATTTGACAAAGAACAGGCCCGCCAAGCATGGGCCCGGGCATAGGACGGTTCTGCTTCAATGGCCTGTTCAAACAGTTTTACAGCATTTTCAGTATTTTCCTTTATTATATTACCTTTTTTTGCGTATTCCAGACCCTTAAGAATCAGGTCATAGGCATCCATATTTTCGGGTCTTTTTGTTTTTATTGCATTTAAGTGATCCGCTTCTACTCTGCCAACAATCGTGGAAACAATTTCTTCAGCAATTTGATCCTGAACATCAAACACTTCATCTACAGACAGGTCAAAATTATTGGACCAGATGGAATTCTCATTCTCTGTTGATACCAAGTTTGCATTAATGCGCATTTTTGGTCCCAGCCTCCTCACGCTCCCATGGATAATATACCTGACTCCCAGTTCCTTTCCTATTTCCTTAAAACTTTTTGATTTTTCCCTGTATGCAAAACTTGCGTGGCTGGAAATCACCACCAGTTTATTAAAGCGGGACAGCATGGACAGGAGATCCTCGGAAAACCCTTCGCAAAAATATTCCTGCTCATCATCATTACTCAAGTTCTTGAAGAACATCACTGCCACAGATCCCGGTTCAACTTCTTTTACCTGTGTTTGGATTTCTGCAGAATCCTGAGTATAACGAGGGGTGCCCTTATTCTCAATGACGTGAAAAGCCTTGATTGGGAATTCGATATTCTTTAATTCCAGATCGCCTGCATCTTCAAAAGACACAAGGATTTTCCTATTAATCATATCAAAGACAGTTTTTGACACACAGATTCCAGCTGGTTTGGCGGCCGCTTCCAGACGGGCAGCAATATTGACCGCATCACCGAATAGGTTGTCATCCGACACCATCACATCACCAATGTTGATACCCACACGAAATGTCATTTGGTCTGATTCCGCCTGATCCACATTCATTGTTTTCATCTTCAGTTGGGTTGCAACCGCTGCTTCTGCAGCTCTGATGGGGCTGGAAAATTCAGCAATTACACTATCACCGGCGCTTCCAAAAATAATGCCGTCATGCTCATCAATAATACCATCGATGGCTTCCCGGCGCTCTTTTAATATCTTTAATGTATTCACTTCATCCATACCCATCATTTTGCTGAAGCCTACCACATCAGAAGCAAATATCGTTGTTAGTTTTCGGTCCATAGTCTTTTTAAAAAATTAATCTAGGTTCAAAAATCTAGATAGAGCAATTTTTTATATTTCCCATTATAATTATGTATAAGTTATTTTAATCTACCAAAACATTACTAAACAAAAAACCTAGTACCCCAAAAGAAAACTGATTTGTCAGAATTTTTAATACTCTATTTATTTTGATATTGGTTCATATAAATTTCAAAGATGAAACACGCTCATTTAATTCTTGGTATAATCTACTTATCCTTCATGGCACCATTACAAAGCTCCGATGGTGAATTGGAAAAATTTAATAACTATATAAACCAATCCATTTCTGATGCAAATATTGCAGGAATGGCTGTGGCTATCGTGTCCGGTGATTCAATAATTTTCACACAAGGTTATGGATACTCAGACATCCAAACAAAAGAACCATTCACTCCAAACACTGTTATAAATATTGCTTCGATCAGCAAAACCTTTGTGGGTGTAGCTCTCATGAACCTGGTAGAAAACGGACTGATCAGCCTGGATGAAGATGTAAATACTTTCCTGCCTTTTAAGGTTCAAAACCCACATTTACCTGAATCAATTATAACACTACGGCACCTAATGAGTCATTCATCAGGAATAAAGGATGACCAGAAAGTTTACCTTCCATCCTATCACTATGGCGGCGACTCTCCCGTACCCTTAGGTGAATTCCTTGCAGATTATTTATCTCCGAATGGAACACACTATTCAAAAAATAATTTTACAAGATCAAAGCCAGGGGGGAAATTTGTGTACTCAAATATCGGAGCGGGGCTTGCGGGTTACATCGTAGAACGTGTTTCCGGAAAGCCCCTGAACGTTTTTACCAGGGATGTCATATTCAAACCCCTGGGCATGAACAATACCTGCTGGTTCCTGTCCGAAATGGACCTTGCAAAACACAGCCGATTGTATGAATCTAAAAAAAATAATACACTATTGGATAACATAGATCTGTACGGACTCACCACCTACCCCGATGGTGGAGTAAGAACCGCTGTTGCTGATTTGTCCTATTACCTGCTCTGCATCATGAACAAAGGTCTGTATAAGGGTACACGGATCTTAAATGAAGAAACTGTGATCGATATGCTGACACCGGATTATATCGATTCCTATACCAAATTCTGGGGCATTGGTGACCAGATCGGACACGGTGGCGGAGACCCGGGGGTCAGCACAGGGATGTACTATGTACCAAAAGAGGAACTAGGAATCATTTATTTTATCAATACCAGTTCCTATGGAGCTTTTAAGAAAAAGGAAGAAAAAATATTTGAGTTTGGGAAACGCCTGCTCCAGAAAAGGTAATGTAACAAAATAATCAATTACACTCTAAATTACTGCCGACAAAAATCGGATAAACATATAATGAAAAATTTAATACTAGCTGGAACTGTTGTCTTAAGTGCATACAGCCAAAACCCAATACCACCAGATGTAACAAAAAAGCCTGTTCAAATGACAATCCATGATGATACACGGATTGATAATTATTATTGGATACGCTTAACTGATACCCAAAAATCTGCTAAAAATCAAGATGCGCAAACAAACGAAGTCCTGGATTATATCAACCTTGAAAACGAGTACACGCAGACAAGTTTGTCTCATACAAAAAATATTCAGGATGAACTATATAATGAAATAGTGGGCCGTATTAAAAAAGATGATAAATCTGTGCCTTATCTTGATAATGGATACTACTATTATTCACGCTATGAAGAAAAAAAAGAATATGCGATCTACTGCCGCAAGAAAGGATCGCTGAATGGT
>Ga0187833_10007121_pt1 | contig 10178 bp, 9 predicted proteins | sample ETNtaG_37_FD_167968 | JGI IMG/M metagenome (GOLD analysis project Ga0187833, IMG submission 167968) | Marine microbial and viral communities from oxygen minimum zone, Eastern Pacific Ocean - ETNP2014_SV_400_PacBio MetaG (Illumina Assembly) | ecosystem: Environmental > Aquatic > Marine > Hypoxic... | reverse complement strand
TGAAAGTAAAGAATACTTGATCAATATGCTTGATACCCCTGGCCACGTTGACTTTGGAGGAGACGTAACAAGAGCTATGAGGGCAGTTGACGGAACAATAATCCTTGTCTGCGCATCAGAAGGGGTCATGCCTCAGACTGAAACAGTTGTGAGGCAGGCTCTGAAAGAGAATGTAAACCCGGTCTTGTTCATCAACAAGGTAGACAGGCTTATGAAAGAGCTTAAGCTTACTCCTCAGCAGATGCAGGAGCGTTTTGTGAGCATAATAACCAATGTTAACAAGCTGATAAGGAACATCGCGCCTAAGGAATACAAGGAAAAATGGCAGGTTAGTGTGCAGGATGGAACTGTTGCTTTTGGCTCTGCATTCCAGAACTGGGGCATGTCTGTTCCTTACATGCAAAAAAATAAAATTTCATTCAAAGATATAGTAGATACTTACTCTGTAGAAGGCGATGTTGACAGGGAAGCTGCTGTTAAAGAGCTTGCAAAAAAAGCCCCTTTACATGAAGTTATACTTGATATGGTTATCAAACATTTACCTAATCCGATTGTAGCTCAGAAATACAGAATCCCAAAGATATGGCATGGAGACCTGGAAAGTGAAGAAGGAAAATCCCTTCTAAGCTGCAATCCTAACGGGCCTTTGTTTTTTGTAATAACAAAAATCGTGATAGACCCCCAGGCAGGAGAAATCTCTGGAGGACGATTATTCTCAGGCACAATAAAGAAAGGCTCATCAGTTTATCTTAATGCCATGAAATCAGAATCCAAGGTTCAACAGGTTTTCATATACAACGGAGCTAAAAGAGACATTGTTAATGATGTGCCTTGTGGAAATATCATTGGCATTGCAGGTGTAAAAGCATTCGCAGGCGAAACAGTAACATTAAATCAAACAGAGCCTTTTGAGCAGATAAAACATATTTTTGAGCCTGTTATCACAAAAGCAATAGAAGCAAAAAGGCCTTCAGACTTGCCCAAGCTCGTTGAAGTTCTAAGGCAGGTCGGTAAAGAAGACCCAACAGTCCAGGTAGAGATTAACGAAGAGACAGGAGAACATCTGCTGCACGGAATGGGTGAATTACATTTAGAAGTCATTGAAAACAGGATAAGGTCAGAAAAGCATGTTGATGTCAAAACATCTGACCCTATTGTAGTCTATAGAGAAACAATAACAAAGCCATCACAGGAGATTGAAGGAAAATCCCCAAATAAGCATAACAAGTTCTATTTCAAGGTTGAGCCATTAGAAGATGCAATATACACTGCAATAAAAGAAAATAAGATTCCTGAAATCAGAATCAAGAAAAAAGACCCTGCAATAAGAGATGCTTTAGTTGAGGCTGGAATGGAAAGCAAAAAAGCAGTCAAAGTAAAAGAAATATTCAACGGCAATATGTTCATAGATGCTACAAGGGGCCAGGTTTATGGCCAGGAAGTCATGGATATGATCCTGGATATGTTCAAGGATATTATGAAGCAAGGCCCATTAGCAAAAGAGCCTTGTGTAAGAGTCAAAGTTATCCTGACTGATATGAAGCTTCATGAAGATGCAATCCATCGTGGACCTGCACAGGTTTATCCTGCTATCAGAGATGCAGTCAGGGGAGCTATGATGACTGCAAGGCCTTTAATATATGAGCCATTGCAGGTACAGCATATAGAAGCCCCTGTTGAGTACATGGGAGAGCTCTCAAAACTTATAGGAAACAAAAGAGGTCAATTGATTGAGATGCAGCAGGAAGACACTCTTACTGTAGTAACTACAAAAATTCCTGTAGGCGAGATGTTTGGGTGGAGTTCAGACCTAAGGTCTGCAACAGGCGGCAGAGGTACTTCTTCACTAGTAGATCAAATGTTTGAAAAGCTCCCTGAAGAGCTGCAGCAGAAGGTAATCGGCGCAATAAGGCAGAGAAAAGGCTTGACTGACTCAATGGTTGGCGCTTAAGACCATTAGACTTATATTCTTATTTTTCAGTTAGTTTTTATTTGTATTTTTCTCTTATCAATACTTATTTATAATTATATTTTCTTTATTTACTGGTTTTTTCGTAATGGTAGTTTTATTTCTTATTATTTTATTATTTTTTCTTAATGATATTTTCCGTAATGGTAACTTTTATTAATTACTCTTTTAAAACAATAATTTTATAAATAAGACTGCCTATTTACAAACAACAACATTCCACCAATATAAGATTGGTGGTAGAGGTGGAATTTGTGTGCTCAAGAACCACCAGATTGGTGAAATCTTGAGTATCAAGAACCACTTCAATAAGCTAATAAATTGGAGGTTATGCTACCAGTCTTTGACTGGTGGTTCTTGACAGATATGAAAAAACCCCTCATAATAGGACACAGAGGAGCTTCTTTCTACGAGCCTGAAAATACAATAAGGTCTATAAACAAAGCTATCGAATTAGGCGCTAAAGCTGTTGAGATTGATGTTCACCTAAGCAAAGATAAAGAATTGGTAGTTATTCATGACGATAGTATTAACAGGACAACAAAAGGTAAAGGCCATATCAAAGATTTAACATTTAAACAACTAAGAAAATTTGATGCAGGCAAAGGACAAAAAATCCCTTCATTGCAGGAAGTGATTGACCTGTTTGCTGATAAAATCACTTTAGTGATCGAATTGAAAGCATTAGGAACAGCAAGGCCCATTGCTAGAATATTAAAAAAGAATAAGGCTGAAAAAAAGGCATATATCATATCATTCTGGCATGAACTGGTAAAAGAGGCTAAAGCACTAAACAAAAATATCAATACAGGGGTTTTATTTGCAGGATGCCCGGTAAATGCAGGCAGACTGGCAAAAGATGCAAATGCGGGTGTCCTATTTTTACATCACAAAACCATAAATAAAAAGCTTGTTCAGAATGCGCATAAAGAAAAACTAAAGGTCTTTGTATGGAATATTGACAAAAAGAAAGATATAAAGCCAATAGCAAAGCTTGGTGTTGATGGCATTGGCTCTAATAAGCCGGATGTTTTAGTTAAGTACTTCTGTTAAACGTCTCCTTTGTCCAGTATATTCCCCACATTATAATCCTCTATCCGCCTGGCATAAGCTCTTGTATTGTAGTAATTTATCATCTTTTGTATGTACTCTGCTACCTGCTGTGGATTGTCTACACATTCTATCTTCATGGTCTTTTCTTTCAAAGCGCTCAAATCTAAAACAACATTTCCTGTATTGAGCAAACCCTCTATAAATCCATTTGTTTCAAAAGATACCCTTGTTATATTTTTATAAGGCACCTCTTTTGAATCTAACATAATAAATAATGCTACCGTATGGGATGCAATTTTATCAGGAAAAAATTCATATCTTATGCTGTTCAGATGAATGAAATTCAGCGTCAATAAGGAGACATAGCCCAAAGAAGATATCGCAATAATATAAAATATCAGCCCGCTAGTTTCAAGCTCCATTCCAAACTGCTCAAGGACCATTGTAAACACATCAAGCCCTACAAAAGATTCAAAAAATAAGAGAGCTGCTATTAGACCAAAAAGTCCAATAGTCAATTTAATAAGATTTAATGAGAATATTTTCTTAGTATTTGGTCTTAATGGCGGAGGCTGTGGCATACCTCATTAATTGAAGAAAGGATTAATAAATGTTTCGTTGAACAATAGATTTATTAACATGCTTAAAAACTAATTTAGCCAATGGAATACAAAGGAGTGCTAAATTACTTATATGGTCTGGAACGTTTCGGAATAAAACTGGGATTAAAAAGAATCCTTACTCTGTTAGATAAGTTAGGAAATCCTCATAAAGGCCTAAAAGTAATCCATGTTGCAGGCACTAATGGAAAAGGCTCTGTTTGCGCTATGATCTCTTCCATTTTAAATGATGCCGGATATAAAGTAGGAATGTACACAAGCCCCCATCTGAAGAGATTCACTGAAAGGTTTTTAATCAACAGCAAAGAAATCTCTAAGAAAGATATAGTCAGCTTGTTCAACAGGGTAGTAAAGCATAAAACAGACCAAACATTCTTTGAGATAGTAACAGCAATGGCTTTCCTCTATTTTAAGGAAAAAAACATAGATTTCCTAATTCTTGAGGTTGGCTTAGGAGGAAGGTTAGACGCAACAAACGTCATAGACCCATTGGTTTCTGTAATCACCAACATCGATTTAGAGCATACAGATTATTTAGGAAGTAGTATAAAACAGGTTGCTTATGAAAAAGCAGGCATAATCAAAAAGAATAAGCCAGTAGTTACAGGATGCAAAGGTGAAGCCCTAAAAGTAATAAAAGATATCTGCAAAAAAAGAAATTCCAGATTATTCCTGGCAAAAAGACATAAAAACCTAAGATTAAGCCTAAAAGGTGATTTTCAGCTGGATAATGCTTCTGTTGCAGTAGCAGTAATAGATGTTCTTAAAAAAGATTATTCAATTAGTGAAAAACATATAACAAATGGCCTAAAAAATGTAAAATGGCACGGCAGATTAGAGTTTGTAAAAAATAATCTCTTGATTGATTGTGCTCATAATCCTATAGGAATAGAAATGCTGAAAAAAGAGCTGTCAAAAATAAAAAACAATTACAAAAAAATAATATTAGTTATTGGAATCCTAAAAGACAAAGACTACAAAAAGATGCTGAAAATCATAACCCCATTAGCAGATAAGACAATACTGACCATGGTTAAAATAGACCGGGCTGCTGAGCCAAATATCCTTAAGAAATATGTCAAAGGCAGCTGCACAATCATAAAAGATGTCAAAGAAGCTGTTAAGTATGCTAAATCAATCGCAAAAAAAGATGATTTGATTGTAGTTACAGGAAGCATCTACATTGTGGGTAATGTAAAATGAACACACATCTCAAGGGTTGTATTTTTATAATAACCTCAATGCTGATTTTTTCTACAATCGGCATTTTTGTCAGATACATCAATCTTCCAAACCCTGTAATCATATTCTTCACGTCACTATTTGGATTCATGGTCTTAACAGGCTACTTTGCCTATAAAAGAAAAATAAAAGCAGTTTTAGAAGTAAAACAGAAAACTACACTTATGATTTCTGGAGTGTTAGTGGCTTTAAACCTTTTATTCTTCTATATGGCTTATTCATTGACAACATTTGCCAATTCTGTTTTAACACACTATACAGCACCAATATTTGCAGCATTGCTTGCTCCGTTTTACCTCAAGGAGAGATTAGAGAAAATAACTGTCCTTTCTTTGGTTGTTTCTTTTTCAGGCCTTATTATAATAACATCAAATAGTTTGTCTTTCAATAACCCAAATATCCTGGGAATTTTATTTGGTACTTTGTCCGGGGTTTTCTATGGACTTAGTATTTTAGTTAATAAAAGATTAACAAACAATATTGAATCAAAGGTAATAATGGTTTACCAGGCATTTGTTTGCCTGATGTTAATGGCTCCTTTTCTTTTTTTAACTAAATTTTCATTAAGTGTTACATCAATATCTTTGCTTATTGTTTATGCACTTATTGTGTATATATCTGCCTCTTTGATTTACCTTACCGGCCTAAAACGTGTTGAAGCACAGCATGCAGGCATAATAGCATATGCAGAGCCTATCTTTGTCTTTATCCTTGGCTTTTTGTTTTTCAAAGAAATCCCTACAATAAGGACTTATATTGGCGGATTGTTGATACTATACTCCGGGTATTTAATTCTAAGAGCAGAGAGTAAGAGAACGTAATTATAGTGCAGTAAGCTCTATAGAATAACAGAAGTGCAAGAGGGTGGAGAACATTGCTAATGTTATCGAGAGCAAGAAGTGTCTATTCTCCCTTTTTATTTAATAGATTTTCCTTAACATTATGAAAAGATTTATTAATAGTTAAACCATAAGATTAGATATGGGAGTTGTAGGAAAAGCCTTTGCAATTGTTATGCTGCCGCTAGGCATACTTATCATACTGGAAGCAATGGGAATTTATTCATTAAATATATTCTTTGACAAAGTGTTTATCGGAGCTATTCTGATTATAGCATTGCAGTTATCCACGTTATTTTTCGCTAAAAAATATCACGGTTCAATAACAGCTATGAGTATAGTAACTCTTATTGTCTTTGCCATACCTGCAGTCCTCTACATATTCTCTGGATTATTTGGAGGTTTCCTTATAGAGTTTCTTCCACTAATTATTGGCACTGTGATGATTGTTGATACAATCTATGCGCTGCACTAAGTTTCTGATTCTAATGTTAAGTTATAAGGGAAGATAGTAAATAGATTCTATATTCTATTTATTTTTTAACTACTTTTTAATGAAAAAATATTTAAGCTAGTCAATATTCAATTAATGAAAATTATTTACGAGGTATATGAAGGATGGCTGAAAAACCAAGAGTTATAATAACAACAGCTGGTGGTCATATTGCTCCTTTTGAAGCAGGGTTTATTAGATTACATGATCTTTTAGGAGATGATTACAGGCTTGAAGCTTCTGTTGGCGGTGTTAAAGGGCTTGAAGATGGAATTTCTGAACCCATTAATCCTGCCCTTTTAGACCGTTTTGAAGCAGGTGCCCCTTATGGCGCAGACAGGAATCCTGGAGATATAGGAAAAATAGTTGCTAATACAAGAGATGATGATATTATTATCATGATGGGTGGGGATAACCATCTTAAGACTGGAAGAGATATACAAAATGCAGGGGTAAATGTTATTGGTTATCCTAAAACAATGGATGGAGATACATTTGCATTTATAACATGCGGTTGGGATACTGCAGTATATCAATATGCAACCGCAGCAAGGCACCACCATAGAGCAGCTGCAGGATATAAGCGAGTTTTTTTTGTAGGCGAATTTGGAAGAGACAGAGACGGCGTATTAATACCTTCAACAGCATGGGGCGGAGCAGATAGGGGCATTCCTTCTGAAGGAGGAGTTTTAAGTTGGGAAGACCATGTACTTCCAAGAATCCTTGAGTCATATGAAGAAAATGGGAAAAGATATAAAATTGCAGGGGTTGAATTTCCATTCGCTGTTGTTACATATTCAGAAGGAACTGTAATAGATGTAATACCTGACCCTCCAAGGCACTTACAAAGTAGAGATAGTCACGGAGAGGTTAAGCTTCAACCAGAGTGGATTGGAATGAATTTAGTATATTTCATGAAACAAGCAGGCATTTCAGCAGCTTTCCAAGCATATACTTATAGCGGCAGGGATTTCCCACCAACAGCCACAGACGTTCTATTATCAGAAATGGCGTGTGAAGAAATCGCAGGAATGGTAAGAGACCAAGATTTTGGCAAATGTGCAATGTTTGAGCCGCAAGGGGGTTTTTACGTTGCCACTAGAGCACCTCTAGAGGAAGTAGGCAGAAAAAAAAGTTTTAGAGACAGCGGGTTGTTTGATTATGAGCAGTTGGTTCCTGATGTAGGAATGTTAGAGGCAACATATGGAAATTTATTTAGACAGTCATTAGGAAGAATTCCAAATAAAGATGATTTAGTCCATAAAACAATGCAACAAGCAAGATAACTTTCTACATTATCTCATCAATATTAATCATCCCAACCTTATCCTCAACCATTCTTGGGCATGCAGTATTGACCCATGCTTCAATAAAAGGAAAGTTCTCTAATTCATTCAGATCAATAGTGTCTGCAATAAAGATATAGCAGTTCTTATCCTTCAGTTTATTCTTCAGCGATAATGCATTATTCATCTGGTTCTGCCCTGGTTTCGTACTAACCAACACACCAACATTCTTTGCTGACAAAAACTTAAGATAAGCGCCTTTTCTCCTTTTTTTATACACCAGAACCTCTTTCTCGCTAATCTTATCTAAAACACCTGTCAAGGGATTATACACAAAAACAGGCTTATTGATAGTATAAGCCAAACCAAGAGGATGAAACCCACCAGTACCAACATAAAGAAAACAATCAACCTTGTTCTTTATTTTCTCAGCCTTAGAAAACTCACAGCCAAGTACCTGACCGGCTATTATTATTTTTTTATTATTTTTTTTAAATTGATTCTTTAGTAATGATAGTTTATCAATGAATTGAACAGTTGAAACTAAACCTACCTTATTTGGCAATTTATCTATCACTTCTCTGCTTAACTCAACCTTTCCTTCATACTTAGCTTCAATAAATACTGTTTTCATAAGAAATAGGAGGATTAAGTTATATTTAAGCTTAAGGGTTGATAAAGGGAAATAGAAAGATTTATAAACCATATATTGCCTCTAGTATACATATAGCATATAAGAGTTCTTAACAGGGTTCTTTTATGTTAGAATAAGTATAACGGAGGAATAACAATGGGAGACTTTAACAGAGGAGGATTCGGTCCTCGCGAGATGCATAAAGCAACTTGCTCTGAATGTAGTCAAGAATGCGAAGTTCCATTCAAACCTACAGAAGGCAAACCTGTATATTGCAGGGAATGTTACAGAAAAAGACGAAAGTTCTAAGACTTTTCTTTTTTTGAGCTGATTTTTCTTTTTTATTTTTTTTCTTGTTAAACCAAAAATAATTTAAGTAACCAGTTTCTTTAATAAGCTATGTCTGAACTATTAATCTGGATAGCAGCGTTTATAGCAAGCATAGTTATTCTAATAAAATCCTCAGATTACTTTACAGATTCTGCTGAAAAGATAGGCATATCCCTTAAGCTTCCTGCTTTTATTATAGGTGTCACAATAGTATCGATAGGCACTTCTCTGCCTGAACTTGTCTCATCTATTTTTGCTATCTTAAGAGGCTCTTCTGAAATAGTCATTGGGAACGTAATAGGCTCAAACATAGCAAACATATTTCTTGTTTTAGGTGTTGCTGCCATAGTAGCTAAGAAAACCATTAAGATAGATTTTGAATTGCTGCATGTTGACCTGCCATTATTAGTTGGCTCTGCATTCTTATTAACACTGACTATATGGGATGGCATCTTCACATTACCTGAAGCAATACTATGCATTTTAGGCATAATCATCTACCTCCTTTACACATTAAGCTCAGAAAGAAAGCACAAAGATACTGAAATAGAAAAAGAGATGGAAAGTGAGCTTAAGAATAAAAAAGGATTAAGTTGGAAAACCATAGCTGTCCTTATCCTAAGCGCAGTCTTCATCTACCTTGGCGCAAAATACACTATTGAATCTGTTATCCAGTTATCAAGTATACTAAACATAGGAAAAGAAGTCATAGCAGTAACAGCTGTGGCATTAGGCACATCACTGCCTGAACTGTTCGTAACAATCACCGCTGCAAGAAAAGGAAAGTCAGAGATGGCAGTAGGAAACATCCTTGGCTCAAACATATTCAACAGCTTTGCTGTTATGGGCGTGCCTGCCTTCTTCGGCACACTTATTATTCCCCAAAACATACTGCTCTTCTCACTGCCAGTAATGATAATAGCAACACTCTTATTCTTCTTCATGACACAGGAAAAGCAGATTTCAAAATGGGAAGGATATTTGCTTTTATTATTCTATATATTCTTTGTTGGTAAGTTGTTTAGTCTGTTCTAGCTGTTTTGTTGCTCAAAAGCCTTTTCTAATCTTTCTTCTAATTCACCAGAGACATCAAAATCCATTTGCAAATCAGTTAACTGTTGACCTGACTCTCTTAATGCGTCATCAATCCCATTACCTTTCAAAGCCCCCATAGTGACAGAGTCATCAATTTCAATCAGTTGGTAGGGTGATTCATGTAATTTTCTTTGTGCCTTAGCTGAACCTATTTCTTTTCTAGCCTTACTTTCCTGCCGTTTGGACCTCCAATATGCCCTTGTAAATCTTGGAGCCCAAAAGCTCCATGTAATCTTAGGAGCCCAATAATCCTTGCTTGTGATTGATGCTTTCTCCTCAGGAACAGCCACTTCTTGCTTTGAACCAGGAGGGATATATTTGTCAGAGACAGCAAAAAGTCTAAAATCATCAGATTCACCTACCTGATAAGCTAGAGTGCTACCTCTTAATCCAATAAATGTACCCCCTCCAACTGCCTTTAATACTGCTCCCTCATCTAGCGTAAGTGGATATGTACCTCTTGATCTCCCTTCATCAATAAGAACACTAAAATTACCAATTTTACCTACACCAGGTTCATGTGTACCAACACACTCAACTAATGAAGCTTTTAAACTTCCACTCGGATTATATTGCATACTTTGTTGCATTCTTCATCCCCCTCCAAAGTAGTATTG
>Ga0187833_10007119_pt1 | contig 10179 bp, 10 predicted proteins | sample ETNtaG_37_FD_167968 | JGI IMG/M metagenome (GOLD analysis project Ga0187833, IMG submission 167968) | Marine microbial and viral communities from oxygen minimum zone, Eastern Pacific Ocean - ETNP2014_SV_400_PacBio MetaG (Illumina Assembly) | ecosystem: Environmental > Aquatic > Marine > Hypoxic... | reverse complement strand
CGGTATATCAGAGATCATTTATCAAAGTAAGGATGAAACATCTACGAAAACATTCGAGGCGCTGGATCGGTTAGCCCAGCTTGTCACCCATATCCCCAACAAAGGGGAGCAGATGGCTCGTTATTGCGGATTCTACTCAAATAAGTCGCGTGGATTACGAAAAAAAGCCGGCACAGACGATGATGTGCCGGCACTGATCCAATCGGCAGTTTCGCCCAAGGAATTCCGGAAAAACAGGGCTCATTTGATCCGGAAAATTTACCGTGTAAATCCTTTGTTGTGCCCTGAGTGTTCTGGACCTATGAAAATAATATCATTTGTTGATCAGGATGAGCTCATCGAACGGACACTGAGACACTTGGGGTTATGGGATACCAGAAACCCATGTACCGCCCGTATCCCTGAACATACATATGACGATCCATATCCTCAGCTCCCGTCCAGCGATTATTGGCTCCAATAATCAAAAAGCGTTTTAAGGCTTAACGGAAATCCACGTTAAAATTCGGCTGAAAATCTCATTTTTAAAATTTTGGCTTCCCCCCGTGTCGATGCTTAAGTTTGATCGGAAGTCGCTTCTGGCTGCAATCCAAATTACAGTTCGGCCTATACAACATTCAGCGGTGTATTTTTCTTGACAAACAACCACCCTTCCGCCATGCAACACCTTCCAAAAAGCAAGTTCTTATCCTTTTTCAACAATGTAAGTGTTTCAGCCCTGTTTATTTTTCCCGATTCAGTCTCAATAAAATTGGGAATGAAATAAATTTCTTTCGGTCTCTTATATTTTTCCAAACGCTGAAAAGGGATTTCTATTTCATCACCTTCCACAAACAACGCCACCTTTTCTCCCAAAGAATTATCCGGTAAACCTGCAATAAAATATCGGCGCTCTGAAATAGCATGAGCCAATTTTGCTTCCACCATCTCCGGTATGATTTTTATTCCCCCCGAATTAATCACATTATCTAGTCGCCCTAACCAGCGGAATGATTTTTCATCAATCAACTCAACTATATCATTTGAGTAAACCGGTTTCGGATTGAGATTAGGCGCTTGAATCACCAAACAACCCCTGTCATCTTTTTCAAAATGCACACCGTCTAAAGCATGAAATACATTCGATTTATTTGGACCATTTAATGGTTTGATTGCTACATGTGTCAGCGTTTCCGTCATGCCATATGTTTCATAAACCAATGGACCAGGTTTCATTTTTTTTGACCCCCTATTATTCCCCCTATTACAGGGGGAATTCATTTGCTTAAATACATACCTTTTACTTTCTCCCCTGTCATAGGGGCGAGCTGAAGTGGGGTCATTAATAAAAGAAAAATCTTGAATTTTCTCCACCACCTTCGAGTTCACCTGTCCACCACCGACTATGAGTGTTTTTACCTTTTCTAATTGGTCGATGGAATTTTCTAACTGTAATGAAACCATGGCTGCAAAATCAATTAGCTCATCAATATTGTGCAATGGATTGGAAGAAGGTCCAACCACTTTCAAATCCAATCCTAATTCTAACGCCCGGACCACTATCATTTTTCCCGCAATATATTTCATGGGCATACAAAGCAAAGCAGTATCGCCTTCTTTTAATCCCAATGTTTTTCCCGTGAGTTGTGCTGAATTTTTCATCCATTCTTTTTTTACCGAAATGGATTTGGGCCTGCCTGTTGAACCGGACGTTTGAAGCATCATTTCATCATTTGGTGAATACCAAGCCGAAATAAATTGTTTCACTTCATCCCATATGGGTGAGTCATCTTTTGATAATATTCCCGATTTCACTTTTAAAGGAGATGGAATATTGTTCTTGAAAAGTTGTCCTGTTCCCAATCCTTGGAACCCATCCGGTTGCATTTTAGCTGTCCATTGAGCGATGGCGTTTAAACCTATATTAGATTCCAAAGCTGAAGTAACCCACCAGCCAATGTTGCGCTCCTGTGCCAATTCAATCCATTTCTCCGATTCTGAAAATCCACCCAATAAGCTGGGTTTTAACACAAGATATTGGGGCTTTACTTTGTTCAGCATTTTGATTCTATCATATTCATTGACCACCGGAATCAATTCTTCATCCAAGGCGATGGGAACCGGCGAAGTTTGACACAATTTTGACAGTAAATCCCATTGGCCTGGTTGAATGGGTTGTTCAATGGAAGGAAGATCAAATTCGTAAAGCCGCTCTAATATTTCACTAACATCCTTTTCTGAAAAGGCGCCGTTGGCATCTACGCGTAGTTCCAAGTCATCCCTACCAAATCGGGACCGAATCATTCGCAGAATGTCCAATTCTTTTTCAAATTCCAAAGCACCGATTTTCATTTTGATACACTTCCATCCTTCTGCCAATTTTTGTTCCACTTGGTGCATCATAGAACCTGGATCTCCCATCCAGATCAAACCGTTGATGTCAATGGGTTTGAATGAATCATAATAAAGTTGACTACCACCATTTTTCAAATCTAAATACGCCACTTCTAAACCAAATCGTATAGAGGGAAATTTTTCTAATTGAGTGAAATCGTCCAAAACTAAATCTGGGTCTTGGCACATTTCATTCAGTTTATTTTCTATTTGATCGAAGTCATCTAAACTCAAAGCGGGCAATGGGGCACATTCACCAATACCTGTTTTCTCTTTATCGGATAATGTAATGATCCAAATATCTCTGGTTTTCATGACTCCGCGAGACGTGCCTGCAGGCTGTTTAAAATTCAGCGTTCGTTTTGTCCAACCGGCCTTCATAAAATATTAATACCAAGTACAAATATTATGGTAAACAGAAATGTCGCAATGGCTTGCTTTTTCAAGTATGGATCAAACAAAGTGTGATCTTTGTTCCTTAATATTTTCCATGCCGGTTTAATGAATAAAATAAATCCAAATAAGAAGAACCAAATTACTTTCATATCCGGGATGGTAAATAAAACGATGAACAATATTCCCACAAAATTCAGCATAAAATGATAGCGCTTCGCCCAAGAAATCCCGATTCGCACTACCAGTGTATTTTTTTCGGATTTAGCATCTTCTTGGTGGTCACGCATATTGTTGATATTTAGAACAGCTGTTGTAAAAAATCCAATGGCCGACGCCGGAAGCAATAATTTCAAATCAAATGAATGAGTGTGCAAAAAATAAGACCCAATAACACCCAGCCAGCCAAAGAACAAAAAAACAAAAAGATCACCCAAACCGGCATAGCCATAGGGATTTTTTCCCATGGTATATTTCACCGCTGCGCCCATGGCGGTAAGGCCAAAAATTGCGAACAAGCCCGCTTTTTGTAAATCCAAACCTTTGGTACCTTCATAAATAAGCCATACGCCAAACACCGAACATAATAATGCAATGATCCATATAGCTTTTACCATTTCATCTTTGGTAATTAACCCCGATTGCAGAGTTCTGTCCGGACCAACCCGATTGTTATTATCCGTCCCCTTTACAAAGTCGCCGTAGTCGTTGGCCAGATTAGAGAGGATTTGGAGAAACAGAGTCGTTATCAAAGCCAATACAAAAACCGTTAAATTAAATTGACCGTCCCCAAACGCCAACCCGCTTCCCATAATGATACAAGAAAAGGCTAATGGTAACGTCCGTAAACGAAAAGCATTAATCCAATTACTGATAGCCACAAGAGTCACAAAATGCAGATAACTTAAATATCCTGTGAAAGAATATATTTTTGAACTTGAAGTTTGGATGCACCAAAGTTAATAAGCATGCCATGCTCTTGATTTGCTGAACGTAGATAGCCAAGGATTTGCGCCACATGATCGTTGTTCAAGGCTTTGCATGCTTTTAATTTAACAATAAAGTATTCATTGACCAACAAATCGGCAAAATAATCTCCTAATTTGCATCCGCCCTCATCAAAAACATCTAACGGAAATTGTTGTTCTACTTTGTATCCTTTTTTCTTAAGACGATGTGCAAGACCATTTTCATAGACTTTTTCCAAATGCCCATGTCGCAAGTATTTGTGTAAAGCAAATGATGTTTTACGAATATCGTCTGTTACTTTTTTTTATTTTTCTATCTATTTTCTTGTCCGATTTGGTTGTTTATTAAAAGTCTTTCTATTTTGTCTTTTTGTACCTATTTCTTTTTTACTTTTGTGTATTTTGTGGCTATTTAAGGAAATTTAGGATACTTGGAAAAATCCGGTTTACGCTTTTCAACAAAGGCATTTCGACCTTCCTTCGCTTCATCGGATAAGTAATAAAGCAGAGTAGAATTTCCAGCCAATTCCTGGATTCCTGCCTGCCCATCCAATTCCGCGTTAAAGGATGATTTTAACATGCGAATTGCCAAAGGAGACCGCGCTTGGATTTTCTTCGCCCAAGCAATAAATGTATCTTCCAATGCATCCATCGGAACCACCGTATTGACCAATCCCATATCCAGCGCCTGCTCTGCATTGTATTGATCGCAGAGATACCAAATCTCCCGGGCTTTTTTCTGCCCAACGCTTCGGGCTAAATAGGATGCGCCAAAGCCCCCGTCGAACGATCCTACTTTCGGACCGGTTTGACCAAACATGGCATTTTCTGCAGCAATGGTTAAGTCGCATACCACATGAAGGACATGCCCGCCACCAATGGACCATCCGGCTACCGCCGCGATGACGACTTTTGGAATGGATCGAATTTGTTTTTGTAAGTCCAATACATTGAGTCGTGGAACTTCATCTTTCCCCACATAACCACCATGACCGCGAACGCCTTGGTCACCGCCAGAGCAAAAGGCCTTCCCACCTTCACCGGAAAAAACAATCACATCAATATTTTCATCATCCCGGCAAATATCCATGGCATCGATCATTTCTTTCACTGTCCGTGGTGTAAAGGCATTATGCTTCTCCGGACGGTTTATGCTTATTTTTGCAATCCCTTCAAAGAAATCAAATTTGATTTCACCATATTCTCTGATGGTTTTCCAATTCTGTTTCCAATGCATATTATTCTCCTGTTTTGCCACAGAGACACAGGGAACACAAAGATTATTTTGTGTCCTCTGTGCCTTTTGTGGCGATTCGTTTAAATGTTTCCGTGTTTATTTTCATATCTGTAAAAATTTCTAAAATCCCCGATTCTATTTTTTCAAGCACTTTTTCCAATTCATCCATTGACCCAACACTCCAATACTCCAGGCCAAACTCTTTTGCTGTGGGTTCCGCTGTCCGATTGTGCTTTGTAGTAAATAAATGTGTGAGATCCCCTTGATCGGATGGCCCGGGAATCATATTGAAAATCCCGCCCCCACTATCGTTCAATATGACGATCTGCAGATTATTTGGAAATTCGTGATTTAGCCACAAACCATTCCGATCGTAAAAAAATGAAAGGTCTCCAATAATTAATGTATGCTTTCGGTTCGGTTCCGCAATGGCGTGACCCACAGCGGTGCTTACGACTCCGTCAATTCCAGACGTTCCCCGATTGCACCACACATTAATGGTTGGATCTTGGATCCCAATAAAATTGGCAATCCGAACCGGCATACTATTCCCCAAATGAAGCAAACTGTTTTTCGGTATATTTTTAATGATTTTTCGGACAGCAGAAAAATAATTGAATTCAGCTTTTTCCAATTTTGAATCTAAATCATCGCAAACTTCCTTTTGAACCTTGGATAATAAAGCAAAATAACCATCCTGTCTTTTCGCTTTACTCTGTGCTCTCTGTGGCTCTGTGGCAAATTTCGTTAACCATTCTTTCAAAAAAATTGCAGGGGGAATTTCCACTATTTTTGTAAGGGATTGAAACGGGTCCCCCGCCATTCCTTCACCAATATGCCAATGGGCCTGGGGCTTATATTCCCTTAAAAACAATTTCAAATTTTTGGAAATGATAGACCGCCCAATGGTAACCAAGAAATCCGGTTTAAAATTATTTGTGTATTCTGCGCCTTTTGTGTGCTTGCAACCCGAATTTGTTTCGGGGGCTAATATTTTTTTAAATACCAAATCAGCGGTTTTAATGACACCGTCCACTCCATGTAGATTCGAAATCACATCTCCCACAACAGGAACGTCCAACTGATTAAGTAATTCGACCAATCTTGGATCCGGCTCTGTTTGACCACCCAACACCAAAACTTTTTCTGATGAATTCAAAATCGATTCGAACCCATTCCAAATCGATTTTTCAATTTTATATATTTTTTCTTTTGTGAATTTTGTGCCTTTTGTGGCTATTTTAAATTCATCTAACGAATCAGGGTAAAATGGCTCCCGAATGGGAATATTCAGATGTACCGGCCCCTTTGCTCCACTCAAGGCCAAGGCTAATGCCTGTTCTCCAACTACCACAAGTTCTTCATCATAAATAAAACTGCCCTTTATGTGGGGTTCGTATAAATGCCCCTGATGAATGGTTTGGCCGTCCCACTGGTCAATCCATTCAGATGGACGGTCAGCCGTTAACACAATAAGTGGCACATGTTGATAATAGGCTTCTGTCACAGCCGGGGTAAAATTCTGGGCAGCCGTTCCAGAAGTACAGACCAAAACCACTGGACTTTCAGTCTGTTGTGCCATCCCCAATCCTACAAACCCTGCAGAACGCTCATCCGTAATTGAAATGGTTTCAATATCCGGGTGCTTGCCAAATCCAATAAGCAATGGTGCACAACGGGACCCGGGGCAAACCACCGCTTTCTCTACATTAAACTGGGCGCAGAGATTCACCAAATCATAAATGTATTGGGTATTTTGTAAAGCAACAGAGTTTCCCATTTATTTCTCTGTGTCTCCGCGGCTCTGTGGTGAAATGCCCCCATTCATCACATCCAATAGAGTCAGGCATTTTAAGGCAGTTTCATCCCATTCTTTTTCCGGAACAGAATCATGGGTAATCCCTGCACCGGCGTAAAGGACGGCTCGTGTTCGCAAAATCTGCATACAGCGAAGATTTACATAAAGGCGAGTGTTTCCATCCATATTAACAGGGCCTAAATAACCGCTGTAAAATTCCCGATTCAAATGTTCATTAGCTGCAATAAAACGTAATGCTGAAAATTTAGGCATTCCACAAACAGCCGATGTGGGATGCAATAAATTGAGCATGACTGTTCCTAATTCCGGGAAATGGACTTCATTCAAATCAACGTTGTATTCTGTTTTCAAATGAATCACATTTCCGGCACGAACGGATCGTGGGCCACTCTCTTTAAATTCCCGAAGGCGAATCGTTTTGAATTGTTCTATAATGTATCGGCTTACCATAGCCTGTTCTTCAATTTCTTTTTGATTCCACGCCGCTTCAGACACATCTTTATCCAACGGAAACGGTTGCGTCCCGGCTACGGCAGTCGTGCGAAAATGGTCTTGAGATAATTCGATTAAAAGTTCGTTCATCGCACCCATCCACGTTCCATGGTTTGGAATAGAAACTAAATTTACAAACGCATTTGGATATGCTTTTTCCAACCGATTGAACTGTTCAATAATGTCAAAATTATCCGGTAATGGTTCATCGTAGGTTCTGGCCGAAACAACTTTGTCAAATTCTCCTTCATCAATTGCCTTAATTCCATTTTCCACCATTTGAATGAAATGAGATTTTTTCCCGGAAATTTCTGTATCGGGACGATGATTCAAATGATAAGGTGTTTTTCCATCTCCCATCTCCCATCTCCCATCTCCCACCTTCTCTTCGCCAATTTCAACTTTCCACTTTCCGATTTCTTGCGCTGTAGCGAATATATCTGCTTTTAAAAATAATGTTCCATTTCCTTCCGGGTTCATGAAAGGACTTATTACAAAACCCGGTTCTGTAGTTTGGAGGTTGATTCTTCCTTTTTGGGGGCTTTCGGACAGGTCAGCAAGAAAAAACATTTTTCCATCACGAGGGCATCGCCATACTGCAGCCGCACCATTCTGGGTAATTGCACGTAACCAAAGTGATTTCAATCCAATTACTTTTTCTATAGTTGTTTCAAGCATAACAAGCTATCCTTTTTGTACAACAGCAAGCGTTAGTCGTGAAATACAGACTAATTGCTTTTCTTCATTTGTAATTTGAATATCCCAAACGTGGGTTCTTTTACCTATGTGCACTGCCGTTGCCTTTCCGTATACCCAGCCGGATTGGGTACTTTTAATATGATTGGCATTGATTTCTGCTCCCACAACTATTTCATCAGGGTACTTCACATTTAGTGTACCGGCAATGCTTCCCAATGTTTCGGCAAATGCCGCAGATGCACCGCCATGCAAATATCCCAATGGTTGTTTTGTCCGTTTATCCACAGGCATTTTCCCGGCCACTTTTTCTTTAGATGCCGCTGTAACAACGATACCGAGGTTTTCCGCCAAGGTATTTTTTTCATGATTGCTGATGAAGTCTAATAATTCGTTTTCAGTCATTGTGCTTCCTTTTTATTTTTTTGTGTTTTTTGCGTCTTTTGTGCCTAATATTTTTTTTACCATTTGTGCCTATTGCGGCTAATCCTGTTTTCTCCAATATATAAAGTGCAAACACCAAACGTCATCGGTATGGCCCTGCAATTTTTCAGCCCTACCGATTCCATGACGGATAAAAATTCTTTTCGAGTGGGAAAATTCATAATAGAATCTGCAAGATATTCATAAGCAGCGGGAATTTTTGTAAACCATTTAGCCAGTTTGGGAAGAACCCCATTTAAATAAAAACTATAGACACTTCTCCGTATGCTAGGTTCGGGTGTAGTAAGCTCCAAAACCATAACCTGGCCATCTTCTACAACAACGCGTCTCATTTCAGACAACACTAGTAACTTGTCGGGTATATTCCTGATTCCGAAGGCAATGGCGGTTACATCAAAAGAAGAATCATCATATTCTAATTTTGTTGCATCACCCAGCTTTATATTAACTCGTTCCTGCAAGTTTTTATTTTGGACTTTTTCAATGCCTTTATTCACCATTTCCTTTACAAAGTCCACACCAACTACTTTCACATTTGAATAAGTATTCGCGCAATCAATGGCAAGGTCACCTGTCCCGGTCGCCAAATCCAGAAAGCGTTTTGTTTGGGGAAAATTCATTTCTTTCACCGTTCTCTTTCGCCACGCCACATCTCTCCGACCAGATAAAAACCGATTCAGAAAATCGTATTTATCGGTTACTGAAGCAAAAATATCTTTAACGATTCCAATTCTTTGGTCATCGTCCATTTCTTGAACTGATGGGTATTCATTCATTTACGGGCCATTCCTTTACTATTATTGTACTGGGGGACTCGTGACATACTTTTAAAAAACGGTTTAATACACTATCTAGAATAAAAACAGCTTTTTCTATATCTAAATCCTCATTCAACTCTTCTTGATCAAAACCATCTTGTATTAATTCACTCAAATACCTTGCAGATAATTTTCTAAATTCTATCAATATTTCCCCGCTATGAGGTAAATCAGAATTATATAATTTTCGAAAGCAGATTATAGCCAACCTTGGACGGTCCTGAATAAATTCAACTCCAGCGTGCATTATTTTCTCTAATCGTGTGAAAAATGGATCATTCCTGGTTCTATCTTTCACTATCAAGTGCTAATCCATAAACATATCCACACCTACACGTTCTGGCCACTGACGGGTGCTTTTACAACAATGGCGCTTTCATGGGCGGTCTTCCCCCCAAAACCGGCGACCTTGAAGAGCCATTTCGCTATGAAGTTTTCAAGATGCTCAAGGCCGAAGGTAAAATAAATGACACGGTGATCGAAAATATGTTCAATTGGCGGCACAGTGGTTTTAATATTTATTGCGGTAACGCCATTTGGCCGCACAACGAAGAAGGCCTTGAGAATTTGGCGCGCTATATCATCCGGACGTCTTTCTCTCAAGAGCGGATGGCATATATTACGGCCAATGATGCATCTGACGGTATATCAGAGATCATTTATCAAAGTAAGGATGAAACATCTACGAAAACATTCGAGGCGCTGGATCGGTTAGCCCAGCTTGTCACCCATATCCCCAACAAAGGGGAGCAGATGGCTCGTTATTGCAGATTCTACTCAAATAAGTCGCGTGGATTACGAAAAAAAGCCGGCACAGACGATGATGTGCCGGTACTGATTTAATCGGAAGTTTCGCCCAAGGAATTCCGGAAAAACAGGGCTCATTTGATCCGGAAAATTTACCGTGTAAATCCTTTGTTGTGCCCTGAGTGTTCTGGA
>Ga0187833_10007113_pt1 | contig 10184 bp, 8 predicted proteins | sample ETNtaG_37_FD_167968 | JGI IMG/M metagenome (GOLD analysis project Ga0187833, IMG submission 167968) | Marine microbial and viral communities from oxygen minimum zone, Eastern Pacific Ocean - ETNP2014_SV_400_PacBio MetaG (Illumina Assembly) | ecosystem: Environmental > Aquatic > Marine > Hypoxic... | reverse complement strand
GGAAGACAAGTTTGAGAATATGGGCGCGCAGATGGTAAAAGAGGTCGCCAGCAAAACAAGCGATATGGCCGGTGACGGTACCACCACCGCGACCGTACTGGCAAGGTCGATATATGAAGAGGGACAGAAGCTTGTTGCCGCCGGAAATAATCCAATGGCTATTAAACGCGGTATTGAAAAAGCGATAGAAGTCACTGTTAGAGAACTTCGCGCCATGAGCAAACCGACCAAAGATCAGCGTGAGATCGCCCAGGTCGGCACCATCTCTGCTAACAACGATGAGACCATCGGCAATATCATTGCGGAAGCGATGAACAAAGTCGGAAAAGAGGGTGTTATCACCGTTGAGGAAGCCAAGAGCATGGAAACAACTTTAGAGGTAGTCGAAGGGATGCAATTTGACCGTGGATACCTTTCACCATATTTTGTAACCGATTCCGAGAAAATGGTTGCTTCGGTCGAGAATCCGTATATTCTGATCAACGAGAAAAAAATCAGCAACATGAAGGACCTCCTGCCGCTACTCGAGCAGGTTGCCAAAATGGCCAAGCCCCTTGTCATCATTGCGGAAGATGTGGAAGGTGAAGCGCTGGCCACCCTGGTTGTAAATAAACTGAGGGGCACATTGCAGATTGCCGCTGTAAAGGCCCCCGGATTTGGCGATCGAAGAAAGGCCATGCTTGAGGATATCGGAATTCTAACCGGCGGACAGGTTGTATCCGAGGATTTGGGTATCAAGTTGGAAAATCTTTCTATTTCAGATCTTGGAAATGCCAAACGGATCACCATCGACAAAGATAACACGACAATCGTCGATGGCGCCGGCTCGCGAAGCGGCTTGGAAGGTCGTGTGAAACAGATTCGGGCTCAAATAGATGAAACCACATCTGATTACGATCGTGAAAAACTCCAGGAACGGCTAGCGAAACTGATCGGCGGTGTTGCGGTGATCAACGTGGGCGCTGCAACCGAAACAGAGATGAAAGAAAAAAAGGCCCGGGTCGAGGATGCGCTCAATGCAACGCGTGCAGCTGTTGAAGAGGGTATCGTACCCGGCGGCGGTGTGGCCCTTGTACGCTGCCTCGATGCTTTGGATAAGATTAAAATCAAAGCGGATCAAAAACTGGGCGTAAGAGTTGTTAAACGTGCCATCGAGGAACCGATTCGCCAGATCGTAAAAAACGCCGGTCTTGAAGGGGCGGTCGTGATCGATAAGGTCATCAACAGCAAGGGTGCATTTGGTTACAATGCAGAAACAAACGTCTATGAAGACCTGATGAAAGCGGGCGTTATCGACCCGACCAAGGTTGTCCGTTTTGCGCTCCAAAATGCAGGGAGTGTGGCTTCACTGATGTTGACCACAGAGGCGATGATTGCTGAAAAGCCTGAACCAAAACCTGAACCACCGATGATGCCACCAGGCGGCGGCGGCGGTGGAATGGGTGGTATGGGCGGAATGGGCGGCATGATGTAATTGCTCTTTGTTTCCGTAACTTTACAAAAAGGCCTCCATCTTTGTTGATGGGGGCTTTTTTTAGTTGCAAACCCGAAAATCTTGCCAAATCGATGGCCTGCAAGTTAACCTGGGTTTCAAGAAAGCAGTCATGGGGGTCTATAATTTTTTTTAAATATCCAAAGTCGGAGCAATCAATGAATGACAAGACAATTTATAGGGTATGTTTAAGCGTCGCTATCATTTTCGCAGTAATTCTTTTGCATTTTTTAACGCCTGCAGATGAAAGCCAATCGGTTGTCAAATACGAGTCGGGCTTTTACTACACCGCTGAAAAAAGGGATACGCTTTGGAAAATATCAGATCGCTTTTTTGGGGTCAGCATTGCTCTGGCCTGATTTGTGGAGTGAAAACAAACAGATTAAAAATCCCTACCAGATCCGACCGGGCGAATGCATTCGTCTCTTTCATCATATCGGAGAAAAAAGCCTGTCCACAAAAGAGATGTGGGAAAAAGTATTCCTGGAAAAAGAAAGAGGCCTATTATTATTATCCGGGTACTGATGCAGCCGGATTCGTCCGGCAAGTCCCTTTAAAACCATGGGGCTCCATCTTCAAAGTGGAAGATAATAAAAAATCATCAGCCAGGAGGATCGTGTTTTTATCTGGCAGGCGGAGGACGGTTCCTTGTCGGCCGGTGAAAAATATACGGTTTTTCGAACCCTGAAACTCTCAAGGGATAAAAAGAAGGGCGGGAATTTTGGGAGCCGGCATTATCTCTGACCGGGATTGTCGAGGTTATCGAAAGCAATCCCAGTTTTGCCCTAGCCCGTATGATCCAATCTTCCAGGGCCGTTGAAATCAATAATCTTGTCGTACCTTTTGCAAAACGTCCATCCAAAATCCCCCTCACTGACAGCATGAAAGGCCTCTATGGAAAGATCATTGTCTCTGAAGAGCATGAGGTTAACTTCGGCGCCCATAGCATTGCTTTCATTGATAAGAGGGTTGAAGAAGGTATCAGGTCCGGGCAGCTTTATCATATCTTCGAACAGGAAACGGCTATCAATCCAAAGATAAACCTTAAAGTGTCACTAACCCCTTTGGATTTCGGATCGATGCTTGTCCTTTTTACCGAAAAAACAGCCGCTACGGTTTTGATTTTTCAGTCAGACAAAAACGTCTATTCCGGCGCTAAATTTCGTTCCCCTCTTCAGTAATTTTTCCATTTCTATACCTTTTCTGCTGCTTAATAAAAACTATTTTCCGCTTTCCGGTTCCAACATTTTTTTGCTTGTGGCCTTTAAATCATCCACTTGGCGATCAGTCAAATAAAACGGATAATCATTTTCTGAAGAGACTGCCGGGTAGATTTTTTCTTCTTTTTCCTCCTTTGCAAACACGGAGAGGGAATAATTTTTTGTTCCCTTTAGCTGAATCTCATATATCGGATCTTTGAATTTTGTCTTTTTATTGTTAGGGATGAACTTTTCGCATTTTAGTCTGGATAGCGTCGAAAGAAGATGCATTAATTTTGACATATCCACTCTCTTACCCTTCGAGGTTTCCCAGACTTTTCCCGTCTTTGTCTTTTGATCGGGCTTGGTATTTGGATCGGTTTTTTCATCCACTGATTCTTTGAAATCCTTTTGAATCACCACGACAAGGTTTTTGCCTTCTGTGATATGAATCTCCCTGATACCATCCTGATCGAAAGATAAAACCGACGGATCACGCAAGTCATCAATGCTTTGATCAAACCGACGTCTGAATTCCCCCTGGGCATGATATACATTCGGGTCTGCTGATAGCTTCACGTGGGTATGCCGATATGTTGTTGCCGCTTTACCGATTTCAAATTCCCGGTCCAGCCGATTTCCGGCCCAGGCCTTAACGACGATCTTTTTATCTCCGCTCAAGTCATAACGAAAATAATTTTTTGACTCTGATACCAGCGTCGTCAGTATGAGCTTCTCAACGATTTCCAGCATACTTTTCACTTTGTTTGAATCGGCCGGAAAGTTGTCCGGTCCAACAAACCAATTGTTGTCTTTTTTATTCAACAGTATCAATTTTCCAGACCGGGTGATCTCCAGTTTGGTAATCTGCTTGCTGTCAGCTTGAGGGACATCAGGGAGTTGATAGTGGATTCGGTTGGTACTCCGCAATACCAGATAGAGTATCAGGGCAATCACGACAGCGACAAGGATAGGATATTCTTTTTTCAACTTCATGACGTCCTCTCTTTATCTTGATTTGTGAAATATCATTTGAATCTGTTTTTTTCTGGAATGCCGCCGCAACCACACGAATAAGCCGAAAAGGACCACCAGCACCGGAAGTCCGGCGACATTAAAGGTTTTGGTCAATGTTTTAGCGTAACCTTTGGTTTCATACAAAGGATTAAAAAGCTGTTCTTTACTCCGCATGGCCGCTATATTCTCTCGATGGTTCAATACATCTAAAATGTTCATGATGAATACGGCATTTGAGCCCTTCCCCTCCGGGTCGAGAAGACTATCTTTGAGCATCTCCGATGATCCGACCAGAAATATTTTACTCGGATTCCCTTTTGATAAAAAGCCTCCTTTGCCCTCGATTTTAGATAAATCGATCAGCGGTTTTTTAACCGATTTGATTTGTTCGGTATCTTTTTCATCCTCTGTTTTTAAATCCGTATTTTCCGATGTCTTTTCCGGAATCGGTTTCCCGGCAAAATAACTCGGAAACTTTCCCTCAAGAAGATAGGCAAGGGGCATGCTGCTCTTTTCATTCTCAGACGCCGGTGGGGTGATAGACATGGGGTTGAGCATAATTTCACCACTCATTTCCCAAGACTTAACCGAAGAAGAAAACAGCTGATACGCCCTGAGCCGGCTCTCGTCGATACGCTTTTTATCCAGCTCAAGCGGTGATATTTTCAGGGCAACCAGCCTCTTGATCCGTTTCATAAAATCCAGATCTTTGTTGATATTTTTGTTTTTGATGACAGGGGCAAAATAAATCGGTTGTTCTCCGCCGCCAAATTGGCGGGAAACCCTTTGTCTATAGGAATTTTCATCCAGCACAAACGATTTTTTCATTCGTACACCATAATGGGCCAACAACTTTTCAAGGCCGGTATCGATCGGAATATAGTTCGGTCCCCGGTTTAATCCCATCGCACGTTGATTTTGCGGCATGACTTCATTAAAAGCATCTAAAAATAGGGCCAGCGGCGTACCGCGCATCAATGCCTGATCAATTTGAAAAAGTGCATATTCCGAAAATTTTTCAGTCGGTCTTACAATAACCAGGGAATTGAGATTGTCGGGGATCGAGCCGTTTTTGAGATTCACATGCTTAAGGGTATAATTTTGTGAAACAAGTGCAACAAAACTCGAAAGCGAATTCTGATTTTGTCGGCCCATGGGTGAAACACCCGATACAGCCAGTGTACCGTGATCCGCTAAATACCCAATATCTTCGTTGATATTGATAAGTGTTGCCAGATTGTCGTTTATTGTTTCCTCAATCTTATTGAGGTCCATCAGATCGTACTGTGTACCGAGGAGCGGGAGACGGAGAACACGTAAGATCGGTATTTCCAGGACTTTCTCCTTGTGTTCCATCACCAGACCGATAACACCCTTTCCCGCTTGAATCTCACCACGCAAAAGGGAGGGCCATTTGAGGTTCATGATGTTATAACGCTTTTGCAGGCTTTCCATATCCTTGTCGTTGGAAGGATCCTCATAGATATACTCAAGTTTTCCATATGACTTATTGTTCAGGGAAGCTATGATTTCTTCTACTTTTGTTGGGTATTCAGAGAGTTCCTTCAGCCCCATATATTGGGCGACCTGCTTTAATGAGGAAGAAAGAAAGAGTGTGATCTGAATTTTGTCTTTCAAGCTCAATAGTGCACTGATCTTGTTGTTCAGCTTCTGAATGGTTGTGGTCAGTTTGTATTCCAACCCATCAGCCGAGGTGATGGTGTAAATCCGCTCGACGATATCACCGTGTATCAATACCATCCCCATGTAAGCTCTTTTGAATTTGACCTCATCCTGTTCGACAGCCTGAATCTGAACCGGATAAATGCCATAGCTTTTCGCCAGTTTTTGATTTTCCATGGCACCACGTTCACCGGCCTCCCCTTCGAAACTGACATCATAAAACCGGTAGTTAAAATATTTATTTGCACGGATCGCGTATTCTTCGAGGAGATCGCGTAAATACCGTTCCGTTTGGTTATGCGGTGGTGGGAGGTTCCGGGTAAAAAAGACGTTGATAGTTAATGGTTCCGAAAGTGTCGAGACCACCTTTTTACTGGCTTGGGAAAGAGAATATATCTTGTTTGATGTTAAATCGAATCTGAAAAAAAGGGTAACCCCCATCACATTGATCAATACGATAATTATCAGGTAGATAAAAAGTTTAATATGTTTTCCAAATCTGTTTTTCATGTCCATGTCCCTCTCCTTATTCCTTCTTCTCCATGGCCAGGTGTGCCGCGTATAACCCAATAAAAATAATACTCAGGAAATAGACAATGTCCCGTGAGTCTACCACCCCTTTTGAAATGTTCTGAAAATGCAGATCGATCCCCAGATAGGTTATCACACCCAGTAAAACCCTGGGAAAGAAAAAGAGCATCTTATCGATCACTGTCAGGGAAAAGCAGATCGTCATTCCAACAATGAAGGCGATGATCTGATTCCGTGTCAAAGCCGAGGCGAACAACCCGATGGCGGAAAATGCGGCACCGAGAAATACTGCGCCGACATACCCCCCGAAAACCGGCCCCCAGTCGAGTTCCCCGAAAAAGGTCACAAAAATGGGATAGAAAAGTGTCGGCAAAAGCATAGCGATAACAAATGCAACACCGGCCAGAAATTTTCCGATCACTATATCTTGCAGTGTTACCGGCAGGGTGAAAAGGGTTTCATAAGATCCCACATTCAATTCTTCGGCAAAGAGTCTCATGGTAACCGCAGGGATGACAAATGAAAAGGTAATCGGTAAAAGGTTAAAGAAACTTCTCAAATCGGCCTGATTAAAGAGAAAGAAGGTCGAAAAGAAGAACCACCCGGTCACCAGAAGAAAAACAGATATGACAATATAAGCAATGGGGGAGATAAAATAATCTTTTAATTCTTTGCTGAATATATGTACAATTTGGCTCATGTCAGTTCTCCTCGGTCAATTCCCGGAAGATGGTTTCAAGATTTTGGGTTTCCCTATAAAATTCCATCAGTATCCAGGCGGATTTCTTGATCGTTTGATAAATATTTTCCCTGATGTCCATGGTCGCCTTGCAGGTTAGACGTAACTTGAGCATATCGTCTTCTGTTTCGTCCAGATGTTTTATGGCCGTAATGCCGTCAATTTCAGTCAACTCCTTTTCAACCTCAGGAAACGCTGCTTTTAAAATAGAAAGATAGATGAAATGATCCCGACCGGCCCATTTTATAAGGTTTTCCGTATGGTCGTCTGCAACAATTTTCCCCCTATTGAGAATCACCACGCGGTCACAAGTCACCTCAACCTCGCTGAGGATGTGGGTGGAAAGAATGACGGTTTTTTCTTTTCCGATATGCCGGATGATCGTCCGAATTTCAACAATCTGGTTCGGATCGAGCCCTGAGGTCGGTTCATCGAGTATAAGAATTTCAGGATCGTTCATCATGGCATGGGCTAAACCCACCCGTTGCTTTAAACCCCGTGAGAGTTCATCGATCGGTTTGTGCATAATTTCCTTCAATCCACACAGATCAGCCAAATGCCGGATTCGGGCCAATCTTTCATCCCGTGTCAGTCCCCTGATCTTGGCAACATAGTCGAGATAATCGTAGATCAGCATGTTGCGATAGAGGGGTGCGGATTCAGGCAAATACCCAATCAGGTTTTTGACCGTCAGCAAATTGTCGCCGATGGAATAATTTTTTACACGGATGGTACCCGATGAGGGAAGAAAGTAACCGGTCAACATCCGAAGGGTTGTGGTCTTTCCTGCACCGTTGGGGCCCAGCAGTCCTAAAATTTCACCCTTTTTAACATCGAAGCTGATCTGATCTACAGCACGGAAGTCATGGTAGTATTTTGTCAAATTTTCAACTTGGATCATAAATTTTCTCCCTGTTTACAAAAAAAATACGGCAAAAATTATTTTCCTTTGTCACTACATCGCTGGCCTGTTTACCGATAAGTTCATCATATCAGCGGACCCGAAAATTTCAATCAGTTTGTGATAGAAGAACTTGAAAAAAACAGCAGCACCCACAAGGCCGGCGAGAATAAATTGTCGGATCATACTCCCTTCTTCTTTTCTTCTGACCCTGCCTCGACACGTTTTCACCAAAAAAATTATTAAAAACCGGTCATAAAAAAAGCCGGCATTACCCAACTCGCTTTATATCAGTCTTTGAATAGCCTGTTTATCTAACATTTTTCCTTGTTGTTCACAATTTTTTTTTAATAACCTGGCTCAACGAGCCGTGGCCCTGGATGATGGTCTGTCCGCGGGCTGTTTTGTCTTGGGGGTTTCCTATCTCTGGAAAAAGCAGTGTGAATAGGCCATTGCTGAGACGCAACGCGGCATTCATCGTAAACGCAAGGACCAAAAACAGAACCTTGATCCATTACAAAAACTGGCGCATCAATCGCAAATGCCCCTCGAGTTTGTTCTCCCCACGGTCACTGGGCAAAAAGATAACCGACCTCGAATGGATAATTCGGGCTAATCTGCGATTTCAGTATTCAGCCGCGATGATCTCTTCCACACCTTGCACGCTTTTACGAAACAGCCCGAAATTCCCGTAGTCCTCGCAGCATATAATCGTCTCTATTCGATAGATGCATTCGCAAGCAAACTGTACCACAACTCCGAAGTTATGCGAGATCTCCCGAGGCGTTGCCACAACGTTGATAGAGATCCCCGCAGACATTAGTTGTTTCTGAGCCTTCATCACGTCGTGCACGGGCTTCAACGTCACGAAACATTTTAACACATTTTTGACAATAATACTCAACACATTTCTGATTATCCCTAACTTTCACTTCATTTCGACTACAAAAGAGCGCAGCCCCGACCGGAGGTAAGCCAGGGCTGCAAAGTTAGGGTGAATGTTTGGCCAGATACACGATAGCGAATCTCTGACCTTTCTTAAACATAGGCGGCAGTGATTTGTACTTAACGACCGCGCGCTCCTTATCAGTTCTGCCACCCTTCGGTCCAAAAAATTTCAATTGTTTTTATTTTATATCAACATACTGTTGCTTGTCAAGAAAAAAATCAATATATAGTGGTTTTTTTAAAATCACCAACATCCCATCTTTCTTATAGTGTGGGAGAGTAGTTGAGCCAAATCCGGGTTCCTTTTAAAAAATAAAAGGAAGTAGAATGATGACGCATCGAGAGAGAATGTTGGCCACAATTTGTGGCGAACCAATTGATCGAATTCCTTGGGCACCTCGAATGGATCTTTGGTATGTTGCAAATCGAGAAAATGGAGAACTCCCTGAACGTTTTGCAGGGTTAAATATGGTGGAACTTGCTAAAGAGTTAGATGTGGCCTGTCATGCAGTTCGGGCGGATTTCACTAATTTAAGGAGTCCAGATCACCTTTTGCTAAGAGGTTTTGGCCTCGATCTACATAACGATTATCCCTTTACAATTAAGGTAGCGGATCTTCCAATCGAATTTCATCATAATGGAGAGAACTTTGTAACCACCATAAAAACATCAGCAGGAGAGATTACATCCCATACATATCTAACAGCCGAAATGCTCCGAAATGGAATATCGCTGCCCTTTATTAAATCTTATCCTATTGAGAATAAAAATGATCTGGAAGCCGTTGCTCAAGTATTCGAACACTTAGAAGTTATTCCGACTCCTGATGCCTATGCTGAATTTCAAAGGCGAATTGGAGATCAGGGGGTGGCTGTGGCTGCTGGACTTTATGCCGCATCTCCCATGCATCTAATTCTTCACGATTTGATGAATATGGAACAGTTTTTCAATTTTTACTATGAAGATCCTAGGGCTTTATACAAACTGACAGACCGAATGAAGCCGTTTTTCGAAGCGGTTTTTGATGCTGTAATGCTGAGTGATGCTGAGGTCATTTATTGGGGATCTAACTACGATCAAAATATAACTTGGCCGCCTTTTTTCCGAGATGAAATTGTTCCATGGCTTAAGAAGGTAAGCAAACACGTGCACGCTGCAGGCAAGCTCCTGCTGACTCACACCGACGGGGAAAATAAGGCCCTTTTACCTCTCTACCCTTCTTGTGAATTTGATGTTGTAGAGTCGGTTTGCCCACATCCCATGACCGCCTGCACATTGCAAGAGATTAGAGAAAGTTTGGGTTCAGAAACCACCGTTTGGGGAGGCATCCCCTCGATATCTTTGTTAGATAGCAGCATGGTCGAGGACGAGTTTGAAAAATATCTAGATGAAATGTTCAGTAAACTAGGCACAGGGGAACGCCTGATATTAGGGGTTTCAGACAATGTCCCACCTGATGCAAATCTGTCCAGATTTGAAAAGATAAAGCAAAAGATAGAGAGCTTTGGCCAAGTTGGGTGGGGGAAAACCGAATCGGGTAAGTTATGACAAAAAATGAACTGCTACCGAGAGAAAGAGTTCGAGAAGCCCTATCCTTAAGGGAACCAGACAGGGTCCCTTGGGTTGAACTCGAGACCGAACAGATAATTTTTGACAAGATTCTTGAAAGGCCAC
>Ga0187833_10007111_pt1 | contig 10189 bp, 11 predicted proteins | sample ETNtaG_37_FD_167968 | JGI IMG/M metagenome (GOLD analysis project Ga0187833, IMG submission 167968) | Marine microbial and viral communities from oxygen minimum zone, Eastern Pacific Ocean - ETNP2014_SV_400_PacBio MetaG (Illumina Assembly) | ecosystem: Environmental > Aquatic > Marine > Hypoxic... | reverse complement strand
ATAAGGTGGAAATTGTTTTTCCTCTTTTGAAAATCTATTTTTTTTGTGAGGTAGTAATTTTCTCGTTGAAAACCTATATGTTTGTTCTGGCCATATATGTAATAACAATGTCATTATTACAGCATCTTTTAGTCTAGATAAATTGAGCAAACGATCTTTGGACCAAGTAAGACATTTCCATATAATAGGAAATTTTTTAATAATTTTTTTCAAATTATAATTCAACATTTAATTTTTTACTTGAAATTTAGACAAAGCTCCGCACTTTGATTTTTTAATTTTTAAAACCAGGAAGCATAAATTAATTTTTTTTTAAATTGGACGATAAAAATAATTTGTTCCATTAGGTATTGTCGTCACAATATTACCAACTAAAATTTTTAATTTATTTTTTTGTTTTTCAAGAATTTCGAAAATAATATTTGTAAATGGGCCAGATATAAATTTAGCTTTTTTTGAAATTATTGTTTTGAAAAATGATTGTGTAAGGTAGCCTTTTTCATTTTCAAAAGTTTTACAGTACTCAATAAATTTTATTATATGACTTTGATTTTGAATATATCCTTCCAAAAAATATTCTAAACCTTTTAGAAATTTTACCTCATTAAGAAAGTTAGTTTTTTTGAATTTATCATGATAGCAAAAGATGTAGCTTTCTAATATAAGCTTTTCAAATCTTTTAACTTTATCTCCAAAATATTTATGATATTCAATCTTTGGATGATAAAATTTAATACCATTGCCTGTTTTTTTAGCCAAATCTTTTTTAAAAGTATTTAAATTTTTTATCTTGATTTTTGCAACCGTCCACATGACTAACTTTTAATTTCTTTTTTTAGTTCGTCATATTCTTTCATTTTTCGTTTCATAAAATTTAAAGTAAGTTTTGTTTTTTCGGCAATTCCCCTTGGTGTGAGCACATAAATGTAATTCATCTTGTTAGGATTTTTTTCAAAATTTCTTATTTTAATTAATCCTTTATTTTTTAATGCTTTTAAACAATAGTTCAGCTTTCCTAAACTAAATCCTAATTCTTCAGCAAGTTCTCTTTGGGTAGACTCCGGTTTAGTATTAATTTTTCTTAATACATTAAGATGGTCTTGATTATCATCCATAAATCCGTTCAATCTTTGAACATTTATACAGTTCAATAATTGAACAGTAAAGCCTGATTTTGCTTATTTCAGAAGCTATACACTATGATGGGGTGTTATATTAAATACAACTATATATTGATTGCTATTAATGAAGTTTATTTAATTTTTATTTGAGGTTTTTCGAATATGCTTCAGTGATGTCTGGATCATTTTTTAACGACTCATCTGCATATTGCAGCGCATAAACATCATTTTGGATTGCCACTAAAACAATTTCTTTATCCTTTTTAAAAGATTGATCTGCATAATTTAAAGCACGTCCATAGTTTTTAACTGCTGCCAAAATAATTTCTCTGTCTTTCCTAAAAGATTCGTCTGCAAACTCTAAATTGTGTCCGAAGCTTTTAACAGCTGCTAAAACAATTTCCTTATCTTTTTTTAAAGATTCATCTGCAAACTCTAAAATAGATCCGCTGTCTGCATTAGCTTTATTAAGAGTGTTAATTGCAAGCATAACAACTTCCTTATCTTTTTTAAATTCGACAGATACGTCTTCTAATTGAAATCCATCTTCTTTGACTAATCTTAAAGCCTCTTCTCTAGTCATTTTTTTCATAAGTTTAATTTAATTTTTTAAAAAATATACTTATTGGTTAATGGATGTAAAGTTATTTTATATCAATTTTTGGAACAACATTTAGTTTCTTTTTTGTATTTGTTTCATTATATCGTTGTTCCTTTTTCCCATAGCTTGATCCAGGAAAAATGTTTGCGGTTTCTCTTAAACGAGGTATTTTTGTTGAATCAGAATCACGACTTTTTCTTGATTCTTTTATCGCCGTCATAACTTCGTCCCAAAATAATATTCTGGCTTTAAGAGCTTTAACAGCTGCAATCAAAGCTTCTTGCTCTTTTAAAGCATCATCACGATCTCCGGACAAATATTCTATAAGCTTAATAGAAAGGGGTCCATGCTTTCCGCCATCCACTTCTATATGACGATCTATATAATAGTGAAATACAGGACAATCATCTTCTTGCAAACCAATTCTTTCCAAGATAGCACGAAACATATCTGGTATAATGTGTTCACGTCCGAATGCAAAAGCAGCTCCAACAACATGTGGTTTGCCCGTATTAATAAATTTAAAAGTTGATTTCATAAAAGTTTTTGCTGGAGGAGGTATGGAAGGCAATTCTATGGCTGTTTCAAAATTTTGTTTTCGGATCGTGTCAACAAATTTAACAGAGGGAGAAACATCTGCGCCAATTTCACGCATAGCATCCTGGTATATTTCAAAATGGCTTGCATATTTATTTCTAAAAAAAGATTCATCAGATTCTTCTTCCATTACAATTTCATTGATGAATCGTCTTACAGACGACCAGGCCGTTGGATACCATGGATAGTTAGTTGGTGCTATTACTGACTGTAAAAATTTTAAAAGAGACATAAAATCCCAGACGGAATAGATATGATGTTCTAAAAAGCATCGCAAATCTGAGATCGTCTCCAAAGCTGCATAGACTGGATGTCTATCAAGTTGCTCTTTCAAATCTATAATAATAGGTTGCCTGTTTAAATCTCGGACAGCAGGATTTCTTAAATCATTAAGCATTCTTAATTACCAAACAGTTTTTTACATTCTTGTCAATCTGACTCTTGCAGAAAAGTTAGTATTTCAAAAATAATTAAAAAACAAATAAGAATCACCCTGTATAATGATTGTATTTATTATTGTCAATTAAGTTTATGCAGGAGTAACTAGAATGTTCATTTTCTTTAATATAAGCCAACAAATAATGAAAAAGAGGTAATAAAATTTGTTTAGATATATAAGTTTGGCATCGTTTTTATATGATAATTTTATTGCTTTAGATAATCCATAAACATTTTTTTCCTATTAGATAGATTTCCTTTTGGCCTGCTAAGATTATTTCTATGGCCTTTATTACATTTAATTACTATTAAAGAACTAGTTTTTTTATTGATTTCTTTGAGGATATTTTTATTAATTTCATTTTTTTTTTTAATAATTTTCGTATTTTTGTAACCACAAGCCTTAGCAACTTTTGTAAAATCTACAACATCGCCTTTTGTCGGCTGTCCTCCTACTGAATCATGCGCTTCATTATTTAATATTACATGAGTTAAATTTGTAAATTGTGAACTAACTGCTAAAGAACCCATATGCATTAGCACTGAACCGTCACCATCAATGCACAAAATTTTTTTTTTTGGCTTTTCTAAAGCTATGCCAGCTGCAATTTGATTTACATGACCCATGCCACCAATACTTAAAAAATCACTATAAGAGCTTTGTTTGTTCATTTTTCTTTGTTCAAACAATTCTCTTGATATCATACCAGTTGTAGAAACCACGACTAAATTTTTTGGTAATTTTTTTATCACTTCTTTTATTGCCTGTTCTCGAGAAATAAAATTTTCTACTCTATTTTTTTTAGAAAACAAATGATTGGAAAAAGTTTTTTTTCTAATTAATAATGCTACAGGACCCTTGCGTTTAACTGCGCGACGTTTTAAATTCTTTAGTATAATTTCAATTTTTTTTGTTTTGTTATTTATAATCTTAAAGGGTATTCCTGCAGTTTTTAATTGATCGATAGTGATAATTCCTTGCTTCTTATGCTGCGGTTCATCATGTATTTGTTTACCGGTAATTTCTATTTCACCTCTCCATCCAATCATTAAAATAATTGGAATGCCGTAGACTTTGGGATCAGCTAAAGAAATTATAGGATTCATGGAATTACCTAATCCAGAATTTTGCATATATACTAGAGCAGGATTATTAGTAGCTAAATAATGCCCAATGGATAAAGCAATTGCTGATCCCTCATTAGTTGCAATTATATGTCTTTTTTTTGGAAACTCTTTTTCTACACAAGCACAAACTTCTTTCAATAATGAATCAGGAACTCCAGTTACAAATTTTACTTTTGCTTTTTTTAAAGCTTTGATAAAATCTTTTGGCTTAATCATTATTTAGTTCCAGGAATTAACTCTAGGATTTCTTTGATTTTCATTAAATCCCGATCTGCTTCTTTAGATCTTCCATTTTTTAAAATAGAATTTACAGTTTTTTGCATCGCTGGATATGCAGCTCTGAATAAATGATTTGCATATATTACAATATTAAATCCATGTTTAACCAACTCATCTTCTCTCACACTATTATAACTAGTCGGCACACAAACAAGAGGTATATTCTTAAAATCCCTTCTATACTTATTTGCAAATTCGAATATTTCTTTTGGATTCTTTTTTCGACTATGTATCATTATTCCATCAGCTCCAGAATTTGTGTAAGCGCGCGCTCGAGAAATTGCATCTCTCATTCCTTTTTCCAAAATTAAACTTTCGATACGCGCTATTACCATAAAATCTTTATTAATTTGATTTAACTTTATCACTTTAATTTTTTCACAAAATAAATTTATTTCTTCTTGAACTTGTAATGACTTTTTTCCAAGCAAGGAATTTCTTTTCAAACCAGTTTTGTCTTCCATAATAATTGCTGATATGCCTAGTCTTTCTACCGATCTTATATTTAATTTTAAATGATCGACTTGACCACCAGTATCAATATCCATTATTAATGGTTTATTAGTCACTTCAAATATCTGATTAATATTATTTAATCTTTCTGATAAATCTAAAACTTCATTATCTGGTTTCCCTAAATTAGTTGCGTCAGTTAGTGAACTTGACCAAAAACCATCAAAATATTCGGTTTTATTTTTTACTTTTTGAACTGCTTTTTCAACTATTAAGGCTGAAATTGGACTATGAGTTTCAATAAATTTTGATAAATTTTTTGCTGACAAACAACGTCGCAAAGTTTTTAACCTATGTTCAGATGTAACTCCTCCCCGTGTTTGCGATATAGAAAGTGCGTATGAAGAAACACCTTTTGTATAAGGAACTTCAATTAGTTTTCCACCATACTTTTTTAATTCTTTGATAACATTTTTTCTGAGATTTAATTCAGGTCCATGCATCCAATCATCGCCATGAACCACATAATCGGGTTTATATTTTTTTATATTGACCGTGTAATCCCATTCCTTTTGGGGAACAACTTCAGAAACTCCAGAAATATTTTCAAGAATTTCTTTTCTTTGTTCATAATTTAGTAGTGGAAGACGTTTATAATTGGTAACAGCTTTATCGGTTAACAAACCAACTATTACTTTCCCATATTTTCTTGCTTTTTTTATTAAATTTATATGTCCATTATGAAGGGTGTCAGCAGAAAAACCTGTATATACTTTTTTATCCATATTTTTTTAAATTTTCCGGAATAGCATCCGCAATAATAAGTTACTGAATTAAAACTGATGTTATTCTTAATTTATTCACTTTAAATACTTAACTGCACGTTTTCTTAATATAGTACTACTTATATTATTTGTGCGCTTAAAAATCAAAAGACGTTTTTTATTTATTTTATTTTTATTATCATTGCCATGAACTAAAAAATTGATTTTAAATTTGTTTAAAAATTTATCATTCAATATAAATTTTGAAGGAACAACTCTATTAACATACCGAATAGATTGAATTATCTCTTTTCTTTGAGAATAATTCATTTCTGGCATATAACCTTTATTTTTTTTTATCTCCTGATCAGTTACAAGGGCAACTATAACTTTTCCATATTTACTAGCTTTTTTTAAAAGCCTAATATGCCCATGATGAATTAATGTTGCTGACATATCTACCATTATTTTTTTTGTTTTATCTTCGTTCATTAAATAAAAATTAATCCGGTATATTTAAATAATCCAAAATCTTACCTTTTGCTGAATTGCTCCGATGAACTTCGCCTAAGTGACATACTACACTTCCACCAAGATCATTTCTGGGCTTATATAAAATCACCTTTTTATTATCACTACTTTTAATTTTAAATTTAACGTGAGTACACAACAAAGGCTGGTATATTAATGGAATTGTAATCCAATTTAACATTTTTTTTTGGAATTTTATTTTATTGATTAGAACACTTGATTTTAGAACTGAATGTTTCAACAAAACATTATCAAGTGAGGATATTGCATGATAAGGGCCGGTCATTAATTTTCTCAGATGACTATTAATATCCAAATAGAATGAATCCACTTGTACTTTTGGTCTTTCATTAAAACAAATAAAACTTGCGCCAGTAAGACCGAACAGGCCTTTACAAGAACTAAAAGCAATTACATCAGCAAGATCATGATCAGGTTCTAGTCCAAAAGATCCCGTAGCATCAAGCATCAGCTTTGATTTTAATTTTTTACACATTGTTGCAAGCATTTTAATTGGCAATTTTAAACCACACGATGTCTCGGTTGAACATGCCCATACCCAATCAAAATTTTTTGATATCGAATTTATTTTTTTCCAATCTATAACGGAAATTTTTTTTATTTGATTAGTCCTACGTTTTGCAGAACGAGCTAAAGATAATATTCTATCCGAATAATAACCTGTTGAAATAATTAATATGTTTCCATAAAGAAAGTTTAAAGACATAATTTCAAGAGCAAGACTTGCTGATCCTTGCATCCTTGCTATTTGATCATGTCCACTTAATTTTTTAAGTTTTGTTAATACACGATTCTCAACTTGATCATAGTCTTTATCATTTCTTCCAAAGCAAGGTCTTAATCCAATTATATTTTCGGCTAATAAACTTGCTGGACCAGCGGTAAATAAAATTTTAGATTTATTTCTCTCTTCTACAAATTGCTTTATTGTTTTATTTCTATATGGCACGCTAGCTAGTTAAAAAAATATAAATTCTTTAAACCAGATAATAATTTCGCTTCCTTCGGTTAAGTTTGTTTCATTAAGGAAGTTTCGTCTGCTCCTTCACCATACTTCCATCTAAATTTATCTGGGTCTTTTTCTTTTAATAAGAGATTAGCTTGAATATTTGTTTCGTGGATAAATCTTTCAAATTCACGAGGTCCTTTGAAACCATCAACTTTTACTAATGAATTTCTAAAATTCTGATACGACTCTTTAGCATTCCACCAAAGATTGTTTCTCCACACCTGGCGATAAATAGGTGAGCCTGCTAGAGGTTGTAATATAGAAAATGTAAAACTATCGGATCCGCTATTGAATGCGAATTTAATAGTTCTTTGCATCTCTTCATAAGTTTCTCCTGGAAAACCTAAAATCCAGAAGGTATGGACTAGCATCCCCGCTTTTTTGGCATTCTCAATAGATGGATAAATAGTTTCCATTGGCAATCTTTTATTAATCACATCGTCTAATATACGCTGTACTCCACTTTCGCATGCTAGAGTTATTTGATAGCACCCAGAAGCTGCCATTGCTTTGTACATATCTAATTGATGCTTTAAATGATAATTAACTTTGGTTCCATTTGGAGTACACCATGGAAGTCCTACTTTTTCCAATTTTGTGCACATCTTAATAAGATTTTTTCTGTTACCTGTTAGTGTATCGTCATCAAATTGTAATTCACCTATTTTAAAGTCTCTAACATCATTAATTATCTCATTCATAATGTGTTCGGTAGATCTCCATCGGTGAGTTTGTCCGTATACTTCTGGAGTAGTGCAAAAAGTACATTTTTCGGGACAACCTCTTGAGCACATTATGTTTAAAACCCTGTTAGATCTTGATTTTGAAGAGTGAAATTGACCAATGTCAAAATAGCCTTCCATATTTACAAGGTGTCTCGGTGGACGTGGTAATAGGTTCATATCTTTTACTATTTCTGGAGGATTGATTAGATATTTTTTTTCACTAATTTTTTTTATTAAACCTGGGATTTTACTAGTATCAGTATTATTAACTATAGCATTTACAAATTTTATAAAAGAGAATTCAGCCTCTCCAGTTATAGCAAAATCGAAATGTTCATAATCAAAATGTGTTATATAGTCAGGTAAGTTGGATTGTTTATCCATTAAAGAAAACTTGTAATCAACAACAGCATTAGAAATGCAGTTACCACCTATCACAACTGTTATTTTATCATTTATTTGTTTTGCTATTTTTGCAAGGTTTTTTGTTTCTTCCATTAAAGTTGAATACATAACTGATATAGAAAGTATGTCTGGCGCAAAGTCAGATATAACGCTTGCAATTTCTTCATCTGTTTGGCCTACTGAAAGCAAAGTATCGTTTGTTTCGTCTATAAGTTGATGGTTGTTCCATCCTTCTAGAGCAAAATCCTGAATTTTTACAGTATGTCCTTCGTTAATAAGCATTTGAGCAATAATCATCAGACCTAAAGGTGGTTGCATCCTGTTTAATTCCCCTTTATTGACCACCAGTCTAGGAGTTACTAATAATACTTTTGCTTTTTTCATAAAAGAATAACGTAGATCATTTGTATAATATTATGTTATTAATCTCACTATTATTGTTCAATTGTTGAACATTTATAACGTTATTCAACTCGACATGTCAAATATAATTTATATTTAAATGGTCTTCAATGTATTATTTTATTGCTTTTTAAGCATTTTTTCTACTTATTCAAAATACAAGATCAATGATTAAAAAGAGAGATAAAAAAAAGGGTTGGTGTTATGCAATTGAAGGGTTTTCTGGTTCAGGAAAAACTTTAATTGCAAAAAATATTCTTAAAGATGTAGAAAAACTTTTTGGAAAAACAGTCAGATTGGATGGCAATAATCTAAGATCTTTCCTGAAAACTACTGGATATTCTAAAGGTTATAGCAAAGTTGAAAGGGGTAAATATAATAATCCAATATGTAAACTAATAAATTTATTTTTAAATGAAAAAATAAATGTAATTTATACTTGGGTAGGATTAAATAATAAAGGTAGAAAGATTCTTAAAAAAAAAATAAGAAATTTAATTATTATTCAAATTAAATCAAGTATTGATGATGCCAAAAAAAACAAAAAACATATTTATAAATTAAAAAAAAATATAGTGGGTATAGATATTTTGCCTGATTTTCCCAAAAATCCACATATAATTATTGAAAATGATTTTAAAAAAACAATAAAAAGACTATCGTATGAATTGATTGGTAGATTGAAAAAAATTCATTGATAACTAATATCTGGTATATTGGTTTTTTAATTTTTTAAAAAATACTTTCATATATTTTTCTTAAACAAAAACTCTGCAAATTTGAACTCTAAATCTGTATTGATATCATATCCTTCAATTTCACTAATTTTATAAAACAGTGGTTTATATCCAACTAAAGATTTTTTTTTGGACATAACTTTTGTTGATAGAATATTTATGGCAAAATTTAATTTTATAATATCTGGCAAATTTTGGGAGTTGGGTGCTTTATTAGGATTAAAATTTATTGGCTTATTATTTAAATATAAAAATTCTTTAACCTCACTCACTGTATTAATACTATCATATTTAGATTTCGCTGCTTCAAATGAATTTATTATTTTAATGTATGTTTGTTCTTTTATTAAAGGATTAGTGCAATCTGTAAACATTATAAAGTTACCATTTGTTGTTTCTCCAATGTGTGACCAAAATTCACTGTTTGTACATTTTGAACTTGCAAAATATTTTTCTCTTTTTTGAAAACTAACTTTATAATCTTTGGCAATTTTCATTGCTTTGTCAGAGTCACTGTTGACTATTATATCATCAATTTGTTTTATTTTTTTTAAAAGTTTAATTTTATGTATTAATAAATTTTTTCCACCAAATGACTTAAAATTTTTATTTTTCACTCTTTGTGATGCTGCTCTTACTGGAATTACCGCAACTAAATTTTTAGTCATTTTGTCCTTTATATTTTGTTTCCTCTCTTTTGGGAAAAAATGCATCGAATCCTATTGCTCCTGCTGAAATTCCTCCATGTATATGATTAGGCCCAACATCTACACCATTATCAGACGTTAATGTTTTGTTGATACCATTTGCATAAAAATCCATTGAACCAGCAATTAACCAAGTGATTTGTTCATTTGAATGTCCCTTGTCTTCAAATTTAAATCCTGCTTTAAGATCAAATAATACTACAGTTAATCCTCGTCCATCATATGGTCTAGAAATACATTGTCCTCCCCAAAGGTCTTTTGTTGTAATATT
>Ga0187833_10007108_pt1 | contig 10190 bp, 7 predicted proteins | sample ETNtaG_37_FD_167968 | JGI IMG/M metagenome (GOLD analysis project Ga0187833, IMG submission 167968) | Marine microbial and viral communities from oxygen minimum zone, Eastern Pacific Ocean - ETNP2014_SV_400_PacBio MetaG (Illumina Assembly) | ecosystem: Environmental > Aquatic > Marine > Hypoxic... | reverse complement strand
GAGTCAATGCCTCCGCTAAGTCCGACAATTGCTTTTTCAAAATTATTTTTTCTGAAATAATCCCTTATTCCCAAAATAAGCGCTCTGTAAACCTGTTCAGTATCATTTATCTCATAATTCTTTTTTTTCCGGGATTCTGTATCTATATAATATAGCCCTTCCTCAAAACTTGGCGCTTCAAATATTTTTTCGCCTTTGCTGTCAAAGTAATAACTGTGGCCGTCAAAGATTAGATCATCCTGTCCGCCAACCATATTGCAGTATATCATTGGGATTTTATTTTTTTTGCACCTTTTGCTGAGAACTTCCTCTTCTCTAATTTTTTCTTTTCCCTTAAAATAAGGGGATGCTGTCAATGTAAGGATAAGCTCTGCTCCTTTTTCCTTTAGCAGCTCACAGGGGCCATTATTCCAGGTATCTTCGCAAATCGCTATGCCTATTTTCTTTCCTTTAACTTCTATAACCTCAGAATCTTCAGCAGGCTTGAAATACCTTTTTTCATCAAATACATCATAATTCGGAAGATGGGTTTTATTTTGCTTTAGTATAATCTCTTTGCCTGAAATTACAGCTGCACTATTATACAAGCCATTATTTTTATCAATAAACCCAATAACAGCAGTGATATTCCTACATTGTTTCTTTATTTCGTTTAATGCTTCTATATTTTTTATTATAAAACCATCATCCAAGACAAGGTCTTTAGGGGGATATCCTGTTATTACCATTTCCGGAAATATAATAATGTCATTCCCCTTAGCGTCTGCTGATTTTATTGAGGAAATTATTTTTAAGGTATTTGCCTTGATATCTCCCAATGTAGGATTTACCTGAGCTATGGCTATTTTCATTATGCACCTTATTCCAGCCAATTGGCATCTCCAGCCTCATGGTATTCAATGCCTTCTGGAAATTTTATATAGTTCCATGCCCCCATATTATCCATTACGAGTTTGGCATTCTTTAAATTTTTCAGGATATCACTGATGCATGTTGATGTATATTGCATGTGAGAAGCTACAATTATGATACTATCCCTATCAGACATTCCATCTGGAAATTTAATCGAGTTACATCCCGTAAGCTTCTTTATCTCTTCATCGCTAAAATAAGGATCATTTACCTTGACATCCAATCCTTTTTCCCTAAGCATCCTTGCTATTGGAATTCCAGGACTTAATACTTCGACTTTTAGATCCCCTGTATAAGCTATCCCCAACACGGCAATTTTTTTAACTCCTTTTTTTATAATACTGTCAACAACTACTTCCGGCTGAGCAAAATCTGTCTTAAGTGACTCTTTGATTAAAGTTAATTTTTCAGGATGTTTTGCCCCTTCCAAAACATATTGAGGAGCTAACGGAATACAGTACCCTCCGGTTCCAAAAGAAGGATGGAATGTTCCTATGTTCCACTTGGTTCCCACCATATTCAAGACACTTGTGATATCCATATCAGGATAAGCCAAAGAAAGCTGATTTGCAAAAGTTATATCCAGCTGCCTGTAGGCATTTTCAACACTCTTAACTATTGCTGCGTGCTTATGGTCCGGAGCTTCTATAATGCTGTCACATATGATTCCCAGGACATCATTCATCAGCTTAGTAGTTTCTTTTGTTGTGCCTCCAACAACTCTGGGCAGGATTTTTAATGTCTTGCCTGATTCGGTAAACCAGTCTCTTCTTGGTGCAATACCTAACAAGACATCCTTTCCCACTTCCATGCCTTTTTTCTCAAATAATGGGATAACTGTATGATCAGCAACAGTAGGCGTTAAAGTGCTCTCTACAATCACTAATGGGGGGTTGTCTGTCTGAATGTCCTTGTATTTGCAAAGCTTATCTACAACATCCTTCAAGATATCATGATATGGCTTTCCATCCCGTTCTGTAGGGATTGTTATCAAATGCACAGCAATATCCTTATCAATCAATTCTTTCCAGTTTGTGGTTGCTATCATCCTTTTATTCTCTGAAAGCTGTTTTACATCAAATCCAAGCCAGAACTCAAAATTTGGGATTGTTACTTTCCCATGATTTACATCATCTACCCTATCCTGCACAAGGTCTGTTCCAATGCAGGTTACCCCTGCTTTTGCAAAATAAGCAATCGAAGAAAATCCAATATATCCTAGGCCCCATACGCCTATTTTTTTTTTGCCTGTTTTCAGTGCTTCTTTAAGATCCATTGTAGTACCTCCTGTTTTCAATGTGAGGTTTTTGGCATATTTATAAACCTTTTGGAAATTGCGCGCTTTTTAATATGGCAGGTAATTTTAGAAAGATTTATAAACTAAAATAAGTATTTATAATAATATGGATACAATCAGTGCTTTTCCCGACAATAAAATTGTATATTGTAAGTGCCCTAAATGCAACACTATTAGAAAAAAGATCAATCAAAAATTCAACATAGTCAAAAGAGGATACGAAAGAAACGGATTTGCGCGCTTTTTTTGTATAAAGTGCAAAATCTGGTTTAATGAAAAAACAGGGGAAAGCATGAAGTGGCTGGAAAGGTAAAATTTTATAGAAATACTAGATTTTTATTATTCATCTTTTAATGAAACACCTTTTACGATAAATTTTTAAATTATATTCTTATGCCTTTTGTAAGATAATAAGCACGTTATTTCATTTTTAATAAAAGTAGGTTCTGAATGACTGATAAAAAACAGAAAATACAGATTGAAGGCCATAAGCTGATGTACCATGTAGATGAGGTATCGAGATGGCTTAAGGGAGATGTAGTTGCACCCATATATGTTGAGTTTGGTCTGATAAATTCCTGCAACCACAACTGTGTTTTCTGCGCATTGGATTACTTGAAAAGCAAAGGCTCTGCAATAAATAAAGATGTTCTAATTAACAATCTAAAAGATATGGCGGAATTTGGAGTTAAGTCAGTAATGTTTGCCGGGGAAGGAGAGCCTTTGATGTATCCGCATATCTCTGAAGCAATTGAAAAAGCAAAAGAGTTCGGACTTGATATCGCAATCACAACCAATGGAGCTATGCTGAATGAGGAAAAGTCCAAATCAATCTTAAAGCATCTGTCTTGGATAAAATTCAGTATTGATGCAGGATCAAAAGAGACGTATGCAAAGATTCATGGCTGCAGTGAAGACGATTTTTCTGAATTAATATCAAATATAAAATTTGCATGTAATTATAGGAAAGAAAACAACCTTGACTGCAGAATCGGCTGCCAGATACTTATGCTTGAGGATAATATCAATGAAGTAGAAGAATTAATCCTTAAGTTAAAAGACTTAGGAGTAGATTATCTTGTGCTAAAGCCGTATTCCCAACACCCAGACAGCATAAACAAGTTAGGGTTGGATATCAAAAAGCATGACAAGACTTTATCAGAATTATCGAAAAAATACTCAAATGATGATTTTTTAGTAATCTATAGAAAATTGACATTGATCGAGGTTGAAAAAAATGAAATTGATTATGAGACATGCTATGGGGTCAATTTTTTTGCGCTGATAGATGCTTTAGGAAATGTCATACCGTGCAACATTTTTTATGAGAAAGAAGGCTATTATTACGGGAATATCAACAAAAATACTTTCTCCGAGATATGGAAAAGTGAGAAAAGAAAAGGGGTTCTAAAGAAGCTTTATGAAAAAGGCTGCGCTGACTGCAGGAAAGGCTGCAGGCTGAATTTTGTGAATAAGTATCTTTATACGTTGAAGAATAAGGATATTGAGCACATTAATTTTATTTAATCAAGAGTATAGAAGGATAAAAAAAGCACCTCTTTGCCTATATCTTCTAAACTTTCTTATCGTGCCAACTTATACAATGTACAGGACAAGAATCAATAGCTTCTTGTATCTTATTAGCTATCAGTTCCTGATCAAAATCGTCATTTGTAAAACTTTTAAAGTCATTTTTATACTTGGGGTCTTCTTTTACATTAAAAATTTCAGGGCAAGTATCACTACAGATGGTACAGCCTATACAATCATCCTTATTGACAAAAGCTTTTCGTGGCATTTTCAAAACAATTTTCCATTACACTGTAGATTCACAAGGCATGCACTTAATCAATTCAAAGTGCCTATACATCCTTTTCAAATTAGTTCGTTGAATCATTCTTCCTATCCCACTAGGCGTATTTTTATATAAGTCCACTGAGTTCTTAATGTGCTTCTTCTGATTTGAAGTATGGAACAATTTAAAACAAAATTTATGATTATTTTGCTCTATATTTCTAGGATTGATTTTATAATTCAACTCATCAATAACTTTAAAATTGTAGTTAAATGACTGCTGTATCTCCTCATCGTAATTGTAAAAACGCCGCTTCTTGCATGAGATAAATTCCATTAATTGTCCAAAATACTTTTCAGCATTGTCATTTAAAAGGTTATTATCGCTTAAATAGAGTTTCAATGCTTTTAGAAGTACAGATGCAAGATCTTCGAGCTCCAAATATAATTCTGTTTTATAGGCTAATATTTCGTTGATTCCTAGCTCTCCTGACATATGTTTTTTGATAATATCCAGATTCAAGATATATTCTTCTGCTTCTTTGCGTGAATTGTATAGATCATTCTTCGTAGCTTCTATAAACTTTGCAATTATTTCTTTCATTTTTGGTGTATATAACTCATCATGCTCATGTATATAAATTAAACAATCAAATACCGAAGCTCCCATCTCTCTTAGAGCAATGAAAACTTCCTCAAACAATGCATTGTTAATGTATGTTTCAACAAAAAGGTCCATCAAGCGGCATGAAATGTAATCCTCAAACTTCATATCCTTACTCCCAACAACAATTTCTTCTATTTCAGCTATCGGAACAGATTCGTTGTCAAAGTGGTAGATTCCCACCGCACCAGGTATAACTCTAAACTTTGTTATAAACCCAAACTTCTTTCTTGTTTCTTGTGAAGCTATTCCAGTACCTGTGAGCAGGATAGCCTGATAGCTACGTACAAAATTCACACCATTATCAATACCATACCTCAATGATTCAAAATGCTTTGCTTTCGTATCGCCGGGTAAGCCTAAAATAAATTCAGTAAAGGTAGTTGTGTCCTTAGACAGGCTGTTATTAAAATTTATAAAATCCTTATACATATCTAACGATATGTTGTTACGTTTTATATTTGTCAATATTTCTTTATCTGTAGATTGTATAGAAGCCCCTATATACCATGTACCTTTCAATAGTCTGGCTGTCTCAATAACCCCCTTACGATTATTTTTTCCTCCAGAACCATGAACCACAATAGGCCAATTGTGTTCTTTTTGGATATCTGCTATATATTGTGCTGTAATAATATCTTCCTTATACATACCGAAGTTAAGATCAGTAATAAGCATTTCATCTACATTTTTGACATGTTCAACAATATAATTCAGTTCTTTTTTTGTCCTTTCATGGTCGAATCTTGCTATTCTGCTTCTGCTTGGAAGGCCACCAACACAAAATGAACAGCTGAATGGGCATCCTCTAGTTGTTTCAAGCATAGGTGCCAGTTTCATATTAAAAAACTCATCTAAAAGCCCAGTTAAATATGGCGATGGTATAATATTTGGGTCTGTTATGCTTTGGAATGGGCCAACGATTAACTCCTCGCCATCTAAGTAACTGCAATTTATAATTAACTCCCTATTATTTTTCAGTTTATTGATATCAAAATTATATTCTTGTAATTTTTTAATCAATTCGACAAATCCAACTTCACCTTCGTTTTGAATATAGAAATCAATAGTTGGGTGCTGTTTTAAAAATTGAACTCTTTCTAAAAGCGATTCTGGATAATTAGGCCCGCCAAAAACAACAATTAAATTAGGAAATTTTTGTTTGGCCAAACTGCTAAGTTTATAGCCAAGCTCTAAATTCCAGGAATAATTAGATAGACATAGTATCTGGGGAGGGTCATCCATAATAGCATCCGATAGGTGCTCTGGAAATTTAAATATCTTAATCCCATAATCATCGCCAAAAATCTTTTTGACATAACTGCCCACAAATGATATCCCTAATGGAAATGTCGAACTAAGAATTCCTTTTCCAGTATGAGTTAAATCTGCCAAGAATATTTTCTTTTTCATTTTTACTTGTTTTACTCGCATTCATGTTCTTGCTTCTTGATGAACTGGATTATATATTTAAATTTTTCTGATTTTACGATAGATTTTTAAATTATATTTCTATACTTTTTATAAGTGAATAAGTATATTAATTTTATTTAAAATGAAGCAAAAGAATGAAATGAAAGTTGTACTATGCAGCGTACCTGTGAGAACCGACCGGGGCCAAGGGGAAGATGAGCATCCGGAAATACCTAAGATTGCTATTGTTTCTTTGATAAACTGGATGAAAAAAGAAGGATATTCTGGTGATTTTTTTGATATTGATATGCTTCTTCCAACTGAAAAAGAAATGTTTGATTATTTTAAAGATAATCAGCCTGATGTTGTTGGGCTAAGCGCTGTTCTTTCAACCAGCTATTTCCAGGTAAAAAAGATCTCAAGGATAGTAAAGGAAGCATGCCCCAAATCAATTGTTACTATTGGTGGCAATATGGCTGTAAGCGCTAATTTATTGTTGAGAAAGACCAATATTGATTTTTGTGTTTTAGGGGATGGGGAGATTACTTTTGTTGATCTGATTGATTACATAAGGGAACATGGAAATAAAAAAGTCAGGGATAAGTTATTAAAAATTAAAGGTTTGGGATTTATCAATGAAGAAAATAAGTTGGAATTTACAGGTTATGGCAAACCAATCCCCGATAAGGAACATGATTATCCTGATTATGATATTCTTAAGAAAGGACTGCTTTCAAAACCTTATCTGATTAAAAATTATTTTAAAAAAGCCAAAGGTTCTCCTGTTTGGTTTTCTAAAGACCCCCGCACTTTCGAATCAAACAGAAAGCCAAATATGGCTATGGTCTGGGTAGGAAAAGGATGTGTGGCCAGGTGCACTTTCTGCCAGCGTTTTTCCTCAGGTTATCATCTCTTTGACTTAACAAAGCTTGAGAAGCATATCATAGAGCTAAAGAATAAATATGATGTAGGGTTTATTATAATCGCAGGGGAAAATTTTGGGCTTCCAAGAGAATTTGCTTATCAGGTATCAAAAATTTTAAAGAAGCATGATATATTGTGGGTAAGCGGCGCAGCAAGATGCACTAACTTTAAATCGGAAGACTACGAATTTTTCAAGGCTCATGGCTGTGTAGGGATAAAATTCGGAGTGGAATCAGGAAGCCCAAAAATTCTAAGTATCATGGAAAAAAGGTTTACTGTCCAGCAAATTTATGATGCATTGAAACTTACTATTGAATACGGCCTTGAGTCGCCCATGGCTTTATGCATGGGAATGCCTGGAGAAACCGATAAAACAATCATGGAGACAGGAAAATTTGTTGGAGAAATATTTCGCTTACAGGGAATTGCCCCAAATAGTTTAGCCTGTTTTTACTCCCTTCCGTTTCCAGGTTCTGTGTTATATGAATACGGTCAACTTCGTGGTGTTATTGGCACTTCAATAGATGAAGAAGAAGAATATCTGACTTATGTGTCAAATAGAAGCACTACAAAGGACAACTATATCAACCTAACAGGCATTAGCAACAGAAAGGCAATATTCTGGAATTATCTGGTTTGGTATGAGGCCACAAGGGCATTTTACAGCAAGCCGCTTGAAAAAGAAAATCAAAAGCATGAAAATGCATCAAATAAGAAAGAGGATGCTGATGTGCATTCTAAAAACAATGATAAAAAATCTTCAATTAAAGAATTATTTGAACAATTGTTTAGAGACAATTCAATTAAAATGCTTCTAATAAAATTATTAACAAAGCCTGCTACAGGCCTAAATGGAGTTTTATGCAGAAGCCATTTTGCAGCAAAGATACCTCGGCCAATACTCTATCCTATAATGCGCAACCTGCTTTATACCGAATACCTTGTTAAGACACTTTTTATGTATGTAAAAAAAATTGTTACAAGAGATGAATGGCTTGAATTACATTTTAAATTCAAGAGAAGAAAATGCAAATGCAAGATTACGTCTTCAGAATCCCTTCGCAAAATCAACAAGAGGCTGAGGGAAAGACTTCCTGAGCCAAAAACATTGACTGAGAAGAATCAGATACTGCTTTACCAGGGAAGATAATTGACATACAATAGACCTAGGATAAATTTATATTCTGAATAAATGAAAGAAAATTATAAGCAAAGGAAAAATATAGGGATACTTGGCGGCACCAGATTCATAGGCTACCATCTATTATGGGCATTGCACAATAAAGGTTATAAAATCCATATATTTAACAGAGGCATTACTAAGCTTCCGGGTTCTATCCCATCAAGCATAAAGTTGACTTATGGGGATAGAAATAATCCAAAAGACTTAAAGCATTTTTTTAAGAAAGAGTTTGATGCTGTTATTGACTTAAGCGGCTATTCACTGCATCATGTAAAGCCAATAGCCAGAAAATACAGGAAATATATCGGGCATTATATTTTTTGCAGCACTACAAGCGTTTATTCTTTACCGCTTCCATTGAATTTTAAAGAATCAAAATCAAGAACTAAAGTTCCAAATACTTATGGTGAGGATAAGTCCAGGATTGAGGATTTCCTTTTTGAAATTCACAGAAAAACCAAGTGGCCTATTACAATACTAAGGCCGCACGGCGTGTTTGGCAAGTACGATGCATCCTTATTATATTATGTTTTCTACAGGCTGCGTAATTCAATTCCCCTCCCATTCCAAGATAAGAATAATAAAAGAATGAATTTTCTCTATGTCAAGGATTTAGTGAATGCTTTCTTACTAGCAATGAATAATCCTAAATCATATGGTGAAGTGTATAATGTGGCTGGAGATGATATAACTTCCCAAAAAGAATTTATTGAATTATGCTGTAAAGTTGGCAAATATAAACCAAAATTTTATTTTGTAGATAATAACAAGTACCCGCATGTCAATGCAGGAGTTAAATGGCCAAAATACGATTTAGTAGCAAATAATAATAAGATAAAGCAAAATTTAAAATTAAGATTTACTTCATTAGAGAATTCAATTAAAGAAACTTACTTGTGGATCAAAAAAAATCCAAAGAAAACTAAAGCTAAGTTATTGCTGGAAGAGCGCTATATCCTTAAGAACCGACCCATACCAACCTGGGTCAATATTTACAGAAAGACAGCCAATTATTCCAAAATTAAATTGAACTTATTAATCTTGTATTTCAGATTAATGTTTGTTTTTATGTTATTCAATAAGCTGAAAAATGTGATAAAAACTAACAAATAATTATTTAAACAGTGGGTATCCTCTTATACTGTAATCATACTATATTTTAAGAGTAAGTTAACCATGAAAGCTATTGTAACTGGAGGTGCAGGATTCATTGGAAGCCATATGGCAGAACTTCTGCTGGATAAGGGCTTTGAAGTAGCTGTTATTGATGATTTTTCCAATGGGCAGAAGGATAATGTAGATATCTTCAAAAAAAATCCAAAATATAAATTTTATGAGATTGATATCTCTAAGGAATTCGATGATTCTATGTTTAAAAATGCAGATTATGTTTTTCATATGGCAGCATTGGCTGATATCGTGCCCTCAATTGAAGAGCCTGTTAAATACCACAATGCGAATGTTACCGGGACAATTAGAGTTCTAGAAGCATCCAGGAAGCATAATATAAAAAAAGTAGTATTTAGCGCTTCATCTTCATGCTATGGAATTCCGGATAAATATCCTACTTCAGAGACAGCAGAGGCAAGGCCACAGTACCCTTATGCTTTTACAAAATACATTTCAGAGCAGTATACACTGTTCTGGAGCAAGCTTTACAAACTGCCAGTTGTTTCCTTAAGATACTTTAATGTGTATGGAACAAGGGCAAGAACCAATAACACTTATGGAGCAGTGTTTAAAGTGTTTTTAAAACAAAAGCTTGAAAACAAGCCACTGACTATAGTTGGGGATGGTTCACAGACAAGGGATTTTGTTTACGTTACTGATGTTGCAAAAGCAAATTTAATTGCTGCTGAATCTGATATAAATGGAGAAGTGATAAACATTGGGACTGGAAATCCACAGTCTGTTAAATATCTTATAGAACTTATTAATAGTCCTTCTGTACATATACCTAAAAGGCCCGGAGAGCCAGACTCAACACATGCAGATATTACAAA
>Ga0187833_10007105_pt1 | contig 10193 bp, 11 predicted proteins | sample ETNtaG_37_FD_167968 | JGI IMG/M metagenome (GOLD analysis project Ga0187833, IMG submission 167968) | Marine microbial and viral communities from oxygen minimum zone, Eastern Pacific Ocean - ETNP2014_SV_400_PacBio MetaG (Illumina Assembly) | ecosystem: Environmental > Aquatic > Marine > Hypoxic... | reverse complement strand
ACGGGCTGGACATCTTGAAAACTCTGAAGCGTGCGAGTATGCAGATAGAATCATGATTGCTTCTAAAAAAGACTACTTCGTTCACGAATCCAGTTACATAGATGAGAACGTAGTTATAGGGAAAGGCACCAAAATCTGGCATTTCTCCCATATACAATCTGGGGCTGAAATAGGTGAAGGGTGCTCTATAGGTCAGAATGTTAATATTGGCAATAATGTAAAGATTGGCAATTATGTTAAGATCCAGAACAATGTATCGGTTTATGAAGGCGTGGAGTTAGAAGATTATGTTTTCTGTGGTCCTTCCATGGTTTTTACCAATATAAAAGTGCCGAGATCAGAGTTTCCCCAGCAGGGCAGTGAATTTTATGCTAAAACTTTGGTCAAGAAATCTGCCAGCATAGGCGCCAATGCCACGATTGTTTGTGGGGTGACTATTGGTGAATATGCTTTCATTGGTTCCGGTGCTGTGGTAACCAAAGATGTGCCGCCCTATTCTTTAGTGATTGGCAATCCAGGGCGTGTGGTTGGCAAAGTTGATAAAAAGGGCAATCGAGTAGAGTGAAAATAGCGACAATACTTGGTGTCCGACCGCAGTTCATCAAACCGGTGGTGAATCAATTGTCAGGCGAAAACACCAAAGTCTCTATCCCCAAAGAAAACCCTTTTGCAATATCAATAGAGAGAGAAGGAACGGAAAATTTTATGAAAATTAAACTACCGTTCGGGCAGTTTATGTTAATGCCACTCACAGTTCTGTTGTTGACAAATAGCTGGGCATTGATAAGGTCCCTAACAATCTCTCATGTACTGGTTACTCTTGTTTTACCAGTAATGTTTGCACTTATCTTTATCGATAGGCATTGGCTAACGACGTTGTCTTCGATTTTTATTACTCTCAATATATTTTTTGGTCTGTCATTCACAGTAATTGGACTAAACCGCCTTTTTACCTGCAAAACCAATTGAAAGTGTAATGTATAAAGTATTGATCACCGGCGCTGCCGGTTACATTGGTTCTGTTTTAACACGTAAACTACTAGAATGTGGTTATTCTGTTCGCGGGATGGATATTTTGTACTTTGGTGGTAAATCACTTGAAGAGATTTATAACCACCCTAATTTTGAATTTGTAAAAGGTGATATCCGAAAGAAAGATGACGTAAATGTAGCGATAAAAGAAATGGATGCCGTTGTGCATCTTGCAGCGATAGTAGGTGATCCGGCATGTGCTAAATATCCGGAATTAGCGGAAGAAACCAACTGGGTGGCAACCAAATCATTGTATGACCTATGTTCTGAAACAAACCATATTAAACAGTTTATATTTGCATCAACCTGTAGTAACTATGGAGTGATGGCAAGTAATGGTTTTGTAAAGGAAAATTCACCGTTAATGCCTATATCACATTATGCAAAATTGAAAGTTAAATTTGAAGAGTACTTACTAAACACGATACCGCCAAACGGCATGGTAGCTACTTCCTTGCGATTTTCTACTGTTTATGGTTTGTCGCCACGCATGCGATTTGACCTAACAGTTAATGATTTTATACGTGAAGTGACGATGGGTAATGAATTGGTTGTATTTGGAGAGCAATTTTGGAGACCATACTGCCATGTTGAGGATTTAGCACGATCCTGTATTCTTATATTGGAAAGTGATAAGAAAAAAGTAGGTCAGAATGTGTTTGGCGTCGGTGATACTAAAGAAAATTACACAAAAAAAATGATTGTTAGTGAAATATTAAAAACTGTACCCAAAGCTAAGATAAAATATGTTCATAAGAATGAGGACCCAAGAGACTATCGTGTTGACTTCTCAAAAATTAGAGACGAATTATCTTTTGAGATTACTAAAACCGTAGCCGAGGGCTTAAGGGAAGTACATTCTTTTTTAAAAAGTGGATTAGTGTCAGAACCTTACTCAAGTCAATATACAAATATTGGTGTTATTTTATGATTGTACTGCCAGAAAAAAACTTGGAATTTGAATACGAAAATGGTTTCTATCTAACTTGTGAGGTCTCAAGAATTGGAAAGTTTATAGCACATTATGAACTGTATAAGTCAATTGACCATTTATCTGGAGCTATTGTGGAGTGTGGTGTTTATAAAGGTGTTTCATTAACCCGTTTCGCTATGTTTCGCAATCTTTTTGAAAAGCAAATTAAAAGAAAAATTGTTGCATTTGACACTTTTGACACATTTCCAAAAACTCAATTTGAGGAAGATATACCTCTGCGTCAAAATTTTATTGATGAAAGTGGTGATCAAAGTATAGGTAAAAGTCAATTATTAGAAATATTGAATGAAAAAAATTGTGGGGAATCATTAGATCTAATCAGCGGTGATATTTGTGAAACTGTTCCAGAGTTTGTTTCTAACAATCCAGACCTAAAAATTGCATTATTAAACTTGGATGTAGATATCTATGAGCCATCTGTAGTTATTCTTGAATACTTATTTCCACTGTTAGTTAAAGGAGGTATTCTAATTCTTGATGACTATGGCACTTTCCCCGGTGAGAGTCAAGCTGTAGATGATTATTTTAAGGGGCAATCAATTGAGATACAAAAGTTCCCTTTTTGTAAAACTCCTCGCTATATAATAAAAATATGATACCTCTTTGTACACCATCAATACAAGGCAATGAATGGAAATATATTAAAGAATGCTTAGATACCGAGTGGGTTTCATCAGCTGGAAAGTATGTTAATTTGTTTGAAGAAAAAATTGTTAAGCTTACTAAAACAAAGTATGCAATTGCATGCGTGAATGGCACCTCGGCATTACATGTAAGCCTCCGACTAGCCGGAGTTAAGCCAGGAGAGGAGGTTATTGTTCCGACCCTCACTTTCATTGCCCCAATCAATGCTGTTGTATATAATGGTGCCAAACCTATTTTTATGGATGCTGATGAGTATTTCAATATCGATGTTCAGAAAACCACCGAATTCATCAACAGTGAAACTATTTTCAAAGATGGTTTCACTTTTAACAAAAGCACAAATAAAAGAATAACTGCCATCATACCGGTAGACGTATGGGGAAATGCAGTGCGGTTGGATGAACTAGTACCTTTATGCGAGGAGCGAAACATCGCCATGGTGGAAGATGCAAGCGAAAGCTTGGGCACAGTTTACAAATTTGGGAAGTATAAAGGTAAACATACCGGTACCCTCGGGCAATTGGGTTGCCTGTCCTTCAACGGCAACAAGATCATTACCACCGGCGGCGGTGGCATGATTTTGACGGACGATGAAACATTAGCGGAAAAAGCAAAATATCTTACTACTCAAGCAAAGAATGACTCCATTCGATATGTCCATGATGAAATTGGCTATAATTTTCGTCTAACAAATATTCAAGCTGCTTTGGGCGTGGCTCAATTAGAGCAATTGCCGGAAATTCTAAAAAGAAAAAAAGAAATATATAATATTTATCAATCAAATCTTGAAGATATAGAAGGATTATCCATATCAAAAGTGCCGGATTTTGCTGATAATAATCATTGGATGAATCTATTGCAAATAGATAGTCAAGTTTATGGTGAAGACCGTGAAACACTCATGAAAAGATTAGAAGAAAATGGCATCCAAACCCGTCCTATATGGAAATTGAACCATGAACAGAAACCTTACAAGGATTGTCAATATTATAAAATTGAAAATACTAAAAAGTTAGTAACAAACAGCCTGTGCTTACCATCTTCTTCAAACCTTTCTAATAAAAATCTTAATAAGATTATTAGCATATTAAATGGATAAAATTCTATTAATAGGCGCTGGTGGGCACGCGCGTTCCTGTATAGATGTTTTAGAAGAAGAAAATCAATTCGAAATTGCTGGACTGATTGAAAAAGACGAAAGTATGGCGAATGTGAATCTCGGATATCCCATTATTGGGACTGATAATGATTTAAAGGATTTACGACAACAGTATAGCAATGCATTAATTACCGTTGGACAAATAAAGTCGCCCGCAATCAGGATAAAATTATATCAATTATTAAAAGAATTAGATTTTACCTTGCCCATTATTGTTTCATCCCAAGCCTATGTGTCCAAGCATGCTAAAATTGGCGTTGGAACGATTATCATGCACGATGCAATCGTTAATGCAAATGCAAGAATCGGCAAGAACTGTATCATTAATAGCAAAGTTCTTATTGAGCATGACGCAATTATCGGAGATCATTGCCACATTGCAACCGGTGCAATTGTAAATGGCGAGGTTGTAGTAGGCAATGAAAGCTTCATTGGCAGCGGTGTTGTGACTAGGCAATGTATTTCAATTGGTAATAATTGTGTCATCGGAGCAAGTGTAGTCTTGAAAAGTAATGTAGAATCAAATCGGATTATAAAAGATTGAATTCTCCTGCGGCCATCATCATAGCTGAAGCAGGCGTTAATCATAACGGTTCAATTGATACTGCAAAGAAAATGATCGATGTTGCAGCAACAGCTGGCGCAGATCTGGTTAAGTTCCAGACCTTTAAGGCCGAAGCACTGGTGATCAAGTCGGCAGATAAGGCTGAATACCAACAAAACCACACTGATACAGGTGAAACCCAGTTTGAGATGCTCAAAAAACTGGAACTTGACCAGAATGCCCACGAGGAACTAATCAATCATTGTGATCAGAAAGGAATCCGCTTTCTGTCAACGGCTTTTGATCACGGTAGCATTGATCTCTTAACAGAGCTAAATGTTCCTTTTTACAAAATTCCATCTGGTGAGATCACCAATCTGCCCTACTTGCGCCACATCGGGCGCATGGATAAGCCTGTTGTTATGTCCACCGGCATGGCTACCTTGAATGAAGTACGGGCCGCATTGAATGTGCTTCTCGAAGTCGGTACTGAAAAAGATCAGATTACTATCCTGCACTGCAATACTGAATACCCTACACCCATGGAAGAGGTAAACCTAAAGGCCATGCTCACAATGAAGGATGAACTGGGAGTGGCCGTGGGCTATTCCGACCATACTCTTGGGATTGAAATTCCTGTTGCTGCAGTGGCCCTTGGTGCAACCGTGATTGAAAAACATTTCACTTTAGACCGCACCCTGCCCGGCCCTGATCATCTTAGCAGTTTGGAACCGGATGAACTTGAAGCAATGGTGTCCGCCATCCGCAACATTGAAAAAGCTATGGGAAATGGGGTGAAAAAGCCCAGCTCTAGTGAAACCAAAAATATTCCCGTTGTACGCAAATCCATTGTAGCCAAAAAGTCAATAAAAAAAGGCGAGCGCTTTTCAGATGAAAATATAACTATCAAGCGACCCGGAACAGGGATATCGCCCATGGAATGGGATGTCTATTTAGGCAAGTCTGCCGACAGGGAATATCGAACGGATGAGTTGATTAAATGAAAAAGAGAAAAATCTGTGTTGTTACCGGTTCGCGGGCGGAATATGGTTTGCTCCATTGGCTCATGAGATCCCTGAAAGACGATCCGAGCCTAGAATTACAGATTATCGCCACAGGCATGCATTTATCACCGGAATTTGGATTGACGTACAGAGAAATCGAGAAAGATGGTTTTACTATTAACCGTAAAATTGAAATGCTATTATCGTCTGATACACCATCGGCAATTTCAAAGTCCACTGGTATTGGTCTGATTGGTTTCGCCGATGCCTACCATGAGCTCGATCCAGATATTGTTGTTGTTCTTGGTGACAGGTTTGAAATACTTGCTGCCAGCATTGCAGCGTTATTCGCAAAAATTCCCATTGGCCACATCCATGGAGGTGAAACCACAACGGGTGCATTTGATGAAGCTATCCGCCACTCAATAACCAAAATGGCCTGGTGGCATTTTGTGGCGGCTGATGAATACAAAAAGCGCGTGGTTCAACTGGGTGAAAATCCGGTACGTGTTTTTAATGTGGGAGGGCTTGGTGTTGACGCTATTAAAAAGACCAAACTTCTTTCCAAAAAAGAACTTATGGAGGACACGGGTATAAAGTTTGGTAAAAAGAACTTACTCGTCACTTTTCACCCGGTAACCCTGGAAAAACAAACTTCACGGAAACATTTTCAATCGTTATTGGACGCATTAGATACATTGGATGATACTAATATTATTTTCACAGCTCCCAACGCCGACACCGATAGTCGAATAATAAAAAAAATGATTAATGATTTTGTTTCTACTCATCACGGAAATGCTATTGATTTTACATCCATGGGTCAATTGAATTATTTATCTACCTTGCAATTTGTTGATTGTGTCATCGGAAATTCATCGAGTGGAATTACCGAAGCACCAACATTTAAAATTGGAACTATTAATATTGGTGACCGGCAAAAGGGACGACTTAAGGCGGAAAGTGTAATTGACTGCCAACCAAACAGAGATTCTATAAAACGTGCAATCAATACCATATACAGTCACGAATTTCAGGCAATCTTAAGTAATGTAAAAAATCATTATGGCGACGGAAATGCAATTGAGAAAATTTTGAGCGCTTTAAAAAACACACCCTTACCCTTGGAACTTAAAAAGGATTTTTACAATATATGAAAAACATAACAGTTCCCACCGATATTACCATAATTCAAGCCATGAAAACTTTAAATAAAACAGCCGAAAAATGTTTACTTGTGGTAGATGATAATAAGAAACTGCTGGGCACACTCACGGACGGTGACCTGCGCCGCAGCATATTGGACGGGGTAAAATTTTCAGAAAATATTTCCAGCAGTTATAATACAGAACCAACCGTACTCATTAATGAAAAACACACTTCAGAAGAAGCCAAACAGTTACTGCATGATCGTAAGTTGGATTTGGTTCCGATTGTTGATCAGAACAATATGATTGTGGATTATGTAACCTGGTCCGGATTGACCGGCGGAAGACAACCCCAAAAATCACTAGGTAACGTACCCGTGGTGATTATGGCTGGCGGCAAGGGTACGCGGATGGAACCTTTCACTAATATTCTGCCAAAGCCCTTGGTGCCAGTCCACGAAAAACCCATTATTGAACATATTATTGAACGTTTTACCGATATTGGCTGTTCCGACTTCCATCTGACAGTGAACTACAAGAGCAGAATCCTGAAAGCCTATTTCGAAGAATTGCAGCCGGAATACAAGGTGAACTTTGTAGAAGAAAAGGAACCCCTGGGTACTGCCGGTAGCCTGCGTTTCTTGATTGGAAAGTTCAAGCAACCATTTTTTGTCACTAATTGCGATATAATCATTAAGGACGATTATGGCAGCTTGTACGAATTTCATCAAAAAGGCGGTTACGATTTGACTCTGGTGGCATCTGCCAAAGAATACAGAATACCCTATGGCACATGTGAGTTGAATGGCGACGGACACTTGTCCCACATTAATGAAAAACCGAAATATGATTTTCTCATCAACACAGGTTTATATGTATTGTCCCCCGAAGTGCTGGAACTGATTCCGAAAAACAAATTTTACCACATCACTCACCTGATTGAAGATGCCAAAAATCAGGGTAAAAAAGTTGGCGTTTTTCCCATAGATGACGAGGCATGGATTGACGTAGGTCAGTGGGCAGAATACAAACGTGTGATGGAGATGCCTTAAAAATGAAAGCTTTGATCATAGGTTATGGATCGATGGGAAATCGCCATGCAAACATTATTTCTGGCATGGATGAATTTGATGAAGTGGTAATTTTTAGTGATCAAAAAGACCTGTCTTTCAAAACAATTACGAGCTTAAATAATATTGTTGAAATAAATCCAGATTATTTTGTGATTGCCTCCAACACATCGTTACATTTTGAACAGCTGAAATTCCTAGAGGAAAAATTTACGGGTAAAACAATTTTGGTGGAAAAACCGTTATTTCATCAATTCAATGAATTTGAAATAAGTAGGAACAACGTGTATATTGGTTATAACCTGCGCTTCCATCCTGTGATCAAAAAAATCAAAAAGATTTGTAAGGGAAAACGGCTTTGGAGCATTTATGTTTTTTGCGGCTCATATCTTCCAGATTGGAGACCAGGACGTGATTACCGCGAGACAACCAGCGCAAAACAAGAAACTGGTGGAGGTGTCCTTTTAGATTTAAGCCATGAACTGGACTACATACAATGGATTGCCGGTGATATTACCCCTGTACACACATATAATGAAAAACTATCAAATCTTGAAATTGATACTGATGATTTTCTGATGCTAGCCGGTGAAACGGAAAAAGGTACAAAGTTGCACATTAGTCTAAATTATTTTACCCGCCAACCAATCAGACAAATAATTATTGATGGTGAAGGTATCAGTCTTCAGGCCAATTTGATCACAAATAACATGAGTGTTAACAGAGATGGACAGATAGATGATTATTCATGGTCTGAAATTGAAAAAAACTTTACGTATACCGCCCAGCACGATGCTATCATTAATAATAATATTGAAGATGTATGCACCTTTTCAGAAGGGATGAAAACGATGAAGTTGATTGATTATCTGAAATCTAATTCATTGTGAAAAACAATCTTTGTACCATCTGTATGCGTGGCGGTTCCAAGGGAGTACCGAACAAGAATTTACGTGAGATACATGAAAAACCTCTTTTGGCCTACACCATCGAACAGGCCCTTCAGAGCGGTCTGTTCGAACATGTGGTAATCTCCACTGATTCTAATGAAATTGCTGAAACTGCCAAATCATTCGGCGCCGAGGCCTGGTTTCTGCGTCCAACTGAACTGGCCACCGACCAATCTCCCAAACTGCCGGTAATCCAACACGTTTTTCAGGAAGCAGAGAAATATTACGATCATCAGTTTGATGTAATAGTGGACTTGGACGTCACATCGCCATTACGAAAAGTGAAAGACATTACCGGGGCATACAATCAATTTGTTAATGAAAACGCCGAAATTCTAATCACTGCGTGTCCTTCTAGAAAAAATCCCTATTTCAACATGGTGGAAATTGTGGACGGCAGTATACGAAAAGTAAAGGAACTCGATGTACCGCTGAATCGTCGCCAGGACGCCCCACCGGTTTACGATATGAACGCTTCCATCTATATTTGGAAACGCGATGCATTGTTGAAACACGAAACATTGTTCACGAAAGGAACCACGCTTTTCCTCATGCCGGAGGAACGATCAGTGGATATCGATACTGAATTGGATTTTGAGTTTGCGGAATATATGATGGGCAAAGCTGTTGGTATCTATGATTGATTACATGCAGAAGTTCCATTTCTTCGTCCAAAAAATTTATCAACAGATTGTCCATCTGAATGGGTAACACAGCATGCAGTAACTTTTGTTGAGGATGAAGAAAAGAAAAAAGTAGATATAGTAGTAACTATGCAGCCCACAACACCTTTTTGTCAAAGTGAAGATATAGATTCATGTATTACTATTTTAAAGGCTTCTCCTAATCTCAATTCTGTTTTTACAGCAATGTATGTTCACGAAAGGCCGGAATGGATGTTCAAATTGAAAGATGAACATGCAGCTGAATTGATACTTGGAGATGAAATAAAAGGGGAAAAAGGAGTTTATCAATCACTAGAGAGGCTAGTAACTGTAAATGGAGCTGCTTATGCCACTCGGCGTGATACCCTAATTAATGAAGGTGTAATCATTTCAAAAAAAACAGGTGTTCATATAATGCCTCACGAAAGATCTATCGATATAGATGTCCCAATCGATTTCGATTTTGCTGAGTTCATAGCAAAAAAAATATAATTATTAGATAACTATAGAATGTCAAAAATAATTTTTTTTGGTTTGGGTTCAATAGGTAAAAGGCATGTAAAAATTTTACAAAATAATTATAATCATGAACTTATTGCTTTTCGTTCAGATAAAAACAATTATAAAAGTATTGCGGATCTTAAATCAATAACTTCGTGGGATGAATTTGAAAGAATAAATCCTGACATAGCTTTTATAACAAATCCCACATACAAACATATTGAAACTGCAACTGAGTGCGCGAAGAGAGGTTGCAATTTATTTATTGAAAAACCTCTAGGCTCCTCAACTAATGGACTTTCAAATTTATTAAATATTATTAAATTAAATGGTATTTCTACTTACATTGCATATAATCTAAGATTCCACCCAATTATTGATTATATAAAAAGGATAACAGAGAATAATAAGCTAGTTTATATAAGAGCCACATGTTCATCGTACCTACCGCTGTGGCGACCTGACCAAGATTACAAAAAGA
>Ga0187833_10007104_pt1 | contig 10193 bp, 10 predicted proteins | sample ETNtaG_37_FD_167968 | JGI IMG/M metagenome (GOLD analysis project Ga0187833, IMG submission 167968) | Marine microbial and viral communities from oxygen minimum zone, Eastern Pacific Ocean - ETNP2014_SV_400_PacBio MetaG (Illumina Assembly) | ecosystem: Environmental > Aquatic > Marine > Hypoxic... | reverse complement strand
GAAACGCAGCAAATATCAAGCTCAACACAACAGTAATGCCATTTATACTACGAGGTGTAAAATTGTGGGGAATAGATTCAGTAATGGTTAGTAAGAAAAGAAGAGAGTTTGTGTGGTCCCAAGTAGCCGGTCTAGTTAATTTTAAATTATTAGAAAAATATACAAAAACTGTTAATCTTGAGGAGTTATTAAAAATTTTTCCCAATATTTTAAAAGGAGGAATCACGGGAAGAATTCTAGTAGATTTAAATAAATAATATGGATTGGGATAAACTTAAAATATTTCATGCAGTTGCTGAGGCTGGGAATTTTACAAAGGCCACTTACATATTAAATTTAAGTCAGTCAGCAATTAGCCGCCAGATTCAATCTTTAGAGCAAGAATTAAAAAGCCAATTATTTGAAAGGCATGCGAGAGGTTTGTCATTAACTGATAATGGAGAATATTTATTTAAAACAGCTCACGAGATAATTACAAAACTTAAAGATGTTGAATCTACCTTGGGAGACAAAAAAAATAAACCATATGGAAAATTGACCGTTACCACAGTTGTTAGTTTTGGAACAACTTGGCTTACTCCTCGAATTCAAGAATTTATGAAATTAAATCCTGAGATTGAGATTGAACTTATATTCGATGATAAAGAATTAGATTTAAGCACGCGAGAGGCAGATATTGGAATTTGGATGAGAAGACCTAAACAACTAAGTTATATACAAAAAAAATTAATCAATATTAATTCTCATATTTATGGATCTGTAAAATATTTAGAGAAATACGGTCACCCAAAAAGCATATCAGATTTAAATAAACATAAATTTGTTTCTTATGGTAGAGGAACTCCTCACCCCGTCTATAATCCTGACTGGGCTTTGAAATTGGGAACAAAAGATAACAAAAAAAGGAAAGCAGCAATGAAGGTAAATAGTGTTTACGGTTTGTTGCTTGCAGTACAAAGTGGCGTAGGTTTAGCTGCTTTGCCAGATTATATTACAGTATCTGTTCCCAATTTAGTTAGAGTGTTACCGCAATTTGAAGGTTCTATAACTGAAGCCCATTTTGTTTATCCGCAATCACTCAAGAATGTTGCTAGGATAACGGCATTCAGAAATTTCTTGTTTAGTAAAATAAAAAAGTGGGAGTTTTGACGGTTATTTAAAAGTTTCACTTTTAATTTTTAGTTGTGCGCCTTCTTGAATAGATAAGTTTTTTTGATTTAGCACACCTTCAATATTTGCTGTTTTTTTTATATTTATTTGATCAGAGATTATATTTCCTTTAAGTTTTCCACCCAACGAGGCAATTTTTGACTTAATATTTCCTACTATATTTGATTTTGAATGAGTAATAATCTCTTCAGCTTTAATATCTCCGGTTACTTTTGCATCAATTATAATTTTATCTTTTTCTACTACTTCTCCTTCAACAGAGACATCAGATAAAAGTATTGATGTTTTTTCATCACTCATATAATTCCCCTACAACCTAGCATATACATAGTTATGACGAGCTTATATACACTTTTTGGTTGTATTAGTGCGGCATAATGATAATGATAATCATTATTATTGCAAATGATTATTAATTGCAGTAATTGATACAATACATTTATTAAATAAATAAGAAGAAAAGGAAAGCAACAATGAAGAAAATTATTTTACTTATATCAATTTTTTTTACTCTAGTTGGTACATCAAATGCTAATGAAGTTAATATTTTTAGCTCTAGACACTATGATTCAGACGTTCAATTATATCAAAAGTTTACAGTAAAAACTGGCATTGCCATAAATATTGTATCAGGAAAAGACAAAGCTTTAACCAAGAGAATTTTGGAAGAAGGTAGGGATTGCAAAGCTGACCTTTATATTACAGCTGATGCTGGAAGATTAGGGGTTATGGAAGCTAAAGGAATTTTTCAAAGAGTTAGCTCTAAAATTTTAGAACAAAAAATACCTTCAAATTTTAGGTCACCTTATTGGTTTGGAATAGCTAAAAGAGCGCGAGTTATTTACTATACGCCGGATAGATTAAGTAAATCAGATTTAAAAGGTTTATCTTATGAAGATCTTGCCGATCCCAAGTGGAAAGGTAAAATTGTAATTAGACAATCTAATAATATTTATAATCAGTCATTAGTAGCTTCATTAATTGAAAATAATGGTGCAAAAAAAACAGCCGCATGGGCAAAAGGACTTGTTGTTAATATGGCAAGACCCGCCAAAGGAAATGATAGGGCTCAAATCTTGGCTGTTGCAGCAGGAGAAGCGGAATTAGCGGTCGCTAATACATATTATATTGCTTTGATGTTATCTGGAAAAAAAGGTGAAGAGCAAAAAGCTGCGGCACAAAAAGTTGAACTCTTGTTTCCAAATCAAGAAAACAGAGGCACTCACATGAATATTAGTGGTGGCGGGGTATTGAAATATGCTCTTAATAAAGAAAACGCAATAAAACTTCTTGAATTTTTGTTAACCGATGAAGCTCAAAAGCATATTGTTAACAATTCTTTTGAATATCCAATGGTTGATACTGTAAAACCAAATAAATTAATTGCTCAATTTGGATTAGATTTTAAGCAAGATGTAGTGACAAAAGTTTCGTCTTATGGAAAAAGGCAAGCTGAGGCTTTAAAAATTATGATGGAAGCTGGTTGGCAATAAAAAAATTGGAGTTGCGCCTTAATACACACGTGAGGTTTCACAGCTAGATCTCTATCGTATTATGAAAAAATTTAAAAAAAAAGAATCAAAAAAAAATATAATTGATAAGCAAGAATTAATTTTAAAAAAGGAAATTGGTCTATTAAAAAATAATCTACAAGTTAAAGATTTAGAAATAGGACGCATGATGGAAAAGATTAATCAATTAAGTAAAAATAGATGAAAATAAAGCAACCCAATATATGGTACATAAGTTCTTTTTTTGTGTCACTATTAGTAGCAGTACCTATATTGACGGTATTTCTTAGTTTTTTTGAAACGACCACAGACTATTTTTTTTTTTTAAAAAATACATTTCTATTACAATATATTTCTAATTCTATTTTACTTCTGTTTGGAGTTTTATTGTTGTCATTTTTATTTGGTGTTGGAACAGCATATTGTGTTTCTTTTTACGAATTTCCAGGAGTAAATTTTTTTAAGTGGGCCCTTATTTTATCATTTGCTGTTCCGGCATATATTTATGCGTATTCTCTTACAGCATTTTTTGAAAATTACGGAACTGCTTTTTCAATTCTTACCCATTTATTTGGTTCATATGAATACAATTCTTTTATTCCAAAAGCTGACGGTTTATTTGGATCTATAATTTCCATCTCCTTTTCATTATTTGGTTATGTGTATATTTTGACAAGAGCTTCGTTTTATTATCAATCACAATATTTAATTGATGTAGGTAGAAATTTAGGCTTATCACCAAAAAAAACTTTATTAAAAGTCATACTTCCATCTGCTAGACCAGCTATAGTTGTTGGTCTTTCTTTAGTAGCAATGGAAACATTATCTGATTTTGGAACAGTTTCATTTTTTAGTGTATCGACATTAACTACAGCCATTTATAATGCCTGGATTGCTTTTGATGATTTATCATCAGCAAATCAACTTTCATTCATATTGCTATCATTTATTTTATTTTTGTTTTTTATTGAAAATTTTTCAAGAAAGAGAGCTAAATATCACACTCCATCAAAAGGTGGTTTTGAGGACAAACCTAAGATTAAACTTAGTGGCTATAAATCATTTTATGCTGTTTGTTTTTGTAGCGTTATATTTTTTTGTAGCTTTCTATTTCCCGTATTACAAATGTTTTATTGGACTTTTAAATTTCCAAAATATTTGCAAGATTTAAATATTTTGAATTTAGTATTTAACACTCTTTTATTAGTTATTTTATCTTGTATTTTGATGATCATTTTTTCGTTTATAGCAAATTATGGAAACAGAATTACTAAAAGTAAATTTTTAGAAACTTTAACAACATTTTCTATATCTGGATATGCAATACCAGGAGTTATATTAGCCGTGGCATTTATTACTTTAGTTTCTTATTTAGATAGTTTGGTTTTTTTCAATTTTAAAACAATGTTTATTGGTTCCATATTTGGCTTGGTTGTTGTTTATTTTGTTAGATTTTTTGCTCTATCAACAAATGGTATAAAATCTGGGTATTTAAAAATTAATCGTTCAATGGACGAAAGCGCTTATCTTTTGGGATATTCAAAATTTAAAACTTTTACCAAAGTACATATTCCGTATCTAAAAAATAATGTGCTTTTGATAAGTATTTTAATTGCCATTGAAATAATTAAGGAATTGCCAATAACTTTAATTCTTAGACCATTTAATTTTGAAACGTTTGCTACAACTGCATACATTTATGCTTCGCAAGATTTATTAGAAGCTGCTGCAGCACCATCACTATTTCTTATTCTTATAGCTAGTGTATTTATTTTACTTGTTTCAAAATATATATTATCTGATAAGTAATAGATTACATGGATAATAGCTTTTTAGAAATTCAAGATGTTACGTTTGCTGCGAGTACAATAAATAAAGTCAACAATGTTACCTTCAGCATGGATAAAGAAGGTGAGATTATATGTTTATTGGGACCTTCGGGAATAGGAAAGACTACTATACTACGAACAATTGCTGGTTTAGAAAAAATACAATCCGGTAAAATTATTTTAAAAGGTAAAGTTATTTCATCATCCAGTTTTCATCTCGAACCTGAAAAAAGAAATATAGCTCTTTCATTTCAAGAAAACAGCTTATTTCCTCATTATAATATTATCGATAACATTAAATTCGGATCTGAAAGAAACAAGGATAAAAAATTTATTTATTCAACAAATGATTTAGTTAATTTATTGTACTTAGAAGATGTTAAAAAAAAATATCCACACGAAATTAGTGCTGGTGAAGCTCAAAGAGTTTCCTTAGCTCGATCATTAATATCTAATCCAGACCTGTTACTTTTGGATGAACCATTTTCCAATATAGATCAAAGTTTAAAAGAGGAATTACAAATAAAAATAAAAAAAATTATAAATGAAGTTAATATCTCAACAATAATAGTTACTCACGATTCTTATGAAGCTTTTTATATGGGAAATAAATGTGGTATCATTCTTGATCAAACTTTGAAACAGTTTGATATTCCTTATAATATTTACCATTACCCTAATTCTGTAGAGATTGTTAATTTTTTGAATAGGGGAGTTTTAATAGATGCTTTGGTAACAAGTGAGATGACATTACAAAACAAGGAATTGGGTGTAATAATGGGAAATTTTGCTAAAAAACAAAAAATAGGATCGTCGGTTAAACTTTTAATACAACCAGAGGATTTAAATCATGATGATAAAAGTAGTTTAAGATTAGAAGTTGTGGATAGAAAATTTAGAGGAACAAACTTCATTTATATCCTTAAAATGAATGCCAACAAGTCTATCCCAGTGCTTGTTGAATCTCATCATGCCCATCATCATAAAATTAAAGATAAATTTGGAATTAGAAAACCAATTCATATTGATCATTTAGTTTGCTTTTAAAATAGTAACATTATAAAATTTTGTTAATTGGGGAGTCCTGATAGACTGAGATTATACCCTGGGAACCTGACTGGTAATTCAGTTAGGGAGCAAGATGCAAAATCAAATATACTTTTTAAGTCAAAATTTAGCTCTACTATTGATTATTGTAGTGAGTTTATTTTTTGCCATAATTGGAATTTTATATACTAGAAAACATCAAGGTTTAACGAATTATCTTACTGCAGGTAGGAATACCGAAACACTACAACTAACTACTAGTTTAGTTGCCTCCGCATTAGGAGCTTGGATATTATTTGGTCCAGCATCAGCAGCTACTTGGGGAGGGATAGGTTCTGTAATTGGTTATTCACTTGGAACTGCTTTTCCAATGATAGCACTTATTTTTTTAGGAAAAAAAATAAGAAAAGTTTTTCCTAAAGGAAATACCCTCACCGAATTTATTTACCACAAGTTTGGGAAAAATTTATTTAAATTAATTTTAATATTAACTATTTTTTATATGTTTATTTTTCTATGTGCGGAGCTTACGGCAGTTTCAATGTTAGTAAATTACATTTCAGGCACGCCATTATGGTTAACCGCGACATTAGTTATTATCACAACTTTGATTTATACTTTATACGGAGGGTTAAAAGCATCAATTTTAACCGATAACTTACAATTTTTTATTGTTCTTTTTTTATTATTTATCTGTGCTTATTACTTATTTTCTCTAAATTCTGATTATCTTTCTTATGAAGTAATTCAAATCAATTCGCAACATTTATTAAGCAGCAAATACATTCCAAACTATACAGCAGGATTAACTTTTTTTATTGCCGTAGCTGCTACAAATCTTTTTCATCAAGGAAATTGGCAAAGAGTTTTTGCGGCAAAAAATATTGAAGTGTTAAAAAAGAGTCTTTGGTTATCATTTATAATTATAATTCCAATTGTATTTTTTATGGGAATATGTGGAATAATTGCTGTTTCGTTGGATAGTAAAGTAAATCCCGATTTAGCTTTTTTTTCTATATTATTAAAAGATAAAACTGAGTTTTTGTCTGTAATGATTATTATTATGGCCGTATCACTAACCGTTAGCACTATTGATACCCTAATTAATGCTATTTCAAGCATAGTTGTTGTGGATGGAAAAAAAATCCACCAAAGTTCTATTAAAAATAATTTTTTAAAATTATCAAAAGTTTTTATCATTATTTTATCAATCATTTCTCTTATTATTGCTTCGAAAGGTTTTAGCATTTTATATCTGTTTTTACTGGCTGATCTTTTATGTTGTGCGGCTGTATTTACTGTTTTTTATGGTTTTTATAAGAAAAATTTTAAGGAAAAGAATGCTATGCTATCTATATCATTAGGTCTGTTTTTAGGTTTGTTACTTTTTCCTAGTCCTGATTTTTCCAAGAGTATTTTGGTAGGGATATTGTTGCCATTTGATTTATTTCCTCAGATTGTATCAAGTTCTTTGTTATTCTGGTCTTTTTTACTAGCAACAGCTGGTCCAGCAATTGTTATAATGAGCCATGATTCCTTTAAAAGATGATAACCCGATTTCAAGTCGGCCGATAGTAACTTATATTTTAATAGGCTTATGTGTTGTAGTTTTTTTACTGCAACTTGGATCTCAATCTTATAGAACGGGACAACTTTTTTATTCTTTTGGATTAATTCCTTCGGTTTTAATGGGCTATGACCACTTACCTATGGATCTTTACGTTGTGCCAGCCTATATAACGATTTTTTCTTCTATGTTTATGCATGGTGGTTTCATGCACATAATTGGGAATATGCTTTATATGTGGATTTTTGCCGACAATATTGAAGATGATCTAGGATCTACAAAATTTATTATTTTTTATCTTCTTTCTGGAATAGGTGCGGCAATGACTCAGGTGTTAATGGATACTCACTCCCAAGTACCAATGGTTGGAGCAAGTGGCGCAATCGGCGGAGTATTAGGCGCTTACTTAATTAATCACACAAATGCTAGGGTTCTTGTTTTGATTCCATTTGGTTTTTTTAGTCAACTAATCAAAATAAGAGCACTATATGTTTTGGGTTTTTGGTTTATTCTTCAATTTATTTCACACGGCGGGGGAGTTGCTTATGCTGCTCATATTGGCGGTTTTGTTTCAGGAATAATCCTGATATTGTTCTTCAATAAAAAAATAATAAAAAAGACTAAAGTTGTTAAAGGGCCTTGGAGTTAATGAATTATATAATACCATTTCTTATTTTAATTACCGTTGTTGTATTTATTCATGAGTATGGCCATTATTATTTTGCTAAAAAATATGGAGTGGGTGTTACGGATTTTTCCATAGGTTTTGGGAAAGAAATTTTTGGATGGAATGATAAATCAGGAACTCGTTGGAAAATCTGTTGGATTCCTTTAGGAGGCTACGTTAAATTTTTTGGTGATAGAAATGTTTTCAGCGAACCGGAACAACGAGAAGAAATTAATAAATACAATGACGAAAATAGAAAAAAATTATTTATATTAAAACCTTTATATCAACGATCTATAATTGTTGCTGCTGGGCCACTAGCCAATTTTGTTTTGGCAATATTAATTTTTGTAATAATCAACATGACTATTGGAAAGGATATGACTCCAGCACTAATAAATGAAGTTCAAGAAGGTAGCCCGGCTTTTGTTGCTGGAATGAAAAAAAATGATAAAATAATATCTATTGATAATAAAAAAGTTGAAAGTATTTTAGAAGTTTCTATTTTTATAAACACCTCTACAGCAGAAACAATTGAATTCTTACTACTTAGAAATAATCAAGAGATTTCTATGTTGATTAAACCAAATTTAGTGGAAGGTAAAGATTCTTTAGGAAATCCGGTTAAAAAAAGAATGATAGGAATAAAACTTTCTCCCTTGAATAATGAATTTCAAAAGCAACCACTTGGACCCAGCAAAGCTATATATTATTCGGTTAAAGAAGTTTGGTTCGTTACTGTTACATCGCTCAATTATTTAGGGAAAATGATTACAGGATCAGCAGATTCTTCACAGTTAGGTGGACCAATTAAAATAGCAAAAATTACCGGACAAGTTGCTGAACACGGCATTGTTCCATTTATTAGCATAATGGCTTATATTTCAATAAGTTTGGGTTTAATAAATTTATTTCCAATTCCAATGCTCGATGGAGGTCATTTAATGTTTTATTTGATTGAAAAAATTTTAGGTAGACCATTAAGTCAAAAAATTCAAGAAAGTTTTTTTCGAATCGGTTTATTCTTGTTGTTTTTTCTAATGTTTTTTGTGACCTTTAATGATTTAAAGAGTTTAGGATTGTTTTAGAAAAAATTTTCAAAAAATTTCGAATTAACAAAAACCAAGCAAAATCAATGTTTTTAGCGCATAAACTATATATTGTGTTGATATCTTTAATAGTTACTAAAAAAAATGTTGATTTTCCTTGTATTTATGACAAGAGTAAAAAAAGCACAAAAAAGGGGCTAAAATGAACAAAAAACAACTAATTGGAAAGATATCAGTTTCAATGAATCTCAGTAAGGCAGATGCAGAACGTACTTTTGATGGAATTACCGAGATTATTTTAAGCTGCTTAAAAGGCGATGAACAGGTTAAAATTGCTGGTTTTGGCACTTATAAGGTGGCCAAAAGAAAAGCTAGAGTGGGTCGAAATCCAAGAACGGGAGAACAGATACAAATAGCTGCATCTCAAAAAGTTAAGTTTTTGCCGGCAAAAGCTTTAAAAGAGATGTTTAATAAATAAGTTTAAAAAAACAGCCTTTATTTAAATAATAAAGGCTGTTTCATTTTTGTGTTATTTTAATAGTTTTCGTTTTCTTTCCAAATTTTTTTCCAATCAATATTTGGTGAAAGACCAAAAATTGAGTTTATATTTGTAAGATGAACAGCCAAGGATGGTATTGGTGATAAACAGTATTCAGATTTATATATCTCGTGAAGTGGTTGTTCGAAAGGATAGTGCTCATATTGACACATCGAAATAAATTTATTCCAGTATTTTTGCAGTATAATTTTACTCGTTAGAAATGTGCATAAAGTTTCTTCAACTTTTCTCCAGTGCTTATTAGTACCCAAAAAAATATTAGTTAAACCTATTTTTGTATACAAATAAGGATAGTCAGCAGGGCAAAGAATTAATTCTCTATTTAATTGTGACGAAATACGTTCGTAGGAAAAAATCATCTCATTAATAGCCTCTTTTTGGTGAAGGTAATCATCCTCAACAAAATATATTAAGTCATTACATTGATTTTTTGCTACTAGTAGGGATTTATGAATATTAGACATATTTGACAGTTGATTTTCAGTTACTTTTTCATTTTTAGAGTTTATTTTTTTAATATCATTTAAAAATTCATTGATATCTAAAGAAATAATAGAATTTTTTAAATTTGATTTAGTTAATTGACTCTTAATTTGTTCTAAGTCTTTTTTTTTTGAATTATGATCGATTACTACAATATCAAATTTTATTTTAGGAAAAGCAATCCTAGCCTGATTTAATGATATAATTATCGAATTTAAGGATCGAAATGTATATTCAGATTTATTTTGATCAAATAATCTTTTTTTATTTTGTGTTAACATATTAATATTTGTGCAAGATCTAAAGATTAT
>Ga0187833_10007103_pt1 | contig 10194 bp, 11 predicted proteins | sample ETNtaG_37_FD_167968 | JGI IMG/M metagenome (GOLD analysis project Ga0187833, IMG submission 167968) | Marine microbial and viral communities from oxygen minimum zone, Eastern Pacific Ocean - ETNP2014_SV_400_PacBio MetaG (Illumina Assembly) | ecosystem: Environmental > Aquatic > Marine > Hypoxic... | reverse complement strand
ACTTGAGAAAAAATAAAAAAAAACAATATCCAGAGTCTCCATCCGGAATGCCAGGGGTACAAACTTTAGTTCCAATTATGCTAGATCATGTAAATAGAAAAAAATTAACAATCGAGCAATTTGTACGACTCGTAAGTGAAAATCCAGCTAAAATATTCAACATTAAAAGTAAAGGATTTATAAAAAAAGGTTATGAAGCAGATCTAACCATTGTTGATATGGATAAAGTTGTAAAAATTGATAACGACAAAATAGAGAGCAAATGTAAATGGTCACCCTTTCATGGTGTCGAAGTTAAAGGATTTCCTGCAATTACAATTGTTAATGGCGAAATTAAAATGAAAAACGGCAAGATAACGGGTAAACCAGAAGGAAAACCGCTAAAATTTTAAAATTTTTTGTTGAATTATCTTCAAGATTTACTTAATTAATTTGCTTTAAAATTGAACTTGATAACGTAGGAAAATTAACTAACGAAAGGCTTTCATGGGTAAATTCAGAATAATTGTAATAGCTTCGGTGGCATTGATTGGAATATCAAGCAACGCTTATGCAAAGGTAGTTTTTCTTCAGCCCGATGATTTTGTTGGATTTACTTTTTGGCTTGTGACAATGGCTTGTTTAGCAACAACAGTGTTTCTTTTTCTGGAACGTGGTTCAGTTCTCCCAAAATGGACAACGTCAGTTACTGTTGCGGGTATAATTACCGGTGTAGCTTTTATACATTCTATGTATGTGGGAAACATATGGGTTGCAACTGGCGACTCTCCAGTAATTTATAGATATGTTGACTGGTTAATTACCATGCCACTGCTAACTATACAATTTTACTTAGTACTATCTGCAGTTAAAAAAGTTTCACCAACATTATTTTTGAAGTTTTTGATTGCTCCATTAGCAATGGTACTTGGTGGCTATGCTGGCGAAGCCGGATATATTTCGCCTTTCCTAGGTTTAGTTATATGGATGATGGGATGGATATATATTTTATACGAAATATTTCCAGGGGAGGCCGGAAGACTTTGTGACAAATCTACAGACGATGACCTAGTTGCAGCATTTGGAAAAATGAGAATGATTGTAACAATTGGTTGGACGGTATATCCTTTAGGGTATGTTTTCGGATATTTAACTGGTGGCATAGATTCCAACACATTAAATGTTATTTATAACTTTGCGGATTTCATTAACAAAATCGCTTTTAGTTTGATTATTTGGGTTGCTGCTCGTAATCAACATTAATGAATCAAGACAGCAATAGTAGGAGTTTTAATTATTAAAAAAAAGACGCGTATTCTTTGCTTACCCTATTTTTTTTGGATCTATAAATAAATTTCATGGCAAAAATAACCTATATAGAACACACAAACAAAAAATACATTATAGAGGTGCCCAATAACATGAGTGTTATGGAAGGAGCTGTGCAGAATAATATCCCGGGTATCGATGCAGACTGTGGTGGATCAATGGCTTGTGCCACATGTCACGTTTATGTCGATGAAAAATGGTTTAATAAACTTAAAAAAAAAGATGAGGGTGAAGAAGATATGTTGGATATGGCTTATCAACCAAACAAATTTAGTCGATTAAGTTGCCAGTTAATAGTTTCTAATGAATTCGATGGGTTAATTTTAAGAATGCCATCAAAACAAGGTTAATTAAATGATTTCAACGGACGTTTTAATTGTTGGCGCAGGACCCAGTGCTTTGTTTGCTGTACAACAATTAGGTTTATTAGGTTTAAAAGCAGAAGTTGTCGATAATCTAGATAAAGTGGGAGGTCAGTGTAGTGAACTTTATCCAGATAAACCAATATATGATATTCCTGCAATTTCAGAATGTACGGGAGAAACTCTAATCAAAAATTTAATGAAGCAAATAGAACCTTTTAATACTAATTTTCATTTAAATGAGAGAGTAGATCGGTTAGCAAAGGAAGGAACTAAATGGAAAATTACTACAAATAGAAAAAAGGTATTCATAGCATCTAGTATAATTATAGCTGGTGGAATAGGTTCTTTTGAGCCCAGAAAATTTCCTTTAAAAGAATCTGAAAAATTTGAGAATAGCGGTGTTTTTTATTCAATCAGAGATAAAAAATATTTTGATAATAAAAAAATTTGTATTTTTGGTGGAGGAGACTCAGCGCTTGATTGGTCAATAGAATTATCCAAAAATTCTAAAGTTGTTTTAGTACATAGAAGATCGGAGTTTAGAGGAACACCCAAAAATGTTGAAACTATTAAAAGGCTTGAAAAAGATGGAAAAATTCAAATTGAAACACCTTATCAAATAAATTCTATTGAAGGAGGTGATAAAATTACATCTATTACAATAAAGGACGATGAAGGAAAAATAAAAAAGATTGATACAGATTATATTCTTGGTTTTTTTGGTTTGGTTATGAAATTAGGACCAATAGCAGAATGGGGATTAAATTTAGATAAAAAGCATATAACCGTTAGTACAGAAAATCTTCAAACCGATAAAGAAGGAATATTTGCTATCGGGGATATTTGCACCTATCCAGGTAAAATTAAACTAATTTTATCAGGTTTTCATGAAGCAGCATTAGCTGCAAGAGGATGTTTTAGATTGGCTAGACCTAACGAAATTTATAGACATGAATTCACAACAACATCTAAAACTATTCATGAAAGATTAGGTAAAAAAAAGTCATAGAGTTATATGATAGAATTATTTTATTCGCCGACACCGAATGGAAGAAAAGTGTCTATCATGCTAGAGGAAACTAAGATCAACTATAAAATATCACATATTGATTTAAGTAAAGATGAACAATTTAAACCTGAATTTCTTAAACTTAATCCTTACGGAAAAATTCCAGTAATAATTGATCATGAAAAAAATTTAGTTCTTATAGAGTCAGGCGCTATACTTATTTATTTAGCCAAAAAAAGTAAACAGTTTCTTCCTCAGGAAAATGAAACCAAAATCTTTGAATGGTTAATGTTTCAAATGGGCAATGTTGGACCGATGTTTGGTCAGCATCATCATTTTCATCATTTTAATCCTGGAAAAAATAAATATGCCGAAGATCGATTTTTTAAAAATTCTATTAGAATCTATGAAGTTTTAGACAAGATTTTAAGTAAAAATAATTATTTGGCTGGCAAAGATTATTCAATAGCTGATATAGCAACTTTTCCTTGGATTGCTAGACACGAATGGCACGACATAAACTTGAAAAAATATAAGCACTTAAGCAGATGGTATAAATTTATTTCTAATAGGTGGGCTGTAAAAAAAGGATACGATTGTTTAAATACTGGAGAAAAAATACCTAAGATAAAATTATGATTCCACGTGAATTTTTTCATCTCTTTCGTGTTTCTCTTGTGCAGCAATACACAAAGTTGCAATAGGTCTTGCGATTAACCTTTTCAGACCAATTGGCTCACCTGTCTCTTCACAAAATCCATAAGTTCCATCCTTTAATCTCTTTAAAGCTGCGTCAAGTTTAGAAACAAGTTTTATCTGTCTATTTACCGTTCTCATTTCCACATTTTTCTCCATGTAAGAACTTGCCTGATCAACAATATCTGGGGATGAAATATTGTCAACTAAATCACTTGAGTATAAAGCCTGAGAATTAGACTTGATTATTTCATTTTTCCATTCAGTTAACTTTTGCATAAAATAAGCCTTATGTTTTTCACACATGTACTTTTCTTTTTTATTGGGTATATATTTTTTCGAAATTCTTGCAGGCATAACAAAATAAATGGGGGGCAGTATATTCAGCATTTATTTACTGTCAAGTTAAGTTAGTTTATATAAATTATATCTATGTCTATTAAACAAGGTCAGATTAGTAAATTTTTTGTAATTTTTTTATTTGTTCATGTATCAATTTGGACATTAATTCCCACTTTGGCAAATTCGAATCTTCCACTGGATACAATAGAAGCTCTAGCTTGGGTTAGCGATATTCAATGGGGCTATAGCAAACATCCACCATTAAGTGCATGGTTTTCTGGATTAGTGTTTGCAATTTTTTCAAACCAAGATTGGGCATATTACCTCCTTAGCCAGCTATTTGTTGTTCTAAGCTTTACAATAGTGTGGAAATTTTCTGAAGATTTTTTTAAAAAACAGATTCATAGGTTGATATCAGTATTATTATTAGAAGGTATTTATTTTTACAATTTTACTTCACCAGAATTCAATGTTTATGTTTGCGAATTACCCTTTTGGACCTTAACGGTTTTCTATTGCTGGAAAGGAATTAAGCAAAATGATTATATAAGTTGGTTATTATTTGGATTTTTTGCAGGATTTGGAGTTTTATCACATTATCTATTTTTTTATCTGTTAATGGCCTTAGATATATTTTTTATCTATATGATATTTAAAAAAGAGTTTAATTCTAAATGCTTAATTTCTCTAATCGTCTTTTTAATAGTTCTTTTGCCTCATTTAATTTGGCTGACAGAAAATAATTTTATGACTATTAACTACGCACTACATAGAACAGGATTAGAGGAATCAACTTTTTTGAACCACTTATATTGTCCAATAATTTTTTTAGCAAAACAGATTGGAATAATGGTGCCCTTTTTTATAATGCTACTATTTATTGTTTCAAAATTTAAATATAAAATAAATCTTAAGGATAAAAAGCTGATATTTCTAATTATAATAAATATCGTACCATTGCTTTTAATTTTTCTAACTTCATTTTTTTTGGGCGCAAGAATTAGAACTATGTGGATGACGCCTTTTTACTTATTTAGTGGAGTATTGTGTGTTTATATATTTCAAACTAAAATTTACAGAGAAAGATTCAAGTATTTTTTAAATGTGTTTTTATTTCTGTTTATTTTGTCTCCATCAATTTATATTTATCATTCAATTTCCAAAAAAGGTCAAAGAACAGATTATCCTGGAAAAGAAATAGCTCAACTTATTCAAACTAAATGGGACAACACTTTCTCAAATGAAATTGAAATAGTGTTTGGAAATGTATGGGAAGCAGGAAATCTATCATATCATCTAAAATCGAAACCGAAATGGACAGGAGGTTGGTGGCATGGAGCAAAAGAAATATTCGAAAATACAGATGGAGGAATAATTGTAATTGGAAATTATGATGAAAACATATTTGTAGATAAGATTTGTACCATTTCAAATACATTGTCTCGTGTAGTTTTATTACAACTTAAATATTTTAACCATAATGTTTGTATGATTGGGAAAAAATGAAAAAGTTTATAATTTTAATACCTGTGTACAATGATTGGAAGTCGGCCTCTAAACTTCTAAAAGAAATCGACTTACAGATTGTTGAATGGGAATCAGAAGTGTCTGTTTTAATTATTGATGATTTCTCAACCGAAGCAAAGTCAGATATAGATTCAAATTTTAAAAAAATAAAATCGGTGAAAGTTTTGAATATGAAAAAAAATCAAGGACACGCAAGATGTTTTGCCACCGGTTTAAAATTTATCATCGAAAGAGAAAATTTTGATTATGTAATACCCATGGATGCAGATGGCGAAGATAGGCCCGAGGAGTTAAATTTGCTTTTTAATAAGTCAAAAGAATATCCCAACAAAGTTATTACTGCAGACAGAATCAGGAGATCAGAAGGATCGCTATTCAAATTTTGTTATGAAATTCATAAATATTTAACTTATATATTCACAGGACATCTAATTAAGTTTGGAAATTATAGTTGTTTACCTAGAGATTCTGTAGTTAAAATAATTAAAGAACCTTCGGCTTGGAATAGTTTTTCAGGATCATTAACCAAATTAATTCCAGATCGAATTTCCATATCCTCTATTAAGGGTTTGAGATATTACGGTCCATCTAAAATGAGTTTTTTTAAACTCTTAATCCATTCTTTTTCCATAATTGCGACCTTTAAAAAGACCACTTTTTTACGATCTTTTATTTTTTTATCTGTATATTTATTGTTAATTTTTCAATCTTTATCTTTTATTACTCTGTTACCTGTATTTCTAATTATAATTTTACTTTTCGCGGTAGTTTGGACTTCGAAACGTGAAAATTTAGATCAGTTCAAAAAATCTTTGGATAACATTTCAAGCATTGATAATTTTAATTAACCTTTACAATTGGTAAACAATCAAAATTAGCAGTATCAATTTTTGATGAATATTTTCTTCTTATATTCCTTTTTTTATTTAGACCCGCATCAGCCAAGCTTAATGTTGAACGTCCATATCTATAATTTGTATAATCAATAGATTTCATCAGACTTTTTATTCTTTTTTCTTTTGATGAGGAAAATAGATTATGAGTTTTTTTTGAATCCAATAATCCTGATAAAATTATTCCCGTTTTTTGGTATTTATAACCCTTTTTAAAAATAGATTTTAATCCTCCTAAAGCATTTTTTACTATTTCAATACTATTATCGGTAGCGATTGGAAAATCAATTGTTTTTGAATTTGAATAAAATATTTTTTTGTTTTGAAAAAGACTTGTTCTTATAAAAATAGTTATAGCTTTTGCTAATAAAGATTCTGATCTTATTTTTTCCGCAGCATTTAAAGAATGAGAAGCAACAGACTCCGCAAGTATTTGAAAATTTTCTACTTTTTCGCCAAATGATCTTGATACACAACAAGTTTTTCTTTTTGCCTGATAGGTTTCTAAATCAATACAAGAAATACCTCTTAATTCCATTGCTGTTCTAGAAGCTAAGACATTCGAATTATTTTTTATCCAATTGTTAGATATGTTTTTTAGTTGCTTTGCATTATTAATACCAAGTTTAATATAAAACTTAGACGTTTGTCTTCCGACGCCCCATATATCATTAATTTTTATTTTTTCTAATATCAAGTCAATATTCTCTATACCTATTAAATTTACAATCCCAGATTTTTGTTTCTTAGCTATGTGATTTGCTATTTTGCTGAGAGTTTTAGTTTTTGCTATACCAATGCTTGTTGGTATACCTGTCCATTGTAATATTGTATCTCTAACTTTTTCACCAAAAGATGAAATCATATTATTTGGTATACTTGATAAATCTAAAAAAGCTTCGTCTATAGAATAAATTTCTATATTTGGGACAAGATATTTTAAAATTCGCATTACTCTTCTAGATATATCTCCATATAGTGAATAATTTGAAGAAAACACATATACACCATTTTTAATAATTATTTCTTTTGCTTTAAAATATGGATCGCCCATTTTGATACCTAATACTTTTGCTTCAGAAGATCTTGAAATTATACACCCATCATTATTTGAAAGAACAACTACTGGTTTTTTAAGAATATGTGGTTTAAACAATCTTTCACAAGATACATAAAAAGAATTGCAATCAACCAAAGCTATTTTTTTAGTATGTGGAATGTATGACATAGGTAACAACACCCCAAATAAAAATATCTGAGTTTAGGTTTATAATAATTTTATCGTCAAAGTTTTTTGAACCAGAAGAAAGAAATTGTAGATTTTTTTTTTTATAAAGCTTTTTACTACAAGCTCATCATTTACATTTGCAATTACTGTTGAAAGATTTTTAGGTTTCAGACTTTTATCTACTATTAAAAGATCGCCATCATATATTCCAACGCTGGACATGGATTTACCCTGGACTCTAATTATAAATGTTGCGGGTGCGTTTTTTATTAAGCGAATGTTAAGATCTATATCTCTATCTATGTAATCAGTTGCTGGCGAAGGAAAACCAGCTCCTGCTTTGTGTAAGTAAAATGGTAATAATAAATTCATGAATGTTCCTATTTTGTTCTTCTTATAAACACAATTAATAACATAGTCAACTGCCAGGTTGTATTTTGAGTCCAAATCAGAATCTTAAAAGAATCAAAACATGAACATCTAAAGCAGGTTTAGTTATAGTGTGGATAACTGCTACCAAAGTATGAAAATTATGCTAAGGGGATTAAATTAAAATAAATGAAAAAGCTAACCTGTCACTGTGGTGGAGTAGAAATTGAGGTATCTTTGCCAAATGGTCTAAAAAATCTTATTAGATGTAATTGCTCATTTTGCAAAAGACATAGTTCTATAATGATGAAAATTGGTCCTGATGAACTAAAAATAATCAAAGGCAAAGAACTACTCAAGCTTTATGAATTTCATACCAAGGTAGCTAAACATTATTTTTGTTCAAATTGTGGAATCTACACCCATCACAATCCACGAAGCGCACCAAATACATATGTATTTAATGTGGCTTGCTTAGAAGACACTAGTGCGTATGATTTGAAAGATATTTCCACTATTGACGGAGCAAATCATCCCCTTGATAAAAAGAAATAAAAAAGTTGAAGATTGTTTCTTAAGAATAAAAAAAGATTATTCAAAATTTTTAAAAAAAGAAAAAATTTTTGATAAATCTAGAGCAACCCAGATAACAAACTTAAAAAGAATTTATATACCCTTGTCATTTTGGATAGACAATAAATTTAGAGGAAAAGAAAAAACTTTATTTTTTGGTTTTTCAGGGGGGCAAGGGACTGGAAAAACAACAGGCGCAGCGATTCTAAAAATTATTTTAAAAAAATATTTTAAAAGAAAAATTTATGTAAGTTCTATTGATGATTTTTATAAGACATTGAAAGATCGTAATGAAATGTCAAGTACAATTAATCCTTTACTTAAAACAAGAGGAGTTCCTGGTACACACGATGTAAATTTAATTAAAAAATTTTTTGATTTTATCAAAAAAAAAAAATTTAAAAAATTTAAATTACCAAAGTTTGATAAATCAGTAGACGATCGTTTAAAGAAAAAATACTGGTTTAACGTAAAAGAGAAACCTGAAATAATAATATTAGAGGGTTGGTGTGTAGGCGCCAAACCTCAGTCGATCTCTTTGTTAAAAAAACCAATAAATATTCTTGAAAAAAATGAGGACAAAAATTTGATATGGAGGAAACACGTAAATCAAAAACTTAAAAAAGAGTATAAAAAACTTTTTGCAACGATTGATTATTTCATTTTTATGAAAACTCCGAATTTTAATATGGTTTTTAAGTGGAGACTCATTCAAGAAAGGAAGCTAATAAAAAGATCACATCCAAGCAAAAAAATAATGTCATATAATGAAATAAAACGTTTTATCATGTTTTATGAAAGAGTAACTTTACAGATGCTTAAAGATATGCAAAAAATTGCATCGGTAGTTTTATCATTAAATGACAAACACCAAATAAACAAAATTAGATTCAGAAATTAAATGAAAAAATTAATTTTAATTATCTTTTTTAGTGTAATTTTTTTAAATCAATCTTATGCTACAACTTTAATACAGGCTTTAAGCAAGGCATATAAAGATAATCCAAAATTAAATGCGGAAAGAGAAAATTTAATAATTTCTAAAGAAGAAATTAATGAAGCAAAAAGTAATTTTTTGCCTTCAATTACAATTTCAGGATATGTAAGTGATGAAAATACTACAAAACTAACAAATAGAAGCGGAGCAGACATTAGGAGTACAGATGTTAAACCTAGTCAAGAATCAATATTAATTGAGCAGACACTTTTTCAGGGTTTGGGTGGAATGGCAAATCTTAAAAAAAACACCATAGGTTTAGAATTGTCAAAATTGAAATTAAAGAAAGTAGAACAAGAAATTTTACTCGAAGCTATAGAAGCCTATACAAATCTTGTTGTAGGTAAAAAAAAAATTGAGATTAATATTTCAAATGTAAATTTGCTAGAAAGACAAGTAGAAAATGACAAAAATAGATTAGAGCGAAGTGAAATTAATTTAACCGATTTAGCCCAATCGGAAGCTTCTTTGGCTGGTGCAAACGCTAGATTAATTGAGGCCCGAAACCATCTAATAACTGGTAAATTAAATTACGAAAAAACCATAGGTGTTATAAATAACTATAAAAACCTAAACGAGACGTACGTTTTTAACTATGAACTTCCAAGAAGTTTGGCTTTAGCAAATAAAATTGCGAAAAAAGAAAATCCTGATTTAAATATAGCTATATTGGAGTTGGAACAGTCTCAACAGGATATACTTATAGCACGATCTGAACTATCTCCATCAGCATCACTTTCATATAAAATGACACAAACTGAAGATACAAGTTCATCCTATGATGAAACAGATAAAGAAATTTTAAAGGCCGAAGCTTCTTGGCCAATATTTTCCGGAGGAAAGAATATAGCTAACCTAAAAAAATCAAAAAGTTTGAGACAGCAAAA
>Ga0187833_10007101_pt1 | contig 10195 bp, 9 predicted proteins | sample ETNtaG_37_FD_167968 | JGI IMG/M metagenome (GOLD analysis project Ga0187833, IMG submission 167968) | Marine microbial and viral communities from oxygen minimum zone, Eastern Pacific Ocean - ETNP2014_SV_400_PacBio MetaG (Illumina Assembly) | ecosystem: Environmental > Aquatic > Marine > Hypoxic... | reverse complement strand
TCTTGCCTTTATTAAACCAAGTCCCTGTGAAACCCCACTTTCTTCGCCTGTTTCTGCAAGCAATTGCATTCCTAAACATATCCCCAGAAAGGGTTTCTTATTGTTTAAGACTTCATGCTGTATCGTTGTTACCATATCCGTAAGACACAGTCTATTTGAAGCCTCAGAAAAATTACCAACACCCGGTAATATCAAGGCTTCAGCATGCTCCACATCATGAATATTATCTGAAATGCGATTTGTTATGCCCAAATAATCAAGTGCCCTACTAACACTATTTATATTTCCCAACCCTAAATCTATAATCGTTATCATTATTACTCAACAGGATATTTTTTTATTGGATTTCCATCCTCATCCTTTATAAGTTTACCGTCTTTGTCACATTTAAAAAGCTTCTTATTCGTAAATCTATCAAGATTTGATAAAAACTCATCCTTGGTTATTTTTATAAATTCTAGAAAATCTGGAATATATTTCCAGGGAATCCTACCTTCATATTTTTCTATTAGCGTAACCGCTACCTCCCTGCCTATTCTTCCATCCCTGATTTCAATACATAATTGATCTGTAGCTCTTCCGTAACCGTATTTCAGATATTTCATATAGTCGTGTAAACCCCCTATCCATTTGCAGTCCAGATTTTCGTAATCATTATATGCACCTTCTACCGGTCCATCAGGGTTCACATGAAAACCGAGTTTGCGCATATGATTAAACTGTTCAAGTTGGTCCCATTTAATATAATGTCCCAGAAACATACCCGTTACGCCCACTCTTTTTAACTCTTTATCAGAAGGATATGTAAAAGCCTTTAAATCCTTTAAATTTATACCATCATACTCTAGATCTGAAAGTCTATATCCTAGCATTTGAAATTCTTCCAACCAATTCTGATCTAAAACATTGTCATTAATGTTAGCAGCAGGTCCTCCGTATTCAAAATGTGGATTCTCTCCCCAAATTATTAAAGGAACATTATATTGATATGCTACTCTGAATGGCGAAGTAAAAATACCTATATGTTCAGGCCAGCAACTATCACCCAGTTTAATGAACCCAATTTTAGCCATCTTCCTGTAGATTTCCCTGTTAGAACTAATTTGTATCAAATCAAAACCCAAATCTCTCAAAAACAACAAATTCTTTTGCCCTGTTTCAGTCATATCACACGGTACGAAATTAACACACAGTGGATGCATGTTAAACCTATGTTTCATTGTATAAGCCTGAAAGCAGCTGTTTTTGCCACCGCTTACCGGAATAATACAATCATACCATGATCCATCAGAACGATAATGTCCAAGTATTTCAAGCAATTCTTCTCCTCGTTTTTTCCAATCTATCCCCTTATGTTTTCTTTCTGCCGAAATACATGCATCACAAACACCATTTTCATCAAAAACAGCTTCAGGTCTGGTATCTGGCATTATACATTTTTTACAGTATCGCATTAAAACCCCATTCTTTATTTTGAGTATTAAATAATCTCAAATTAAATCTCCTTTAATAACTGGCATATTTTATTACCTATAAAGTAAATTTATATATAAAAACTTTTCTATTATTCTTTACAGTATTATGTGAAAACATATACCCTGCTTCTTGAAATGCCTTTCTCGAACCAATGTTTTCTACAGCAATCTCTGATACTATCTCCTTAACCCCGGACTCCTCTTCCAGGAAAGTTTCTGTTGCTTTCTTTATTACCTTCGAGCCAAGTCCTTTACCAAAAAAGTTTGGATTCAAATTCACACTTATATAAACCGATTCCTTACCACTTGAATCAAATCTTACCTGGCCGATCTTTTTCCCTTTTTTACCCTCGGCAATGTACATTCTCACTCTACTGTCTCTGAATTCTCGTTCAAACCAACACTTATGTTTCTTATATTCTATCTTGCCAGTACTGAAAGACCATTTCCTTACTTCAGGATTGTTTCTCCATAACCACAAATCTCTACAATCAGCTCTTGTTATAGTCCTTACATCAAATATATCCACGGTATCCCCTACATTATTCGTCTTTGACAGGTGAACCAGTATTCTCTCCAAACCTTTACTATCAACTAATTTTCTTCCTATTTCATGCCTTCTATTCCTTGCCTCCTGAGGAACTAAGGTTTTTACGGCCTTCTCAATTCTGTTAAATACCTTATTATCACTATATCTTCCCACATATTCCAGAAATCCTTCTTCATGAAATCCTTTCAGATTGTTCATCTGGTTTTCACCAAAACAGATCCCGATCGTAGGAACACCTATCCTTGCAAGTTCGTATAAGGTTTGTCCTCCTGCGGATATGGAAAAATCACAATCCAGCATCAAGCTACGCATCCTTAGTGCTGTAAGGTTGGAATAAAGATTAATATTCTCTCTGATATTGCGAACAGACTGAAAATCTGAAGCAACGATGTGATATTCAAAACCAGGAAATTGTGTTTCTAAGAATTGCAGAAGCTTTTTTATAAAACTTGCATGACTTCTACCACCAAACGTAATCAAAACATCCTTAATTCGTTTTCTTATGTATTTCTTAGGTACTCTCCAGAATTCCTTACGTAAGATTACGTATTCCCTGCCTAGTAAGTAACTGTATTTATCGGGTGAAAAAAGAATGGGATAATCAAGTTTTTCTCCATTAATAGACCCGTTTACAACTATACAGGATGGATAATTAATACGGTTGTAATCATCTACACATATGAGTTTGCGAGTGAATGAGTTAGTGAGTTGATGGGAGAAAATTTGATGGATATAATTGTAAATTTTTTTGGAAGCAAGATATGAATCAATTATTACGATATCTACCTTCTTAAGTTTTTTCTCCAGTTCCCCGTATTTCTCAATCCAATTCTTAATTGTAACCTTGAAGCTTTGACCACTAAATATTTCCCTCGTCAGGTTATCTCCATTTACTAAGAACTCAACATTTACACTCTTACCTCGGAATCCATACTTTGATTTCCCACTTAAATATTTTTCTATCCCTTGTGCCAATGCATAGCATAGCATAGCATAGCATCACATGACCAAACCCTGTCTTCTTTCCTCCTTCAGTTAAAATCAAGACTTCCATCTTTTCATTCAGCAAAATCCTTCAAGGCTTCCAGGTTATCAAACACCTTCTCAAATCCCTCTACTACACTATCTATATCTGCTTTGGAGTGTGGATACTTACAAACCGGAGTTAACATCAATTCCTTTTCATACATTTCTTCAGCAACAGGACAAATTCCTTTATGATAATCAACTTCACCATTGAAGAACTTACATGTAAATGGACATCCATCTCTACCATAGGCTATCTTCTTTTGATAAAGAGGTTCAAGATATATAGGTTTTACATACCCGCCTCCAAAAGGAATACCTTCAGCCTGCAACGCTTTTACAATAATATCACGGGAAACGCCTAAAATATCTACTTTAATTCGTATAGGATATACAAAATAAACGTGCTTATCTGCATGATCTATCTGTGGCAGTATCAGATCATCGAACATAAGTAGTCTTTCCGTAAGGTATTCTGCCAGTTCGATTCTGTGATCATTCATGAAATCCAGTTTCTTAAACTGTTCAATCGCCACTGCCGCCTCTAATTCTGTCATACGATAATTAAACCCTACAATGTTTTCTATATCTTCAGCTTTCATATCTCCAACAATAACTTCTCCATGATTTCTTATCAGCTGCATTTTCAACGCCAAATCCTTATCACTTGTTACAGCGAAACCACCTTCCCCGCAGGAAATTGTTTTATGCTGATTAAGGCTAAAAACACCTATATCTCCAATCGTACCTGCCAGCTTTCCGTTATGAATAGATCCAGGTGATTGAGCGCTATCTTCTATTACGTAGAGGTTATTATCCCTTGCAATTCTGATAATTTCATCCATATTAGCAGGACGACCAAAAAGATGTACTACTACAATAGCCCTGGTTCTTGGAGTAATTGCTTCCTCCATCTTCTTTGGGTCAATGCAAAAGGAATTCTCTTCTATGTCCACAAAGACAGGAATAGCATTCTGCATTATAATGCAGGTTGCTGAAGCACACATAGAATAAGGTGTTACGATCACTTCATCACCTGGACCTACACCACATGCACCAACTGCAATGTGAAGTCCCGCAGTTGCTGAATTAACAGATACCGCATATCCGACATCAAAATATTCTCTTACCAGAGACTCAAATTCCTTAACAAATTTACCACCTAAAAAATTATCTCCTACCTGGGCAACAAAACCTGATAAAATACCACTCTTTATGACATCGCTGACTCTCTCTATTTCTTTTTCACCCATTATTGCGTGATTTACAAACGGTTTTCTTCTTACTTTTTCTCCCCCTAACATAGCAAGCTTACTCATACCCTCTCCCCTTTATGTAATGATACCCTTTTACCATTATTCGTTGCAGAAAGAATAGATGCCTCGATCAGCTCCAAAGCCTTTATACCATCATCTCCCGAAGAAGCAGATTCTTTATTGTTGTTAATACACTCAATAAGATGTTCTACGGCATTTACCATAAAGCGCCTTTTATATTTAGTCTTAAAATGGTGGTTTGTCTTACACAGCTCTTTATATCCTGAAAAATACTTACTTTCACAGGTTTTATATAAGTCCACATTAAATCCGCTATTCTTTAGAACAATCCTCCCCTTTTCCAGAAAGCAATTTAGCTCAAAAAGGAGATATTCATTTACATCACATGCCTGAAAAGAGGCAAGAAGCCCACTATTAAACCTCATAAAACCATCCATATTGGGATCATCCTCTCCGTGAGAATCATTTTTACTGAAAAACCCTTCTATCCATTCTACTTCTCCAAAGAAAAAACCTAAAAGATCAAACATATGAGAACCAGTATTATTTATACCCGCCGTATAATATGCGTTCACCTGCTGTACATCTCCCATCTCCTTACTCTTTATAAATTCTCTCAAGTGATCATGCAAAGGGTCAAACCTTCTCTGATGATCAACCTGGAGGACTATCCTCTTTTCTTTACATAATTTAACCATTTGCTTTGCATTCTTTTTATTTTCCGCTATAGGCTTCTCACAAAAGATAGCTTTTATGGGATATTTTATTGCTTCTTTCAAAATAGGATAATGCGTAGAAGGAGGGGTACATATACTCAAAACATCCAGATCCTCTTTTTTAAGCATCTCTTTTAGGTCACTATAACCTGCGGGAATGTCCCATCTTTCCATACATTCTTTAAGCATCCTTTTGTCTATGTCACAAACAGCAACTAACTCTACACCCTTAACAGAGTTATAGGCACCTGTATGTGTAGCAATATATTCTCTCTTCGGATCCTTGTCGAATCCAAACCCGATCCTTCCACAACCAATAACTCCCGCTCTAAACCTCATTCTTTTTCAAAAATGTTAGGAATCTCCTGATCCCATTCCTGTTTATATTTAGTATAGTATTCATCCCTTAAAATACTTAACCTTACAGCGTCATAGTACCTACTGTTTCTGTATATTTCCTGCCTCAGAAGACCTTCCTTGACAAATCCGCTCTTCATATAAGAATCAACTGCAATAGTGTGAGAAGCATTAACTCCCAACCAAATCCTGTTGAAATTCAACAGTTCAAATCCATACCTTAGCATAAGTTTTGTAACCTCCTGGCCATACTTTTTTCCCCTGAAATTTTCTTCACCAATAAACACTCTATATTCGGCACTTCTATGTAGCCAGCGTATTTCATGAAAGCCACAATACCCTATCTCACGATCACTTTCCTTATCAACAACCATTAAAACTATATCCTTCTCGCTTTTTCTGACTTCATCGAACCATTCTTCTAGATTCTCTAAAACGTTGGGATTCACTCCCATAAACAAAAAACGTGTAACTTCCTCATCATTAGCCCACTGAAAAAATCTTCCTGATAAGTCATTTCTTTCTAATCCCCTTAAATAGATCCTTTTTCCTTCTAAGAATGGATGGTACATTAGCTTAAGCTCCTTTTTTCTAACTCCTCAATATACTGTTCATCTTTTTTGTATTTGCTGTTAATGTTAAACATATCCTGTTTTCTTGAATACAACTCAAGAATGTCTTGAAGAGTAAAACATGCATTCTCTGTATAGAGATTTCTAAAAATATACCTTACCAACTCCAAATCTTCTTTATAATCAACAGTTAACCTTAGATGAGACAGGTTAACATCGTTCTTGAGGCAAAACAAATTGTATTTCTCTGGATTTTCAAAAATAACGGTAGTAAACCATTCTCTTCGGAAAGGGTCCTTTATTTCTCTCCAAAGCTTTTCCAATAAAGTATAACTGAATACTTCTGCATCCAGTCCATGCGGAAATGTTGACTGGGGCCGACAGTTACTCACATAATCATAACTATCTATGTTTTCCATGAAGATTTCTGTCAATTTGTCCACTAATCCCGGATCGACTAATGGGCAATCTGCCGTAACCCTTACTATTACATTAGCACCGAACTGTTTTGATACCTGGTAAAATCTGTCTGTTAAATCATCCTCACTTCCCCTGTAACATGTAAAATTATACTCTTTACACAAACCTTCTATAACATCATTCTCTTTGCCTTTACCAGTTGCGACTACTATCCGGTCTATTAATTCACTGTATTCTAGACGATTTACTATATGCCATAGTAATGGTTTACCGACTAGGTCCATCATTACTTTTCCTGGAAGCCTACTTGAACCCATTCTGGCCTGAACAACTGCAATTATATTTATCTTGTTATCCATTTTACATTTTAAATATGTTTACCACCTGCTCAATTACATAATCAACTTCAGAATTATTCATCTTAGGAAATATAGGTAGAGACAAACATCTATTATAATACGTTTCAGTGACGGGATAACTAGCACCGTCATAATGAAATCTTTCTTTATAATATGGCTGTAAATAAACCGGTATATAATGTACCTGTGTACCGATTCCTTGCTTTCTGAGTTCATGCATTACTTCAGCCCTGCTTTTCCCAATCTTTTCAAAATCTATTTGAAGGACATAAAGGTGAAACGAAGATCTTTCTGTTTCTGTCTCCAAGGAAACCTGAACTCCTTGTAAGTCTTTAAATGCATTATTATACATCGAGGCGATACTCTTTCTCCTCTCTACGCTCTCGTTTATTCTCTTTAACTGAGAGATACCCAAAGCACACTGAATATCTGTAATTCTGTAGTTATATCCAAGCTCATGCATCTCATAATACCAGGGATTCGGCAGTTTCGTTTCCGAAGAAGATTTATCGTTAAATGCAAGGTATTCATTAGTAAATTTCTCAGGATTCTTCGTAATACCATGGCTACGAAGACTCAATAATCTCTCGTAGAGCTCAGGACTGTTAGTTAACACAGCACCGCCTTCACCTGTCGTAATATGTTTTACCGGGTGAAAGCTGAACACTGCCATATCTGAATGATTGCAACTGCCAACTTTATTCCATTTCCCATTATATTGATATTCTGCTCCAAGAGCATGACACGCATCCTCAATTATTATTAAATTGTGCTTTACTGCAATTTCTTTAATTTTATACATATTGCAGGGTAATCCAGCAAAATGAACCGGAATAATTGCTTTTGTTTTATCGACAGACTCTGCGTCTAAAGAACCTAAGAAATCCTCAATCTTATCAGCATCAATATTAGCTGTTCTCGTTTCAATATCAACAAATTCAGGTCTCCCTCCACAAAATAATACACAATTAGTGCTTGCTACAAATGTATTAGGAGTCGAGATCACACGGTCACCATCCCCTATATTTGCAGCTAGACAAGCAAGGTGCAAGGCTGCAGTACCGTTAGATACGGCAACCGCATACTTGGAACAACAATAAAAAGCTAAGCTATTCTCAAACTCTTCAATTTTCGGCCCCTGTGTAAGAAAGTCAGACCTGAGAATCTCTACGACTTCTTTAATATCTGCTTCGTCTATCCATTGCCTGCCATAAGGAATTAGCCTATCTTTTTTTTGTTTCTTGTTTTAAAGAATCCATAATCTCGGTATATTCAAAAGCCTGTCAAAACTGAATGAAATAACAAATGATTCCATATCCTTTATCATTCCATATCCTTTATCATTCCATTCAGCTCTTCTATACTCAGCCATTTCTCGTTATTATCACTACTATAAACAAACTCTTTGTCCACTTTCTTACCTCCCTTCATATTCGCTTTATCCCACCAACGATACTGTGGTTCAACCAGGTAATATTCATCAAACTCATATGTATTCCTTGCCTCTCCCTGAGTTATAAGGACCTCATGTATCTTCTCTCCATGCCTTATTCCGATTTCCCTTAATTCACATTCCGGTCCGATTGCCTTTGCCAACTCTAATATTCGCATACTAGGTATCTTTGGGACAAAAACTTCTCCACCAACCATATTTTCCAAACTCTTTATAACCAACCCGATTGCCTGTTCATACGTTATCCAGAACCTGGTCATCCTTTTGTCTGTAAGAGTCAATACCCCTTCTTCTTTCTGTTTCTTAAAGAGAGGAACAACACTCCCTCTGCTCCCTATTACATTACCGTAACGGACACAACTGTTTTTCGTACTACCACCCGTATAAGAATTGCTCTGGACAAACATCTTTTCGGCACATAATTTTGTTGCACCATAAAGATTTACAGGACTTACGGCTTTATCCGTGCTTAATGCCAGGACTTTACCCACACGACAATCTATCGCGGCATTGATCACATTTTCAGAACCAATGATATTCGTTTTAACAGCCTCAAATGGGTTATACTCACAGGAAGGTACCTGCTTCAATGCAGCAGCATGTATTACAAAATCAACGCCATGCATTGCACGATGCAATCTCTCTTTATCTCTCACATCACCGATAAAAAAGCGTAATGTATCATCTTCAAACTGCTGCCTCATATCATGCTGCTTCAACTCATCCCGGCTAAATATTCTTACCGATTTCGGCCTTTGGTTTTTTAGTATATATTTCACAAAATTCTGTCCAAAAGATCCTGTACCACCTGTTAATAATACCACTCTATCTTCAAATATGTTGTTCATAATTAACATCCCATTCATTAAGGTTACGAAAAGCTACGAACGTTGCACTATTTGCTACTTCCGCAACGTATACAATTTCCCATGGCTTCGTGTAGAAGATGGTTTTTTCAAATTTATACAGTTTTAGTTGCATGTATGTAAGAAAATATTCCCCACTTCTTTTTCATGATTCTAATATTCGTGAATCCGGCATCAGTTAACAGCAGATCCAATGAAGCCCTCATATTATCCCTTATTTCCTTAACATGATATCTTGACAAGCCAATCAGTTTACCTAAAAGGGTGCTGGGTTTGTCAACATCCACGGTAATCAGTTCGCCTCCCTTCTTCAAGACCCTGTACATTTCCTTAAAAGCCGCTATCTTTAATTCCATAGGTAGGTGATGCAAAAGGAAAACATTAAAAACACAATCAAATACTTCATCTTTAAAAGGAACACTTTCTGCAGATACCCTTAGAAATTGAATCGGCATTTGTCTTTCCTGTAACTTCTTCTTTGCCAGTGCAACCATTTTCTCCCCAGCATCAACACCTATTACGTGTCCGCCGGGTGGAAGCCGTTTTACTATTTCCAGGGAAAGATTCCCCGTACCACAACCAATGTCTAGAACACTTTTAGCCTCTCTAAGTTTAGCCATTCCAGCAATTTCATTCCTTAAGTTATTTCCTCCCCCAAAAATCATAAATACAAAATAATTTACTATATCGTAAATATTGGCCCAGGAATCTATTACACGACTCTTTTTTATTGAATTGAAGCTATTATTCTTTATCATGATTTTATCTCATATAAACTATACCACCCCTTTTCCCCGTCCCTTGAAGTGAACTTTTCTTTATGATACAGTTTCAAAAATCTGGACTTAAAATCATCACCAGAAAGCAAATATGTTAATCTGTTTTTACCACCCTTATAATCGGATCCTTTATTAACTTTCTCTTCAACTAAAACATGTGTAAAGCCTTCAGCCTTAAACCAATTAACTACTTCATCCTCTGTATTATTCTCTTCATCATAATGAGAAACCCTCCACACTAAAGCTTCCCTGAAGCTAGGCCTATCTAAATAAAATATTCTAGGTGCTAATGCAAGTATTTGAGAATCAACCGGTAGATTGTTATTCACATACTTTGAAATACTA
>Ga0187833_10007099_pt1 | contig 10196 bp, 7 predicted proteins | sample ETNtaG_37_FD_167968 | JGI IMG/M metagenome (GOLD analysis project Ga0187833, IMG submission 167968) | Marine microbial and viral communities from oxygen minimum zone, Eastern Pacific Ocean - ETNP2014_SV_400_PacBio MetaG (Illumina Assembly) | ecosystem: Environmental > Aquatic > Marine > Hypoxic... | reverse complement strand
TGGAGCAGAATTAAACGGCGTTGAATGTCGGTCCTTCGCTGGTGCTACGGATAAAACGGTGGTGAATGCCGGGCTTTCCAAAGCATACAGCCTGCCGGGCCTGCGGCTGGGCTGGAGTGTAGGCTCCGAAGAATACGTCAACAGAGCATGGTCATTCCATGATTATACGGTGATTAATGTAGCCTATTTAAGCGACTGGGTGGCATCAAAGATCATGACCTACGATCGCAGGATGAAAATTTTAAACCGGACCAAGGAACACCTGAATCATAACCTTGATATGCTGTGCAAATGGGCAGAAGGCGTGTCTGAGCTTACGGTAACACGTCCCCAGGCCGCAGCGATCACGTTTGCTCGGCTCAATATTGATATGCTCTCAGAAGATTTTGTATACCAGCTGCGGGATAATTTCAGCGTATTGCTTACGGCGGGGAAATGGCACGGCTTGGAGGGATTTGTCCGTATCGGTTACGGAACGCCGGCGGACTATGTTCAAGACGGACTTGACAGGATTACAGATTTCTTGAACTCACTGTAACGATAATGTTGAAAGGGGTCCTGTTTTTTATTGTTTTTTGCCTTTGGTTTTGTCTTGGGGTAGAAAGAAAGTATTCAGAAGATCGGGTTCCGGACCCGTTTCATTCTATGACCACTGCAAAGATCGGTGATAATCCTTTTCCCACAAACCCCATGAATGACCGTGCCCTGGGTTATCTGCTGCAGGGCAAGGCTCAAACTGCCGTGTCCAATTATGGGAATTTTATTAACTGGGATGAACACCCCATGGGTGTCTGGGGAGAGTATTCTTATTTACCCTCCGTAGCATTTATAGCCGGAGTACCAGGCCAGAAATATTCTTCAAAATATGCATGGAATAATATTGAATATATTGTGGACACAGACGGTGCAGTTCTGTATGGTATATGGGAATCAAATGATGCATATGATGACTGGTTTGCAGATGAAGATACAAATTTTTTCGGCATAATATTTGACGTAGATGAAGATGATGGGCACTGGGAACCAGACAGTATTGCTAAGAAATTATCTGTGGATCATATAGATGGACCTTATCAATGGGTCATGGACGATTTAAACAGAAAAATAATAATCAGTGCTTCGGCAGCGCTGGATCCCAATCGAGCTTCTTCAAGGATTGGCTTCATTTATCCCTGGGCATTGCGTCCGGATTTAATTCACCGTGAAGATGAATTTGATTTTTATCACTATGGTCCTGATCTTGAAGAATGGACATCCGATGACAAATATTCTTATTTTGGCGCCAATGTGGCAGAATCCTGGTTGACGCGAATCGCAGGTTCCATCAACGGCGAATGGCACGCATCCAACATGGCGCGGACAAAAACTCACAATACAGAAGTTACAAATGGAGATTTATTCGGGAATACCTATGTGACCGACCCAGGGGATACATACCCACTTTTGGCTCATAGTGCTTATTCTGATACCTGGCCAATCCGATTTAATCCTGAAACAGGAAAAGAAGAATCCTTTTGGCCCGGGTGGTGGGCCCAGGATTATAATATTAACCTTCCTGGCTGTGATCAATCCCGTAAAGATCCGGACTGCTGGGAAAATGTACCTGGGAGATTCGTTTCTGATATGGATGTATATATGGAATTCGATGATCGCTGGGCTCACCGGGGAAATAATGTCAATACCAATAATGAATATGAACAGACTGGATACCCCATGGGTCTGCGCATCATGGCTGAGGGTCATTCCTATGGTGTATCTTACGCCGAAGATGTTTTATTTGTCACAGTAAAAATCCGCAATGAAAGCGGGGACTGGTGTGCCGAAGATGAATTTGGGAATCCTGTGTATAATGATTTCGATGAACCAAAATGCGGAGAGGGAATGATCATGCCTGATGGTACAAAATTAAATCGAGGAAAAGGATTTGACTACCAGGAGACGACACTGGGATTTTATTTTGACGCGGATGTTCTCGTGGGGGATAAAAGCGGATATAATCCGGGGCTGCATACGAATGATGATGATTTTATGAAATACTATTGGGAAATTTTTGAACTCAATAATGAACGTATGCTTATTTCCATGGCCATGGTTGGAGATTATGATGGTTTCAGTGGTGCAGCCGGGTATTCCATGGATCCGAATGAACCAAACCTGGGAAACGATTTCGGGATCGTGGCAACGCAACTCCTTGATTCGCCAAGAGCCACGGATCCAGTTGACCTGGACCAGGACGGTACTGTGGATATTTTCCCGGGCGAACCTTTAAAAATGACGGACTGGCATTGGTTTGACTGGTACAGCCGTCCGGGAGTTATCCAGGCAGAAAGCAATTCCAGCAGCTGTTATGCGGGCTCAGTAGGCTGTCCGCAAGCAAGGAATAAAGAAGAGATCATGTATAAAATAATGGTGGGGGACACAACAAATCTTCACCAAAATGAAAAGGAATGGCATTTTCATACAGAAAACCCGGGCCTGGATCTGGCTGCAGACCTGAACCCGCATTTTGATTCCCTGGAAGGCTTATTGGAAGAACCGGCATTTTTACGCGAACCTCCCGGGCTTGACTGTTCAATTTTTATGAGCTGCGGTCCATTTGACCTCCCTGTGGGAAGGGAGGTCCCATTTTCTTTCTGCATTATTTTTGGCCAGAATGAAGATGATCTGATCAACAATGCACGATTTGCCCAGGTCATGTATAATTCCCGGTACCAGGGATTTACAGCGCCGGTACGGCCTACAATATACGCGGAGACAGATACCGGTACTGTTCGAATCTATTGGAATGATGCTGCCGAAAATTCAACGGATGTATTAACTGGCTATTGTGATTTTGAAGGGTATAGGATTTACAAAAGTACGGACGGCGGTGAGAACTGGGGCGATGCTGCTGATATGATCTATGATAATAATGGATTATTTGTAGGCTGGCGGCCTTTTGTCCAGTTTGATCTGTCGCGAGAAATGGATTCTCTCCATTGTATTTATATCAATTCTTATGATTGCGGCAGAAAAGACAGGAGAGGGCATGGAATTCAAGGCCAAGATCCATTTTATCCATGGTTCAATCTGGGGCATGATACAGGGCTGGATAGGGTAATGCTGCCCGAAGCCGAGTGGAAGGTAGTGAACAATGATACCTTTAAATATATATATGAAGATCGTGATGTAATAGATGGATTGGAATATACCTATTCCATAGTGGCCTATGATATGGGCGTGGAACCAGCATACTCCACCCGATATATCAATATTGGCAATGGTGAATTTGAATCTGTTATAGATACCAATTATTCCAACCCCGGGGAATGGGCTAACCCTGATGGCTACGCTGCTATTGAAAATTCAAAGGGCACTACAATACTGGATCGGAATTTTATCCAAGTATATCCCGGCATTCAGCCAGTTCATGATCTTAAAAGGGTATCTGTTGTGCCCAATCCCTATATCGGCCGGTCCGGGTACAAGGAAACGGAATTCCTGAGGAGAATAAGGTTTACCAACCTTCCTGAGAAATGCATCATTAAAATATTTACAATCACTGGAGAACTTGTGACTGAGATTGAACATGAAAATAAAAATAGCGGAAATACCTGGTGGGATATGAGGACAATAAATAATCAGGAAATCGCGCCGGGACTTTACCTGTATCATATTCAGCGGGTTAGCGAAGATAGTGGTAAAGAATTAGAAGAAATCGTGGGTAAGTTTGCTGTGATACGCTAATGATAATGATTAATTAAACCAGAAAAAATATGTCTCCAAGATTCCTGCCCGGCATTTTGGAGTGATCCAGTCCTGGGGCTGGTGGCTATATTTATGTGAGAAATTTCAAAATGACGATTTAGATTCCCTGGTCGCCAAAAATTCGGTTTAAGGATAAAAAGGGAGAGCAGGGCACATTTTTCATTAGAAACTCCAGCGGTAATGTTCCGGAGTTCAAATCCTTCAAGGATGATTCAATGGTATTTGATACATAGGATACGCTATGCCAAAGATTACTTTACTGCCAGATAATCAGGTTTTGACTGCTGAAGTCGGCGACCTGATTCTGGATACCACTCTAAAAAATGGTATTGCTCATGCTCATGCATGTGGTGGTGAAGGGAAATGCACAACCTGCCGAGTGCTGGTTCTTGAGGGAATAGAACACTGTTCAGACCCCACAGAAAAAGAACAATCTGTTAAAGAACGAATTCACTCTACAGAAGAATTCCGCCTTGCCTGCCAGACGCGGATTGGGGGTGACATGACAATTCGGAGACTGGTCCTGAATAAAGAAGATATTGATATTACCAGTGGTCTTGATGGTCGCGATATAGGTCGTTTAGGAGAGACAAAAAAAATTGCAATATTATTCAGCGATATCCGTGGTTTTACATCTTTCTCTGAGAGAATTACACCCTATGATGTAGTTTTTATCCTTAATCGTTATTTTAACAGGATGGTCTCTATTGTGGAATCATATGGTGGTCGTATAGATAATTATATTGGTGATGGCATGCTTGCTCTGTTTGGTCTTGAAGAACAACCGGATCCTGCATTAGCTGCAGTGAAATCGGCACTAGATATGTGTAATGAGATTGATGATATGAAACCGTATTTAAAAACAATGTATGGAGAAGCATTTGATATTGGGATTGGTGTCCATTTTGGTGATGTTGTCGTTGGAGATGTTGGTGCAGGTAAATCTAAGAGATTAACTGCTATTGGCGAAGCTGTGAACTTTGCAAGCCGTGTAGAATCTGCCAACAAGCAGTTTAAGTCCCGGGTTCTAATCTCCGAGGATACTCATGATAAGATTAAAGATGTTATTTTGGTTAAGGATTTTGTACGTACAAATTTGCCTGGTATTGAAGAACGGGTTACACTCTATGAGATTGAAGATGTTAATGCTGAAATAGAGAAAGTTCAACAAGATGAATTTATTGAGAATGATTTTATCTGGAGAAAGTTCACAACTGTTGCCAGTTTTGAAGATGAGCCACAGCAGATCATGAAAGTTAAAAGGGATAATATACTAGTTTTAAAAATGAATGATAATTTTCATGCCATGAATGACAGGTGCCCACACGCATTGCTTAGCCTGAAAGGAAGTAAAATTGATGGAGAAGAGGAGACGATTAGTTGTCGCTGGCACAATAGTAATTTTTGCTATAAAACGGGTGAAATAAGAACTTGGATTAATGATGGCAAGATAAAGTTTTTCGCTAAAATAGATTCCCAAGCCAGAGAAATTGTAAATATGGAACAGACTCCGATGGATGTTTTCAAAACACGGGTTATCGATGACTATGTATGGATAGGAATGGATCCGGATTATTGAAAAACCAGCGTGATTGATTTTCGAAGTGATACCGTTACCCTTCCCACCGAGGGTATGATGCATGCTATTGCCAATGCAAAACTGGGCGATGATGTACTAGATGAGGATCCCACCGTCCACGAATTAGAAAAAAAATCATGTGGAATTACTGGCAAGGAAGCTGCCCTGTTCGTACCAAGCGGTACCATGGCAAACCTTACTGCTGTCTTGGCACACTGTGAGCGGGGTGATGAAGTTATCTTAGGTGACCAGGCTCATACCTTTCTATACGAAGCAGGCGGAATATCTTCTTTAGGCGGTATTCATTCCCACCAGTTAAAGAACCAGGATGATGGTACCCTTGCTCTGGATGATATCAGAAATGCGATTCGTACAGAAAATGTACACTTTCCTAGAACCCGTCTGATCTGTCTTGAGAATACACATAATCGCTGCTTTGGATTTCCCCTGCACCTGGATTACTTACACTCTGTAAGATCTATCGCTGACGAGAATGCACTTAAGCTGCATGTGGATGGGGCAAGGCTTTTCAATGCCGCAGTAGCGCAGGGAATCTCCGTCGAAGAGCTTTGTGGACCGGTAGATTCAACCACGTTTTGCTTATCGAAAGGACTGTCTGCGCCGGTAGGTTCCCTTGTATGCGGGAATACTGATTTTATTTATAAGGTAAAACGTCTAAGGAAAGTCTTAGGGGGCGGAATGCGCCAGGCAGGTATCCTGGCAGCGGCAGGTATTGAAGCGTTGGAGACTATGGTTGATCAATTAGCGTTGGACCATCACCATGCGAAGGTCTTGGCAGATGGTCTTTCCAGCGTGGATGGTTTGCATTGCAACCCGGAATTTGTGCCCACGAACATTGTGTATTTTTTACTGGAGCGTGAAAATATTACTGGACAAGAACTCGTTTCAGTGATGGAAAAGAATGGCATCCAGTTCTTTGAACTCAGCCCGAAAAGGTTTAGACTGGTCACCCATGCCGGAATAGAGGAAAAAGATGTTTTTAAAACAATTGAGATTTTTCGAAAGGTCATGCATGAATGAAATGGATGTAGGGTGAAACAAGAAAAAATCAAAATCCATATTCTATATTGCTTTTATATTCAGTCCATCAATACAGTAGGCCTGCCATGAAATTGTTTACACCTATAATGCTGGTCATTATAGCCCTCAACTTCCATCTTTATGGTCAAAAGAATATTGACCGGGATAATCACGAAGCTTTATCTGAGACGCCACTATACCCAATACCTGCTGAAATGACCTTTGAAGAATACCAGGATATGAATCGTCGCATGTCGTTGGCCGTTGCTTGGTCATCCATTCCAGTTCCAGGTATAACACACTATTATGCCGGTGAAAAGAAAAAAGCCAAGCAGCTGTTTTACATTGGTCTGGGTGGCTTATGCTGCATAATTGCAGGGGCTGGTTCAGAAGAAGAAAAAATCTGGCCGGATACTACTGGTAATCTGAGAGATAATTATGTAATCCATAATGAAGGACAGGATAATGAAAAATGGTTTGAAAGAATTCCTGTTAGTATGGAAGGAGATGTGGTGCACTATGACCTTAAGGAGGTCAGAAAAGAACCTAAGGGCGGCGGGGGTTTAATAGCCCTTGGGGTGCTTGTACTTGTGGGCGATTTTGTTTACGATCGACTATGGGGTTTCCAAAAAATCGAGGAAAAGCGGGATCGTGTGCGCTATAAATACGGTCAGCAGCTACAGTTTTCAATTAAGCCTAAAATGGAACCGTTAGCCGGAGGATTTGGTCTGAGTTTAAATGTCGAATTTTAATTGACAATTTTACATTTCAGGATCCCTTTGCCACTGTAAATCATATCTCTTTTCCATTGTAATTTCAGGCAATGAAATGGACTGTATTATTTTTTCTTCTTTTTTCTATTTCCTGTACTCAAAATGATCCCAATTTTGATCGTTTACGCAAACTTATGATAAAGAATCAACTGCAAAGTAGAGGTATCAGGGATGATGCTGTCCTGGAAGTGATGCGCTCGGTGGAACGGCATAATTTTGTCCCGGAAAATTATCGGGACCGTGCCTATTCCGATGGACCATTGCCCATTGGCCATGGCCAGACCATCAGCCAGCCATACATTGTTGCCTTTATGACTGAGCAATTGCAGGTCTCATCCCAACATAAGGTCCTGGAGATTGGCACAGGTTCCGGATACCAGGCGGCAATACTGGGGGAATTGGCAAAACATGTGTTTACTATTGAGATTATCCCGGAACTGGCCGAAGGCGCAAAAAATATTCTGAATCATCTCAGTTATAAAAATATTACAGTCCGGGCCGGTGACGGATACAAAGGTTGGCCCGAGGAAGCGCCATTTGAACGGATCATGGTCACCGCCGCTCCGACGGAGATTCCCCAGACGCTTATAGATCAGTTAGCCCCTGGCGGAAGAATGATCCTGCCGGTGGGTGCGCAATTTTTGGTTCAATATTTATGGGTTATTGAAAAAGATGACCAGGGGACAGTTACAAAGGAGAAAATTCTACCCGTGCGGTTTGTACCCATGGTCAAGGAATAAGACTTAACCTTTTCAGAATCTGTCTGCCGCTTATAAAATGCAAAAATATTTATTCCTTTTTATTCCTGTCTTTTGTATGGCAAAAAACCTGACGCTTGAATCCCGGATTAACCCTCCTGCCCGGGAGCTGATGGATGTGGAAATCGTAGGTAATATTTTGATCATTCCTGGAAATCTTGATGGATATGATTTTTATGATATCAGTACCCCTGATTCCCCACAGCACATTACTAATTTTGAAGTCCCCATGAACAACCGTGCTCTTCCAGGATTCTGGGTTTGCGTTATGGATAGTTTTGCCTATTTCACATCTAGATCAAAGGGCCCCGGCTCTGCTATTTTAGATATTTCCGACCCCAGCAATCCTGTTTATCTAGGGGCACTGCTCTGGGAGGGAAACGCGGACCCATCCTTTGAAGGCCTCGATGCCCGGGATAGTGTACTGGCGATTGCAGCACATGATGACGGCGTAGGACTTTTTCACCTTAATGATCCAGCCAACCCTGATTTCGCTATCCAGATCCCAACGATGAATGCCTGGGATATTGTGATCGATAGTACGACTCTGATCGTGGGTGATGGAGAATATGGCATCAAATTCTATGATATTAGCAATTTGACCGATCCTGTACTTATTTCGGAGTATTTAACTGTAGGCGCAGTGAAGGACCTGGAATTGAATGGGAGTTTACTTTACATTGCAGAAGGGTCTGCCGGTGTGGAACTTGTGGATATATCTGATCGGGAAAATCCGATATTGTTAGATCGTTTTGATACATCTGGTCTGGCCAATAAGATTGCCAGAATGAACGGCAGCTACTTGGCTGTTTCCGATTGGGAAGGTGTAAAAATATTAGAATGGAACGAAACAGAATTAGAATTGGTCGGTTATAAGATGACCGGAAAACGCACCATGGCTATCGCCGCCAAAGACAGTGTGATTTATTCCGCCGAATGGCAGCATCTCCAGACCTTCACCTTCGGAGAGATAGACAATGCTGACATTGACATTAGTTCCTGGGATATTGCTTTCCCGGTTCTGGAGGTGGGTGGGAGCGATACCTTCGAATTATTGATTGAGAATAATGGACAGTTTCCCTTGGGTATTAGTGCCCCTTATTTGAACCATAATGATTTCCAGGCCTTGAACTTCCCGGATTACATTGATGCTGGAGGATCTGCTATTACCCAGATTATCTATACACGCTCCAATCAAAATGCATCAGGCGTACTACAGATCTCATCCAATGACCCCGATGAGGGAGAAATAGAACTGCAACTGGTCGGGAATTATGAGGGCGGTATTGTGGGGGTCGAAGCGCCGGATTTTACGCTGCCCGTTGTGGCAAATGGATCTGGCAGTTTCACCTTAAGTGATTATGCGGGAAAAATTGTGGTCATAACCTTTTTCGCACCAGGATGACCCGTTTGCAGTCCGGAGTTGTCGGACTTTGAGACAGCCATCTGGCAGACCTTTCCCCAGGACAGTGTGGTCGTTGTGGGCATCACTGCAGTGAACCAGAACCAGATTAACCAGTTTGTGGCAGAAAACGGGATTACCTACCCTATTTTGAATGATGAACAATCCGGAGGCAGCGGTCCCGGTGGCTTCGGCGGTGTGACCTATGATGCTTATTATATTCCGAACCAGGGTTCACCTTATCCCCGGGACTTCATTGTGGATGAGGAGGGGATTCTGGCCTATGCCAATAATGAAATAGATACAGAGTACATGTTGTATACCATTGACATATTACTGGCTGCAGAAGACCTGAATACGGCTGGAACAAATATTATTCCAGGAGAATTAATCCTTTTTCCCGCCTATCCGAACCCCTTTAACTCTGCCGCCACGGTCCTGTTTATGGTAAGAGATAAAAATTTTGTACCCCTGCGTTTGAATGTTTTTGACATAACCGGGCGGCTGGTAAAAAACCTGGTGCGGGGAACGGTTCAACCGGGGTACCATGAAATTCCATGGTATGCCAGTCAATATGCATCCGGCGTATATATTATTTCTCTTGAATCCAGTCTGGGCGTTCAATCTCAGAAAATTATATTAATGAAATAATTTTTTCCATGAAAAGATCTCTTTTGGCCCTGCTGATTTTGTCTTTCTTATCCGCACAGGTTAAATGGTACCATGGGAACCTGAAAGGTATCCGGGATTTGAGTATCCGTATCAACCTAGATGGACTGACTGATAAACCCTGGGAGCAAAAAATACTAAACTTTATTGAATTGTCGTTTGCGCAGACAGAAATCAGCGTTGACCAGGAAATTCCGATTCCTCGACTGGTGGTGGATGTCTACGCT
>Ga0187833_10007098_pt1 | contig 10196 bp, 1 predicted proteins | sample ETNtaG_37_FD_167968 | JGI IMG/M metagenome (GOLD analysis project Ga0187833, IMG submission 167968) | Marine microbial and viral communities from oxygen minimum zone, Eastern Pacific Ocean - ETNP2014_SV_400_PacBio MetaG (Illumina Assembly) | ecosystem: Environmental > Aquatic > Marine > Hypoxic... | reverse complement strand
TGCGCAGGATGTCACGGGCCGATAGTAGGCCTTACTGACACATGCCCTCAATGTGTGGGCCGGTTCGACTATGTCCACGTCTGCCGGGATACGTACACGGCCCTCATTGAACTGAACCTCGTTACCGTCAAGGGTGAACGTCGCCTTGAGGTCGGTCACAGGTTGACCCTCGCCGTCAACGGCGTTGAGGGTCGCGATGACCTGGTCTCCAGCGAAGGTGGAGAGCGGGTCCACGGTCCAGGACAGGTCCAGGATCGTATAGATGGTCACAGTCTTCTCCAGTGTGGCCTTGTTACCCTCCTTGTCCGCAGTGACCTTCAGGGTGTGCTCACCCAGCGTATCCAGCTTTAGGGTCGTAGTATAGCCGAGCGTCGGGTCCTCGGTGAGAGTGACCGAGGAGTCGCCAACCGTTACGGTCACGGTTGCACCGGTGATGTGATCGAGCTTGTCATCAAGCACATCCACGAACACAGGGAACTCCTCTCCGCGCCGGTACTCATCGCCGATCATTGCATCGATGGCCATGTCGATGACGTTGACAGGTCCTGGCGGTACACAGCCGACACCGGACTCGCAGAGCTTGCCCGTCGCCGAGCAGTGGACCCACTTCTCGGCATCGTCCTGGATGCATCGGTTGCTCTCCGTGTCACAGTGATTAGTGACATAGTAGAGGTCCTGGGCGGCCATCGCCGTGCACGTGTTCTGGTTGGCGCATTGATCGTTGTTCTCGCAGCACAGGGATCCCTCTGCGCAGCATACACCGTTCTCCTTGTGGAGGCCTTCGGCACACTCACCGTCCGGCTCACTTGTCGGGACCACGGGGAACGCGATGTTCTTGGTGGTCTTAGCACCATCGAACACGGACACCTCGAGCCTGCACACACCGGGCTCCGAACCACTCCTGATCGCGATCTTCTTGGTGACGGTGGTCACCCCTTCTCCGCCCAGAGAGAAATAGATGGGCATGGAACTGGAGACGCGGCACAACGATCCGTCCACGTCCTCCTCCCGAGCGGCGTCGATAGCGAAGGTACGCGCCATGCATGGCTGTGTCTCAGTGAGGGAGATGGTGACAACAACCTCTCCTTCCGCGTTGTTAGAGAGCTCCTCAGGGAACTCATCGATGGTCATCTCGTAAGCAGTGCACTGCGGGATTTCGAGCTCACGGACAGGTGCAATCCCAGTACATGAGACCATCCAGATGTCGTGGTCCGGGGATAGCTCGGTCGTCGGTGAGCAACCTGACTCGTCCATCTTACAGGATGAGATGGCCACGGACTCTATGACCTCATCGTCTACACAGGAGCCGGTCCTCTGGCGCGTGCATCCGAGCAGGCCCATCCTGGCAGCGAGTGAATCAATGTCCTCGCAAATCATCGTACGCTCTGCAAGAGCGAGCAGAATACCCGTCAGGCATTCGGGCGATAAAACGGTCACGCTGGTAACGCTCGGTGCGGCCAACCTCTCGGCTAGCTCGATGGGATCGATGCTATCAGGATCGGCGAAGAACACCATCTCGCTGCTCGAGGTGAGGGGCGCGCACCTGCCCTGTGATCCCGTAGGAGCACAGTAGCTTGCCGAGAGCCCTTGGCCGCAATCGGCCGGGCTCAGTCGGGAACAGTCCCAGTGGTCAGCGAACACGCTCAGGTCGGTGAACGCGGAATCATCGTCACCAGGTCCCTCCTTGGTACGGATTGTCTGCATGCACATATAGCCAAGAAGATCGTTCGATGCCTTGACAATACTGTCAGCCCGCAAGACATCCCCCTGGTCTACGATCGGGTCGCCGAGGTTCATGATCGTGTGGACCGTCTCGTTCGCGGCCCATCCCCGGACTACCTCGCCCACGAGCTGGTCCCAGCCATCGGGGAGCTTCTCGGTGATACGGGACATGGCGTTCGAGATGTCGTGGAGCTCAGCGATATCCTCGCCACGAGCGAGCATCTGCGCGTTCTCCTGTGCGACGACGCACACGTCGTTGAGCACAGTTGACATGAACCCGAAGAAGGACATGATCTCTTCCAACCTCAGCGGTTCGTCACCCTCGTAGGTTATGGGTGTCATGCGGGCCCACTGGCGGGCGCGCTCCTCGCGCACGAGCTCCTCATAACCCTTGGCGACGGCGCTGAACCGTCCCAGGTCGAACACGTACCACTGTCCGGTCCAATTGCCGAGCTCGGTCGTGATCCATAGCTCGCACTTCTCGCATAATCCCTGTTCCCATTCGATCAGTATATTGGAACGCGAGAAGGAGATGATCACTCCGTGGTCGGGTATCGTGTACTCGGAGGGAACGTCGGGGAGCGGGGGGTACGCCAGCTTCACTCCGTTCTCCGAGAACAGGGTCGCCTGTCGCGAGCGGAGGAACAGATCCACGCTGATCTGGCGTGGGATGTCCTCGAGCTCGGTGGGATCCAGGTTCGAGACGAAGGATATTACCTCGTTGGGAAGGTCCCGATGGGTCGACTGCAGGGTGAGCCGCGTGCCCGATAGCACTACATCTGCACCGTCATCGAGGGCCAGCGTCTGCTGCTTGACGCCGCAGTCCGCATCGATACAGGCCTCGAACACCTCCTTGGGCTTGTTCTCCTTCTTGATCGGATCGAAAGTGACCTCGAGGTTGCGCTGGATACCGTTCCAGAACATAAGCTGGTTGTATGGCACACCGTACTTAGTTCTGGCCGCTTCGAAGGCTTCCCTAGAATTCTCCTTCATCTTCTTGAACCCATCGAACTCCAGGCAGCTGAACTTACCGAGGCTCTTCATCTTCACCTTGCACACCTCGTACCGCTCGAGCGCCCACTGCTGGTTCTCGGGCATCATCTTGTCCCAGAATGCCAGCGTTTCGCGCGTATCCATCTCACCGACTGTCGCCGATTGCTGCCCTCTTGCGAGACCGAGCATTACGTCCGACAGCCATTTGGATATCCGTTCCTTATCGATGATCTGGTCGGTCCATACTCTTTTGAGAGCTGGTACCTCAAGATTTAGATCGACGGGCCGGGACGGACCACGCTCAAGGCCGGTAGTGCCTTCGCGGATGTTCAGGAACGCATCCTCCGCCAAAGCGAACTCATCGATATCGTCAAGGGCGTTCTGTGCCTTGATGTAGTAGTCCTTGAGGATCGTGGTCATAGCGAAGAAGTCGCGGATATAGTGCGTGCACAGCAGCGACAGCCCCTTGCACACCTCGAGCGAGATGAGCTGGTCGCCCAGACACCCGGGGACGCAGGACTCCTCCTCCTTGTCCTCAAGACCCTCCTTGTAGATACGGATCGGGATCACGACCTCCTTTGGCAGGAAGGAGCGACCATCCGAATCCAGGAAGCTGTTGAACACATCGGCCCGTAGCAGCCAAGTGTGAGGCAGGTCAGAACGCGCTCCGTTGTTGTGGAGAGTGCTGGCACGGAAGGTGAAGGTCGCATTGTACGGGACTCCCTTAACGATACCTCCCAAACGCTCTCGTGTCTGGATCGCGGACGTTCCGAACTCCTCCTGTAGTGCAGACAGCGCGTCCTCCTCGTCATCGGTCATATGACTTGTGATCTGGACAGAGACTATGTCCGCCCAGAAACAGCCGCTGATCTGCACGCGCTTCTTTACCTCTTCCTTGTCCATGCGGAAGTGGAGGAGGTTGCGGAACCCATCTGCCATGAGATCATCGGTCACGTTGTCCAGACGGGTTGAGAAGAGTATCTTCTCAGTCGTGGTCTCCGTGCTCGGTGTGAACCGGACGAACACCTCTATGAACTCGCCAGGATAGACCGCGGTATCGGATACGGAGATCTCGAACAGACCTTCACCTGTATCGATACCCGTCCCATTACCCAGACCGATGGAGAACGGTTCGTCCACGGTGTCAACATAGACCGCGTTATCCAATATGAGGATCTCGGTCTCACGGGTCGAGTTGAACACCTCGCATTCCTCCAGGTCGACTTCACAATGCTCACGCCCGGACCAGTAGGAGAGCTCGAGGTCGTACAAGCGGAATGCCGAGAGGTCCAGCGGGAACTCGTGCATGACGACCTTACGCTTGCCGGCTCCACCCGTGGGTTCGAGCAACGCCGCCGGCAGTACCGCACCCTCGCCGCCAGGGCATGTGTATTCCGTCGTCTCCGGATCGACGCCCATCAAGAGCGCGGTGTCGATCATCTGGGTCGACGTTGGCGAGGCGAGATATACCGCACTGCTGGCGTTGAAGGCCAAGAATGCTTCTTCATCAAAGGCCCAGGCCGTAGGGGAGTACCGCTCCAAGAGCTTCTTGGTACCATCCGCGAGCTTCACGAACGCTTCGATGTCATCAGCCACCGATCTGATGCTGAAGATCTCTATCTCGGAGAGACCCGACTGGGCCTCCGAGACCGTCTCGCCCGTGGCGAGCACTATATCGCCATCCTCGTCTACGACCTGATCTGTGTTGGTCGCGAACTGGCCATTGATAACATCCGTGACGACAACAACTGCCACGTACCGGGCGGTGATGGGCTGGTCGAACACGACAAGGGTTTCTTCAGCGTCAAGCTCCCAGATGTACTCATCGACGAGCTCGTACACCTCAGTGTCGTTGGAGACGTGTATCTCGAAGTTACCAGGCTTCATGATGACATCGTCCGCTAGCTTGAAGGCGTAGAGACGCAGGCCGGAGATGCCCAAGGGCTCTTCGAGGTCAACCTGGATCCAGTTCCCATTATCGGCCACGAGCGAGCGCCAGCCGTTTCCGACCTCCATGATTACACCATCGGTGAGCTGTGTGATGTCGTCAGGTATATCCTCGTATGTAGGCTTGAGCGGATGGTAGCCGCATGCCACCGACTGGCCGCTCACGATAGCACGCGAGTCCACATCGATCTTGCGGTTCGCGAACCTGTTCTTGGCGATGTTATCGTCCGACAGGAGCGATGCTACGATTTCGAGCCGCGGGAAGAGCGCATTGTCCATGATGTTGACGAAGCCAAGCTCTACGGGGACCTGGCCTAGGCCATAGAAGACACCGTCCTCTTCCACGAGCTCGGGATATGCGTTCTGCCCGTCTGCATCGGCCTCGGAAAGGAAGCCGATGGATTGGCGCACCGGCTCGAGCCCTGCCCCGTCAGTACATGCTTCCGTTCCGCTATAATCCGTGAGCTTCACACCGAGAGCGACCTCCTTACCGTATCTTGAGATGAAGTCGCGGTAGGGATTGATACCGGCAAGGATGTTCTTGAATCCGAGCTCGATGCTCGCCTCGGTCTCATACCAGGCGACACCATCGACAGTGGTCTCGGTCTTGCCGTTGGAAGCACCGAAGGCACATACCATCACGGAATGCATTACACGCTCTTCGCCCAGAAGTGCGTTGACATCATCAGGTGTGATGGTCAGACGGTTCCAGTCCTTCTCGGTCTCGCATCCGTCACAGGGCAGAGCAGGCGTCAAGGGCACCATGCCTACACCGGCCGGGAGGGCGTCTGCGGCAAAGAACCTCTCAGGGTGGGCCTCCTTCGTGAGGAGCCCACCACATGCTGCCGGATCGGCGTCAGTGCAGTACAGTACGAACGCCTGGGCTTCTGCTACACCCTGGTCATGTTCAGCACTGCTCTCCCAACGGAACTCCATGTCGCTTATGGACAGTCGGCCCTTCGAGGCCGCTGACCACACGACATCCAGGCTGCATGTCTTGCCATCTTCCGAAACTGAGCAACCCGAGCAGGTGCATGTCTCGACGATGCCCGTCAGTGCCTCAGCGATCGCATCATCCTCCACAGCCTTTGCACCCACGAGGTCCTCGGCAGGAATGTCCGCGCCGTCATTGCCGAAGTCGGCCGATAGGCTCTTGATAGCAGAGACTATGCCCGTGTACGTATGCGTGTGGACGTCGGATGACGAGTCAGCGGGAGTGTGGACGTGACACCCGTCCTCTGAGGACGTGTACTCCCTACCAGCGATGGTGACCGTGTGCGTATGACAGCCACCGGCCGCGTTCCCGTCGGCGATCTCGTGGGAGTGGCATGACTCACCAGTCGGGTACAATGTACCTCCAACAGTGATATCATGTCCGTGGCATGCCTCATCGGTAACGTCCCCCGCCACGATATGGCCGTGGGAGCCGTCCTCCTCCGTCGCCAGGTCCTCAGTGAGGGTTCCCTCCAGATCGAAGCTCGCACGGGTGACCTCTACACCGATAGGGAGGACGAGCTTCGTTGTGATCGTCCCTCCATCCTCGGGGAAGTCGATGACACGGGGTGTCTGCCCGTCCAGGGCCGTCGCCATCCCGTGGAGCCACCGTTTAGTGGAGGTGGCAAAATCATACGTGAACTGCATATCGACCGCACCCTTATCGAGCTCGAAGTATAGGCAGTGTGCCTCCTCGTCATTCTGCTGCTCTTTGGAATAGGTCTTGCTCTCCAAGACGAGCACGTCCTCTTCAGCGAAGTCCAGGCGGCGCGTCTCCTCGAGGTTAGTAAGGTCCGAGCACACATCAAGGCGGGGGACCGTGAACACGTTCTCGCCCGTGATGGTGACACCTTCTGAACAGTTGGTAGCAGGAACGAACGCGAAGTCGATCATGTTCTCACCGAACTGGGTCTCATTGGTCAGTATACGGTGGTAGGTGAAGTTGTCCCAGGAGTACTCGATACGGAGCGTGGCACTCTTGCTCCCCTCGTCGTACATGGCACAGTAGGACTCGATCTGGGGATAGCCATCGGGATGTGGGGCGAAGAGCGGCTTGCCCGTACAGGAGCCGGTCTTTGTACCCTGTTCGCAGAGATTGATACACGTGTCCTGCGTCCAATCCCAAGTGCAGTGCTTGGCACTGGGCCCGAGACCGCACACATCGTTCATGGTAGATCCCTCAGGCACGGTCTCGACGACGTTGGAGTTGATATTGGGTTTGAGGAAACCTGAACAATCGAACGCCCCGCATTGTTCTATATCGGTACCCCCGCACTTCAGCTTGCATGTCTCGTCCTGCCCGCTCCAGTAGCAATTAAGGTGGAAGTCGCAGAACTCCTTGGGCTGTGAGGAACAACACAGGTCATCCTTGCATGTGCACGGATCGTCGAGAGCGTTGGCCATACAGATCTGGCAGCTGCCACCACACCCTTCCTGGGTGTACTCAGCGAGTTGGAGGACATTCCGGTACTGCTTTACGAAATCGATTATATTGTGGATGGCACGGTCCTCTGCAGTAACGGTATGTGATATCGCCTTACCCAGTGCTTCCTCATAACTTGAGAGCACCTCGCCCTGGACATCGGTCGATTCGGAGTAGTACTCGTATTCATTTGCTCTACGTGGTTCGGCCGCGGTCCGGCCTACGTATCGGCGGAAATGTTCTGAGATGGTACAGAGCTGGTCGGCGTAGGTCTCGTAGTACGCTTGCAGATTAGATGTGTCGATGGTCGCCACATTGCACTTCGTACCGAAGTCCGGTAGGTCAGGATCATCAGCATCATCATCACCTCCGTCGTTCTGTTCGATGCATTCGCAGAACCCGTCCACACAGGCCCGCACCGTCGTCCCGGCGCAGTCTATGCGACAGTCCGCAGCGAAACCGCTTGGACAACGAGGTTTGATACAATAGATGCCGTCGCATCCAGTGAACTCTTCCTTTCCAATAGGACACTCCTCCTCCGCTACCGCCAATGTGGTAGCAAGGACGAGTATGGACAAAAGGGCCATTGTCGTATTCAACGCTTTATGTGCCATGTTCGAATCCTCCATTATCGCAAGGGAGACATCAAGTCGCAAGAAAAGAGGCGTCCGCGCATATCATCGACCCAAGGAGATACACCTTTACCCCTCCTGTCCTGTGTAGATAACACTCTCCCCTTCTGAAAGCGGTAGGCTGCAACCATATAAATGGATTTTTCCTGTAAGGTTTCAGCCCGAACACCAATCCCACGGTCCGGTTCATGAGTAGTTGTTAGTCGTTGCAGGTCGTTGCGCATGATTTCAGGCACCTGTAGGTGCTCCCATTTTTAATATCGAGACGAATCAGTAGTTAAGAAGCCGAAATAAGACGATTTCTAGGAGAATTGCGCCAATCGAGGACACTGTGTATGTCAACCGATCGTCAACGATCATTCAAGACTGCAGTACTAGCTCTGGTCCCACCAGAACACGTCACGGAGGCACTTATACCGGTAATCGTTGTCGAGGATGATGTTGCAGATCTCGGTATTGTTGAACCTGCGAGCCGTCAGCCACCTGCACTTATCTGCCCTGAGCTCGGTCGTTGAGTTTCCGCAGACCGTGTGGTCCTGGGTGGAGAGTGCCTCGCACACTGCTCGTTCGTCCACGTCATCGATGCTCGCACAGACAGATATGTCCTCGGTAGCATGGGCTACCTCGATAAAGCAGTTTGACCGGTAATTGTAAGGAGGCTCATCGCTCTGGATGTTCTCACAGATCGAGACATCCTCGACCACGGGGGCGACTCCTGATAGGCATCTGTCGCGCATGTCCTCTGAGGTGATCTGATCACAGACGTCCGTGCTCTTCATCGTGGGAGCAACATCTGCCAGGCAGAGCTCGCGGTACTTGTCGACAGTGATGCTCTCACAGGTAGCGGAATCACCGCGTATCGAAGTGACATTGACGACGTGTCCATAGCAGATGTTACGCTCACGCTCAGCGGTGAACCGTTCACAGACAGTGACGTCGGTATAGTTCATAGTTTCGGCGACATCGAGGAGACAGCGATCCCGGTAATCTAAATCGTCCACCTTGTCACACACGGCAGCGTCCTTCATGTAGTTCGCGAGCTGAGTGAGGCAGCCGTTCCTCCGCACCTTTCCCACGATGCGGTCACAGATGGCCGCGACGGGCTGATTGTCGAATATGAGGAGGAAGCATTTGTCCCTGAGGTCGTCGGAGATTATGTTGTCGCAGACGACGAAAGCGTTCTTGTCCTGCACCACGTCAATGAAGCACGCCTCAACACCGGGAGGAAGGGGTGGCTTCGGACACCCCGTGCTGCGCTCCTTGGCGATGTTAAGGAAGCACTGGTCGCGTTCTTCATCATCATCTATACGGTCGCAGAGGTTACCGTCCAACTCCTCGATCGCGACCTCCTGATAGCAGTATTGGGCATCGCCACCCTCGATCTCGCAGATCTCCACCTTGGTGAGGGTCTTCTCGGAATGGACCGCTCGCTCGGTGCAGCAGTGGCAGAAATCGTCGCAGATCTCGTTCAGTTCACAGTCGGCATTGTGAGCGCAACAGCGTCGGCCCTCGTCACAGCAGATACCGTTCACACAGTTAGCGCTGCCGCAGTTCTCGTTCTTCTTACAGGATTCACCATTGGGAAGCACGAGCGGCCGCTTCTCAGGAGTAGGCTCAGGCGTGGCCTCGATCGTAGGAGCGGCAGTAGGCGTTGGAGTGGGAGTGGCCGTCGGAGAAGCAGTGGGAGTCGTCGTCATAACAGCAGTGGCCGTGGGCCGCTGGGTAGCAGTGGGTTTCGGAGTCGCCCGGGGCGTCGCTGTCGGAGTGGCCTCAGCAGGGGCCTCACGGCTAATGCAACCGGTAAGGAAGGCCATGGCCAGAACCACCGCCAATAACACGAGGGATGATCTGACGATATTAACGCGTTTATGGGGGTGCCTTCCCATAGGCCGTGGTTCGTCACAAATGTTTATTAACGTGAGCGTTCCGGCGCGGGCCTCGGCCATGACACTAGCTTCCCATCACCTCGGCCTGCCAGCACACGGCACGGAGTGAGCGCAACACTGTACATTGACGAACCTGTTGTGCTATTAAGGAGCAGGCTGCCGGTCGTCCGATCCCATACGAGAACGGTGCCATCGAGCCCTGTGGAAGCCAGGACCTCATGGTCACCATCAAGGGCCGTCACGGCCGAGGTATGACCTGAGATGTTACGGACGAACCTTATAGTACCGTCCCCTACGCGCCAGACCTTGATCTTCCAGTCCATCGAACCGGTGTGGACGTCACGTCCATCGGACCAGGTCGAGAGCACGGAGCCTGTGTGGGCGGCCAGTACCCTGTCGGGTTTGAAAGTGGTACCCGACCAGGCGAGCACCCTGGCATTGAATCCACCTATAACGGCCATGCCTCTGGCGATGGCTACCTCTGTAAGGGGACCCTGACCGGGCACGAGAGCATTTAGACGCTTTCTGCTCCCCGTATTCCAGATCTTGACGGTACCATCATGAGAGGATGATACCAGTGCGGTCCCATTCCATGTGAGC
>Ga0187833_10007095_pt1 | contig 10198 bp, 9 predicted proteins | sample ETNtaG_37_FD_167968 | JGI IMG/M metagenome (GOLD analysis project Ga0187833, IMG submission 167968) | Marine microbial and viral communities from oxygen minimum zone, Eastern Pacific Ocean - ETNP2014_SV_400_PacBio MetaG (Illumina Assembly) | ecosystem: Environmental > Aquatic > Marine > Hypoxic... | reverse complement strand
AGAACACGTCTATGATAAAGGGACTTTTACAATTTTTTTTTCCAGAAAAATTAAGAGAAAAAATTATTAATTATTTATTTACAAAGATTTTAAATAAAGGTGTTAATGAATTTTCCAAAGAACTTTATATGAATAAGAAACAAATAAAAGAAATGTACCGTGAAAAAATGGATTTTGGTTCTCATGGCGTTTATCATTACTGGTGGCAACTTTTAAAAAAAAAGGAACAAGAAAAAGAAATTATAAATTCAAGAAAGTTCTTTGAAAATTTAGGTTTTAATACAAACAATTTTTCTGTTTGTTTTCCTTATGGTTCTCATAATAATGATACTATTAGTTTATTAAAGAGACATAACATAAAATTTGCTTTGACCACAAAAGTTGGCGAAATAAATAAAACAAATTTGAAAAATAATTTTACGTTTCCTAGATACGATACCAACGATATTAGTTCATTATTTTAATTAATTATTCAAAAAAATATAAATCCTTATATGGAATCTATTCAATATTTAAAAAGAAAAAAAACATTAATAGTAGTTACTCATCGTTTAATTACGGTTAAAAACTGTGATAAGGTATTTTTTATTGATAATGGTAAAATTACAAAACAAGGAACACCAGAAGAAATACTAAACAATATTTAATAAATGAAAAAAATACTTATTACTGGAGCAACCGGTTTTGTAGGTTCTCATTTGACGGAACTTTGCGTGGAAAAGGGTTTCAAAGTTGTTGCTTTTGATAGGTATAATCCCAATTATAATCTTGGTTGGTTAGAAAAATCAAAATACAAAGATGATATAAACTTCGTATTTGGCGACGTTAGGGATTATGATTCTGTTTTGAAAGCCACAAAAGGTTGCAAAATAGTTTTTCATTTGGCAGCACTTATAGGAATTCCCTATTCATACTTATCGCCACTTGCGTATTTAAAGACAAATGTTGAAGGCACATACAATGTTTTAGAGTCTTCAAAATCTATGGATGTCGAACAAACTATAGTTACCTCTACTAGTGAAGTTTATGGATCGGCAAAATATATTCCTATTGATGAAAAGCATCCTCTTATAGCTCAATCGCCGTATTCAGCATCAAAAATTTCAGCAGATCAATTGGCTCTTAGTTATTGGAATTCTTATCAAATGCCGATTAAAATTGTGAGACCATTTAATATTTACGGACCTCGTCAATCAAGCAGAGCTGTTATACCATCTATCATAAATCAAGCACTTAGCCCAAAGAAGGAAATTAAATTAGGAAATGTTAAACCTAGTAGAGATTTTACCTATGTAACTGATACATGTAATGCTTTTCTGGAAATTCTTAAAATAAAAAACTTTTTTGGAAATACCATAAATATAGGTTCGAACAATGAATATACTATAGAAAGTATTGCTAGGAAAATTTTAAAAAAAATTAATTCCAAAGCTATTGTTAAAAAAGAAAAGAATCGGGAAAGATCAACAACAAGTGAAGTGGTAAGGCTTGTTTGTGACAATAAACAAATCCGCAAACATACAAATTGGAAACCAAAAATTAGCATAGAAAAAGGGTTAGATAGAACAATTAACTGGTTTAAAGAAAATAAAGAACATTTTAAGCATGATATTTACCATGTCTAAATCAGTTATTATTGATAATTTGCTATTTTGTTAGTTTAATGTAGTAATATTTGTTCTTCAATTTTAATCAAATATTGACTACATTTATTCTTTATTTTAAACAAACATAGACTACAATGTTCAAATAATTATGTCCTTAAAAGTTTTATTTGTTGTGTACGATAATGGTTCATATGACCATGTGTTTCCAATGGGAGTCGGAGCAATAGCAGGTGTTTTAAAACGGGATGGTCATGAATTTTCTGTTTGGAACCAAGATATGCATCATTGGCCTGACGATACTCTTAGAACGTTTCTTGATGAAAATAAGTTTGATGTTGTCATAATGAGTTTGATTGCAGGATATTATCAATACCAAAAAATGAAAGCTTTATCTAAGGCGATAAATAATTCAAAAAATAGGCCTTTTTATATTATGGGAGGCTATGGACCTACTCCAGAACCGGAATTTTTCATTAGAAAATCAGGTTGTGATGTAGTTTGCATGGGGGAAGGCGAAGTAACAATTTCTAAACTAATGGAAGCAATTGAAAACAAAACTTCACTAAAAAAAGTACCTGGTATAGCTTGGTTGGAAAATAACAAACTTCAAAAAACTCCAAGAGCTCCTTTGGTTCATGATTTAGACTCATTACCTCCGACACCATATGAGAGGTTTCCTATGCATTATTATCGAATGTTAAGAATGCCAAAAGTGAAATCTACAGATTTTTGTTTTCCATTAATGTCAGCTCGTGGCTGTTCTTTTAAATGTACTTTTTGTTATCGTATGGATCCTGGTTACAGGATGAGAACGCCAGAACCTTTATTAGATGAGATCGAAATGTTACATAAGGATTATGGCATAACATACATAGCTTTTCAGGATGATCTTTTAATGTCATCAGTTGAACATACAGAAGCAGTTTGTCTAGAATTTTTAAAACGTAATCTACCTGTTAGATGGAATTGTAATGGAAGATTAAATTATTGTAGTGAGGAATTGTTACGTCTTATGAAAGATGCAGGATGTCGTTTCATTAACTATGGGATTGAATCTATGGACCAGAAAGTTCTAAATAACATGAAAAAAGGACTAAGGCCCGAAATGATTATTAGAGGAGTCGAAGATACATTAAAAGTTGGCATAAGTCCTGGTCTAAACTTTATTTTTGGTAATAAGGGAGATAATAAAAAAACAATAAAATCAACTGTTGATTTTATGCTAAAGTATGATGATTTTGCACAAAAAAGAACAATAAGGCCAGTAACTCCTTACCCAGGCTCTCCACTTTATAACGATGCAATTAAGATGGGTTTATTAGATAAGGATAATCCTGCAGAAGATTTTTACGAAAAGAAACATTTAAATTCTGATTTAATTTGTTGCAACTTTACGGAATTAAGTGATGAGGAGTTCTACGAATGTTTAAGATGGGCCAACTCAACACTAATGAAAAATTATTTTGACAAGCAAAAAACTAGCACTTTGGCTCAAGTTGATCATCTTTATAAAAAGAAGGATGCTACATTTAGAGGATTTAGACATAGCGCAGGTAGAGAAGGTCAAATTGGAGAACAATTTAATATAAAGGCGAAAGCTATTGCTATTGAAGGCAAAGAAACAATGGACGGGCTAGTTAATTGGGAAAGTTCACAAACTGGAGACGGAGACAGATTCTCTCAGAATACAAGCCATAGCAATGAAAGCAGAGTCTTAAAAAGTTTTGATGCTTATTTAGAGAAAAAAGCAATTAGAACCGCAGCAAGGAAAGCAACCAAAAAAGAATTATCAGCAAATTGATTAATTCTTTATTTGAGCTAGTCTATTAAAAAAATACCAATACATATTAAATTTTTTTAAATACAACATTTATAACTTATAGTTTATGAGTAAAAAAGTATTTTGGTGCAAAAAATGCGTTGTCATGTCGACTAGACCGCGAGTAACTTTTAATGAAGAAGGCGTTTGTTCAGCTTGTCAATGGGCGGAAGAGAAAAAAACGCTCAATTGGGAAGAAAGGCAAAAGAGGCTTGATAAATTATTAAGAGAACAAAAATCCAATCCTCATTTTCAATGTATAAATGCAGTAAGTGGAGGCAAAGATGGGTCATATGTTTCTTATTGTTTAAAACATAAGAAAAAAGTTAGGTCCCTAGCTGTTACTGTTAGACCTGATCTTGAACAAGAGACTGGTAAACGGAATATAGTCAATTTTGTCAGAAGTGGTTATGAACATATTCATATAACTCCAGACTCAGAAGCGATGAGAGTGTTAAACAGACTTGGTTTTATAGAGTTAGGATACTCTTACTATGGTTGGCAAATAGCAATTCATACAGTCGTGATGAGAATTGCTATGGCATTTAATATCCCATTAATTTTTTATTCTGAAGACGGAGATTGCGAGTACGGAGGAGACGCGAAACATAAATATGAAGGTATATACGGAATTGATTATCAAATAAGCAATTATGTTGAGGGGGATTATTTCAAAATTTTAAAGATGAGCGGTCTAAACAAAGATCAATTATACTGGTTTACATATCCATCTAAAGAAGAAATTTTAAAAAGTGATTTAAAAATAACTCACTGGGGATTTTATGAAAATTGGGATCCATATAGAAATTATGAAGTAGCTAAAAAATATTGTAACTTAGAAGAGAACGAAACCCTGAATGCAGGGACATACACAAATTTTGGCCAAACGGACCAAAAATTCTACTTGTTACATGTTTATTTGATGTATTTGAAATTTGGATTTGGAAGAACAAATATGGATGCTGGGATCGATGTGAGAAGAGGCGCAATGTCAAGAGAACAGGCTGTTCAGCTTGTTAAAATGTACGATGCTCGGCCACCCGAGGAATATTATGATGAATTTTGCGATTATTACAAAATGACAAGACAAGATTTTTTAGAAACTCTTGATAAGTGGGTCAATAAAGATTTGTTTGAAAAAAGAAACAGATGGGTACCCAAATTTGAAATTAAATGATTAAAAAAAATGCTAAAGTTTGTATTGTTGACTATGGTTTTGGTAACATTGCATCAATAGAAAATGCATTAAATTATTTAAAATTTGATTATAACACTTTAAAAATTTCAGTAGATTTAAGTAATTTTTCTCATTTAATTTTACCAGGAGTTGGATCTTTCGAGGCAGGCATAAATAAATTAAGAAAGTCCGGATGGGAATCGAAAATAAAAGATTTTGTGAAAAACGGAGGTTATTTATATGGAATATGTTTGGGTATGCAATTACTTTTTAAATATGGAACAAATGAAAAAACAGGCAAAGTTATTGAAGGGTTAGGTTTTCTTGACGGCACATGTAAAAAATTTTTTGAAACAAATGAAACTAATATGCCGCCTCTTCCGCACGTTGGTTTTAATCAGGTTAAACACAAAAATACTAAAATATGGGAAGGCATCAATAATCCATCTTATTTTTACTTTATTCACTCCTACAGAGTTGCATATGCTGAGAGTTTAACTAATTGTGCAAAAACAAGCTACGGTGAAGAATTTATTTCTTTTGTAGAAAAGTTTAAAATTTTTGGTTCTCAATTTCATCCTGAAAAAAGTCATTTAACAGGATTAAATCTTCTACGTAATTTTTTTAATTTAAAATGAAACTTTTAAAAAGAATTATTTTTTGCCTTTATTACAAAGAAGGTTTTTTTCATCTTAGTCGTAATTTTAAATTACAAAGAGTAGGAGATGTTGATTGGTTGATAAAAAATTTTGGTTTTGGTAATACAGCAAATAATATTGATGAATTGATTATATTACTAGTAAAAAAAAATCCAACAGAGAAAGATTTTGGTAGTTTTGCTTTTGATATTTCAGAACTAAGAAAAAATATCTTTATACCCATCACACTAGGAGGGGGAATAAGAAATGCTAAAATTGCAAAGAGTTTTTTTGATAATGGCGCTGACAAAATTTTAATTAATTCAGTGGCCTATAATAATAAAGAAGTTATTTATGAAATAGCAAGCGAATATGGAAATCAGGCTATTAGTGTTATGATAGATCACAAAAAAAATAATAATGAAACGAATTTATATTCTGAATGCGGAACTAAGTTAGAAAAAATATCTTTACAACAACATCTTGAAAATCTTAGTCGTTTAAGTTGCGGTGAAATAATTATAAATTCTATAGATAACGATGGAAATGGATCGGGTATTGATTTAAAAATTTTAAATTCTATTAATATTACTATAGGTAAGCCAATACTAATAATGGGAGGAGCGGGAAAGCCTGAGCATTTATCTACCGCTTTATCTTCAAAAAAAATATCAGGTGTAATTACAGCCAATCTTTTTAATTTTCTTGGTGAAGGACTAAAATTGGCTAGAAATTTTGCTTTAAAAAAAAATATTCCACTCGCAGAGTTTTAAAAATGCATACACTAAATTTTTTTACTGACTATTTATGATCAAATTGCATGAACCTTTTATTCGTGGAAACGAGTGGAGATATGTTAAAAATTGTTTGGATGAAGGGTGGGTTTCATCAGCTGGAAAATATGTAGATTTGTTTGAAAAAAAAATAGCACAATATACTGGTTCAAAATATGCAATAGCCTGCATAAATGGTACAGCAGCTTTACAAATTTCTTTAAAATTGGTTGGCGTAGGAATAAATACGGAGGTGATTGTTCCATCCATGACTTTTATTGCGCCCGTTAATGCAATTAGTTACAACAACGCTAAACCAGTTTTCATGGACAATAATAAATATTATACTATTGATATTAATAAAACTCTCGCGTTTCTTAATAAAGAAACAAGAACAATTAAAAGAAAAAAATCATTAATTACTATAAACAAAAAAACTGGAAAACGTATTGCTGCTCTAATGGTAGTACATCTTTTTGGTAATGCTGTAAAACTTGATGAATTGAATAAATTATGTAAGAAGAAAAATATTCCGTTAATAGAGGATTCTGCTGAAAGTATTGGCACGTTTTATGGATCAGGAAGATTTAAAAATAAACATACTGGTACAGTTGGACAAATCGGCTGCCTTTCCTTTAATGGAAACAAAATAATTACAAGTGGCGGTGGTGGAATGATACTGACTAATAATTTAAAAACTGCAAATAAAGCCAAATATCTTACCACCCAAGCCAAAGATGATTCGGTTAATTATGTACACAATGACATTGGTTATAATTTTCGCCTTTCAAATATTCACGCTGCATTAGGACTTGCCCAGCTTGAAAATTTGTCAAAAAATATAAGAAAGAAAAAAATTATTCATAACATTTATAAATCTAAAATAGATAAGTACAAAAGTTTAAAAATATCCGGTGTACCACATTCTGAAAAATCTAATTACTGGTTAAATATTCTTGAAATTAGTAAAAAATTAACGAAAAAAAAATTTTCAAAAATTATTCAAAAGTTTAACAAATATGGTATAGAAGTGAGACCGCTATGGTTTCCAAATCATTTACAAAAAAAATATAAAAGATGCCAGGTTTATAAATTAAATAATATAAAAAATATTTACCAAAAGAGGCTTTGTCTTCCAAGCAGTCCTCAACTAACCTTCAAGCAACAAAATTTTGTTTGTAAAAAATTAAACAGTATTTTTAAAAAATGAGTCGAGTAATTGTTATTGCAGAGGCAGGTCAAAATCATAATGGTCAATTAAAAATGGCTTATAAATTAGTAGATGCTGCAAAAAAATGTGGTGCTGACTTTGTTAAATTTCAAACCTCTATTCCAAAATTACATGTTTCCAAATTTGCCAAGAAAGCAAATTATCAAATTAAAAATTGGAAAAAAAAAAGTAGTCAATTACAAATGTTACAAAAACTTTCTTTAACTTATCAAGATTTTAAAAAAATAAAAAAATATTGCAAAAAAAAAAAAATTGAATTTCTATCCACTCCGTTTGATTTACAATCTATTGATTTTCTCAAAAGCCTAAATATGAAATATTTTAAAATTCCTTCTGGTGAAATAACAAATTTGCCCTATATAATAAAAATTGCTAAGCTAAAAAAGAGAGTAATATTATCAACGGGCATGGCAAATTTAAGAGAGATTAAAGATGCTCTTAATATTTTAATTTCTTACGGAACTAAGAAAAAAAATATTACCGTCTTGCAATGTAATACAGAATATCCGACTCCTTTGAGAGACGCTAATGTTCGAGCAATGCTTACTATTAAAAAAATATTTAGAGTAAATGTTGGCTACTCTGACCACACGGAAGGCATAGAATCATCACTAGCTGCAACAGCATTGGGTGCAAGAATATTAGAAAAGCACATTACTCTTGATAAAAAATTACCTGGTCCAGATCACAAAGCTAGCATTGACCCAAAAGGTTTTAAAAAAATGATTGACGGAATTAGAAAAATCACTGTTGCCCTTGGTAGTGGTGTTAAAAAAGTTTCTTCAAGTGAAAAAAAAAATATGAAAATTGCAAGAACTTCAATAGTAGCTCTTAAAGAAATAAAGAAAGGAGAAGTATTTACAGATAAAAATCTTGCGATTAAAAGGCCAGGCATCGGTATATCGCCAATGAAACTCTACAAAGTGGTTGGAAAAATTGCAAAAAAGAAGTTTTTAGAAGACGAATTAATAAAATTATGAAGAAGAAAATATATGTAATTACTGGGTCAAGAGCAGACTACGGCCTAATGCAAAATTTAATTAATAAATTTCACAAAGATAAAAATATTGACCTTAAAATTTTTGCAACCGGTATGCATCTATCGCCCGAATTCGGTAATACTTATAAAGAAATTCTTAATGATGGTTTTAAAATAGAAAAAAAGATTAAAATACTGAATTGTTCAGACACTCCTATTGCTATTTCTAAATCAACGGGGTTAGGAGTGATGGGTTTTGGGAAAATATTTAACTCTTACAAGCCAGATTTATTAATAGTTTTAGGTGATAGATATGAAATAATGGCGGCAGTAATGGCAGCAAATTTTCATCATATTCCCGTCGCTCACATTGGGGGAGGCGACACAACCCTAGGGGCTGTTGATGAATGGATTAGGCATTCAATTACAAAAATGTCATGGCTTCATTTTGTTTCCAATTCATCAAGTAAAAAAAGGGTAATACAGTTAGGTGAAGATCCAAGAAGAGTTTTTAAGATTGGCAGTTTAGGAGTGGATAGATTAAGGCATACAAGTTTATTGAGTAAAAAATTAATTGAAAAAAAAATGAAATTTAAATTTAACAAAAAAAATATACTTATTACTTATCATCCTGTAACACTTGAAAAAAATACTTCTGAGTCACAATTTAAAGAAATACTATCTGCGGTTTCTAAATTGAAAGATACGAAACTAATTTTTACCTACCCTAATAGCGACACTTATGGAAGGATTATTATTAGAATGATCAATAAATTTATATCTTCAAAAAAATATGATTCTATAAAATTTTCTTCAATGGGTCATACAAATTATTTATCTGTTCTTAAAAACGTTGATTGTATTTTAGGAAATTCATCAAGCGGACTTATTGAAGCACCTTCTCTTAAGATTCCCACAATAAATATTGGTGACAGACAAGAAGGAAGATTGAAGGCAAGTAGTGTTATTGATACTGAGCCAAAAAGAAATTTAATACTTAAATCAATAGAAAAAATTTATACAAAAAAATTTAGAAAGAAATTAAATAGCACTTACAATGCTTATGAATATAAAGATTCTTCTCATAATGCTTATAAAATTATTAAGACGGCACTGATACCTACTGAACTAAAAAAGTTTTTTTATAATATATGAAAAATTTGCTAATTAAACCAAACACAAACATTAAAAATGCTCTTAAGCAATTAAGTAAAACTGGTGAGAAATGTTTAGTTGTTGTTGACAAAAAAAATAAACTTCTCGGCACTCTAAGTGATGGAGACGTAAGAAAAGCTATCTTAAAAGGAAAATTTCATAAGGATAAAATTAATGAATTTTATCAAAAAAATCCTACTTTTTTAAGGAAAGAAAATTACTCGTTGGGCCAAGCGAAAAGTATATTAATAAGAAAAAGAATTGATATTATTCCAATTACAGAAGTATCAAAAAGAGTTGTAGATGTATTAACTTTTAAAAACGTTTTTAAAAAAAGTAAGAGCGGTTTTAGGTCTGGCGCCTTTCCAAAAACCGTCGTAATCATGGCCGGGGGTAAAGGTACGCGTCTAGAACCGTTCACAAGTGTTTTACCAAAACCCTTAGTGCCAATAAACGAAAAACCGGTCATAGAACATATAATTGAAAAATTTATTAGTAATAATGTTGTCAATTTTTTCATTACATTAAATTATAAAAGCAGAATTCTTCGAGCCTTCTTTCAGGAACTAAGACCTAATTATAAATTGTCTTTTATAGAGGAACCTAAACCGTTGGGTACCGCTGGAGGACTTAGTTTGTTAGCAGGAAAAATAAAAAAACCTTTTTTATTAACCAATTGTGACACAATAATAAATATTAATTTTGATAATTTAATGAGTTTTCATATTTCCAACAGAAATGACATAACATTAGTAGTTTCTTCCAAAGAATATGTTATCCCTTACGGAACATGTAAACTGAATAAAAAAGTCCAACTTA
>Ga0187833_10007093_pt1 | contig 10199 bp, 8 predicted proteins | sample ETNtaG_37_FD_167968 | JGI IMG/M metagenome (GOLD analysis project Ga0187833, IMG submission 167968) | Marine microbial and viral communities from oxygen minimum zone, Eastern Pacific Ocean - ETNP2014_SV_400_PacBio MetaG (Illumina Assembly) | ecosystem: Environmental > Aquatic > Marine > Hypoxic... | reverse complement strand
ACGTTAAGATACAAAAAGGAAACTAGGCACTGCCAGAATTACCCTGTACAAACCAATCGATTATCTCTCTTGCGATGCTCATCTTCGATGGTATTTCCGGAAGACTATTCACATCGTACCATCCTGCTTCCAGAATCTCTTTTCCGTCAACTGATATTTCTCCACTTTCATACTCGGCAGTAAAACCTATCATCAACGAATTGGGGAATGGCCAGGGCTGACTCCCAAAATATTTTATGTTTCTAACCTGTATGCCTACTTCTTCCAGTATTTCTCTTTTGATACATTCTTCAAGAGTTTCACCGGGTTCAACGAACCCGGCAATCAGGCTATGCATATTCCCCCTGAAAGTTGAATTATGTGATAAAAGGATTTTGTTATCCTTTGAGACAGCAACTATTACTGCCGGAGAAATGCGCGGATAACTCGTGAAACCGCATACCGGACATTTTCTTGCCCTTTCATCTTGAAGCGCTTGTGTTCTATGACCGCATCTGCCGCAATACTGGTTCGTTTGGTCCCAGTTTACTACCTGGATGGCTTTCCCGGCTAAAAGGAATATATCTTCATCCAGAACACTATATAATGACCTCAGTTCCATGAAAGACATTCCTTCGGGAACAATAGTATCTGGAGAAACCTCCGCTGAATAGCATGGATGCCCCCGTAGCGTGCCGAGATACTGTGTCCTGATAGGGGAAAGATCCAATTCCGCTAAACTCTTCAAATATGGAATACCACACTCACCGGGCTTAGTTAATAGTTTAGTTAAACAAAACACAAACCAATAGCCGTAATCGTTGTCTAGTGATTCGGATGTAACAGCAGGTTCGTAATGTTTGTAGATGCTTTCTCTGAACATTATTGATATTTACCCTTCAAATCTTGAGGAACCCTTACGTTATAGCCTGCTGATGAATTTGTAAATCTGATTATACTCGTTCCGCCACTCCTCAATCAATACGTTCACTTCAATCGATGTGCCACTAGTTTTTTTGGCTGAGGCTATTTAGCAAAATAGACCATTCCTTTTCACTATTGACATGTTACTGTAATAGCAATAAACTAAGGCTACGTCAGGCTTGGATATGCTATGGAATAGAGTGGTGGTAATGTTTTGGCCTTCGTCTCTTTTATCGAGAGACGGTAAGTAGGGAGTAGCGCAGTGGTTGATAGACACCTAAGGGATAGATATTCGAGACAGATTATGTTTCCCGGCATCGGTGAAGCCGGGCAAGGGAAATTAAATGCTAGCCAAGCCGTCATTATCGGATGTGGTGCACTGGGAACTAACATCGCCGCCTTCCTAGTGCGTGCCGGTGTGGGTAAAGTGAGAATTGTGGATAGGGATTTCATTGAGTACCACAATCTGCAGCGTCAGGTTCTCTTTGACGAGGATGACATAAAAGCCGATTTACCCAAAGCAATTGCCGCTGAGAGACATCTTAAGAAGGTCAACTCCACAGTTGAAATCGAGGGAATAGTCGCCGATGCAAACTATTCCAATATCGAAAGATTTTGCCATGACGCCGATGTAATCCTCGATGGGCTGGATAACTTTGAGACACGTTTTCTAATAAACGATGTTGCTTTAAAACATGGGGTTCCGTGGGTTTACGGTGGTGCCATTTCCTCCAACGGTATGACCACGACTATAGTGCCAGAAAAGCCCCCTTGCTTAAGATGTATTTCGCCTATTTTACCTGACCCTGAAACTAGCCTTACTTGCGAGACGGCTGGAGTAGTTGGAACAGTGCCGGCCATTATTGGTGCTCTACAAGCCACGGCGGCAATGAAGATATTAATTGGTGCCGAAGAGATTAACCGGGAACTTATAGTCGTCGACGTTTGGAAGGAGACCTTTCATAATCTAAGAATAGAACCTCGTGCGGACTGCCCCGCCTGCCACGGTAAATACGAGTTTCTGCAAGAAGAGTTTACCATAAAAACTACTTCGCTTTGTGGTCAGAATCGGGCCGTGCAGGTGGTGAATACCAGGGTGCTTGAAATTAACCTGGACAAACTTGCCAGACAACTCAAGAAAGTAGGCGATGTAACCTACAATGAGTTTATGCTGCGTTTTACCGCTAATGACCACGATATAGTTGTTTTTCCCGACGGTCGCGCTATCATTAAGGATACCATTGATGAATCACAGGCCAAGGAAGTTTACTCCAAATACATTGGAAACCCAGATTAACTAACGAGCGCAGAATGTAACCACTGACTTTATTCCAGCACCTTCCTCAGTGTCGGGGCGGCTACAGGGAGGAAACCACTACCAGCTCTATATCCGAAACAGGTGTACCTTAACCTTAATTCCAATGCTCTTCTCCGGTTGACCTGCCCTCTAAAAATGGCGCCAGTTGTAATGGTTCTTTTTTATACATTAGTGATATAATTTCTGTTGTGAAAGCAGAATGCGGAACAAGGAGCTTATCGTAGTGATAAACAAGAATCCCTGTGAACTGACCATAAAGGAAGCGGCCGTGGCGCTCACAGAAGGGGAGCTAACGTCAGTGAAATTGGTAAACTCCTACCTGGAACGCATCGAAGCCATGGAAGAGAGCATCAAGGCGTGGGCTTTGGTCGACCGAGAGGGAGCTTTGAAAGCCGCCCTCCGTCTCGACCAAGAGTTGACCCAAGGGCAGCGACGGGGCCCCCTCCACGGCATACCGTTAGGGCTGAAGGATATCTTCTACACTGCCGGGCTGCGGACGGAAGCGGGCTCCCAATCGTGGTCAGGGTTCGTGCCGTCTTATGACGCCACCGTCGTGGCTCGCCTGAAACAATCTGGGGCTATTATACTGGGCAAGACTCACACGACTGAGTTTGCCCACCAGGATGCAGCGCCTACTCGTAACCCGTGGAACACCAGCCATACCCCCGGAGGCTCCAGTAGCGGCTCAGGAGCAGCCGTAGCCGCTCGCATGTGCCCAGCTGCCTTTGGCAGCCAAACCGGTGGATCTACACTGCGCCCGGCAGCTTATAATGGCATAGTGGGTTTCAAACCTCAGCACGGTCGTATCAGCGCCTACGGTGTGGTGCCACTGAGCTGGACTATGGACCATGTCGGCATTCTAACCCGAACCGTAGAAGACAGTGCCCTCATCTTCCAGGCTGTAGCAGGCTACGATCCTCAGGACTTACACTCGCTTAACGAGCCAGTCCCTGACTGCCTGGCCTCTTTAGAGAACCAGCAAGAACCACGTTTAGGCTTGGTACGGCAGCACTTCTTTGACCAGGCTAATGAAGAGATGCAGCGCCACACTGAGGAAATCGCCGAGCTACTACGTCAGTCGGGCGCCGCAGTGGAAGAAGTAGCATTGCCCTCCAACTTTACCGAGCTCCATGAAATTAACCGCATCATCATGTCCGTTGAGAGCGCAGCTTACCATCAGAAGATGTTTACCAAGCACAAGGAGCAATATCGCCCCAAAATCCGCGAAACTATCGGGGGGGGTCTGACTATCCCTGCCACCGAGTACGCAAGGATATTACAGGCACGCCTCCGACAGCGTGCCGAAGTAGGGTCCCTGCTGAGTCAGGTGGACGCCCTACTCACTCCCGGTGCCCCGGGTACCGCTCCCAAGGATTTGACTACTACCGGAGACCCGGTGATACAGAGGCCTTGGACGACCATTGGACTACCTTCGATTAGTCTGCCAACGGGTTTGGGACAAAATGGCCTACCCCTGGCTATTCAACTAGTTGGTGCTCCCCTAGTTGAAAATAATCTGTTAGCTGTGGCACGATGGTGCGAACAAGTTCTGGACGTGTCCCTGCGACCACCCCTAGATTAGTATGAATTCTGAAACACATGGCGACTAGAGTACTACTTGAGAAAGACCAATCTTCGAGGCAAGGTTTAGGGCAAAGAGTAAAGGTGGCGATAGTCCCGATTGTTCGATACCCAACAAAAGCTTATTTTATTACTTTGCCTCGTATTGACAAGCTCCCACTAGAGAACTAAACTCAAGTACCTGAATACGGCAAAAGTCATCAAACGAATTAGATAGATGAAGATAATGAAAATATTGAAACGAATCTTTACTCCTAAAGTGGTTCGAGTTACGCTTAATGTTCTTGAAGAAATCAGTTTGGAACGTAATTCTGTGGTATTTCAGATGGTACGCAGCCAAATTGATGATGCTTTCCTCAAGCATTATGATATGGTGCTAGTAAACAGGCTAGCCTGCTTACTACTGGCGACCAATGAAAGAAATGCTTGAGGAATAAGAACTGTGCCTGCTTTAGAAATGTATTGAGGAGATGTATAGACATGTCAAACGATAGAAATCAAAAAGAAGAGGATAACATATCAGGGCAAGCCATTAACCTGATTGATATGACAAGTTACCAGGAAGGTTCTATCGTGAGCAGGACAATCATTGATAAAGACTCGGGAACCATCACGTTATTTGCCTTTGGTGAAGGGCAAGCATTGAGCGAACATACGGCACCGTTCGATGCCTTGGTCTATCTCCTTGATGGTGAAGCCAATGTCACTGTCTCTGGAACATCTCTTAAGCTGAAAGAGGGGGATATGGTCATTATGCCAGCCAATCAACCTCATGCGCTGAGGGCGATAAAGAAGTTCAAAATGATGCTGGTAATGATGAAGTCTTAAAACTAGAATATAACTTTGTTCTTAATATGGCTGAACATACACCCCCCAAGACCGCGCCTGGGTGTAGTTAATCTGCTAGTTCTTGGGGCCAATAATCCAGTAACTTCAAGTTGAAAGGTGATAAGCTTAGGTGGGAGGTCAAATCGCATGTGGCAGACGAAAATCACTGAGATGCTGGGCATAGAGTATCCTATCATACAGGGCGCCTACGGAGGGTTTGGGACATCTGTCTTAGCAGGGCCTGTCTCAGAGGTTGGCGGGTTGGGAATAATCACAGCCAGCGCTTTGCGTACACCGGAGAGATTAAAGGAAGACATCGCCAAGGCGAGAGCTATGACTGACAAACCCATCGGTGTAAATCTTTCCCCCGGAATGCTGCCTAACATCGATGACATGGTGAAGGCAACCATTGAGCAAGGGATAAAGGTGGTTGAAACTGCTGGAGGCAGTAGTGAAATCTATGGAAGGCGCCTCAAGGAAGCCGGAGTGGTCTGGATACATAAAGTCGCCACAGTGAGACACGCCGTATCAGCCGAAAAACAAGGGGCTGATGCGGTGGTCATAGTAGGTATCGAGGGTGCTGGAGGTAAAAGCTCAATACAAGTGCCTACGTTAATCAACATCCCTCTGGCAACGAAAGTCCTCAAGATACCCGTTATTGCCGCCGGAGGAATCGGAGATGCCCGGAGCTTCATGGCTGCCCTGGCTATGGGGGCAGAGGCCGTCTATATGGGTACGGCATTCATGGCCACCAAGGAGTGCCCTATCTCGGATCGCTACAAACAGAGCATTGTGGATCGTTCGGCCTTTGAGCCTGCATTTCGTGCCCGTGTCTTAGCCCCACCCGGTGCAATGATAGTCGAGATGGTACCACAGGAAGGAGGCGCACCAATTCATGAAACAGACGAGGATGGGAGGAGGATAAGCGGGGTATCGCTAGCAGTAGCAGCCGTTGATAAAGTGATTACTGTGAAAGAGCTCATCCAGGAGATGATTACCGGTGCGGAAGTTATTCGCCGGCGCTGGGCGCTGAGTTAGATATGAAAATCAAGTAAGACTCTCTGATAACCTACCCCCACAAAAGATACCAACTTTTAAGTTGGGGCTATCTGGATTTTAGCGTCTAGCACTAGCTTACTGTCTGAGCCTAGATAAGGATAGCATGCTTTGTAAAGCAGGCCGATATTGGATTTATCAGATTACAAAGTATATAATACACTAGGTAGAAAAGATTAGGGAATTTACTACTAGCTGAATCCATCAAGATAGTATAAATACAAATAGGTGGTGAAAATGGAAAAATACGAACTCATTGAAGTTACTGAACCAGAATTATATGAAGATGTTTTTCCTTATGACCTGCCTCCAAGAATCATCTTCGACAACAAAAGAGTTGATTCCGAAGTAGATATTTCTGAGAGAAACTTAAGAATAAGCGATACTACCTTCAGGGACGGACAGCAAGCCAGACCCCCCTATACGGTCCAACAAATAGTCGACCTTTTTAACCTCTTGCATAAGATATCCGGGCCAAATGGAATTATTTGCGCTAGCGAGTTCTTTGTTTATAGCCAGAAGGACAAGGATGCTGTTATTGCCTGTATGGAACAGGGTCACAAGTATCCTGAAATAACAGGCTGGATCAAAGGAACGCGTGAAGATGGCGGCCGGCTTAAGTGGTTGGAGGAAACTGGCATCAAGGAAACCGGCTTCTTAATGTCTTCGTCCGATTACCATATCTTCCATAAAATGAAAAGAGATCGAAAAAAAGTCTTTAGCGAATACTTAACAATGGCCGAAAAGGCAATTGAAAAAGGTATAAGACCGCGATGTCATTTAGAGGATGTCACAAGAGCCGATATATTTGGATTTGTTGTGCCATTTGTACGAAAGTTAATGGAAATCTCAGACCAGGTAGATGATACTTTAAAGATAAAGGTAAGGCTATGCGACACAATGGGATTTGGAGTGCCGGATGATAGGGCAGCACTTCCCAGAAGCATACCTAAATTAATTAATGTAATGCTCAAAGAAGCTGGTGTGCCAACTGATAGACTGGAGTGGCATGGGCATGATGATTTCAATAAGGTTCATGCTAATGCTGCTTCTGCCTGGTATTATGGCTGCGATATCCTTAATAGTACCTTATGTGGTTTTGGTGAAAGGACAGGTAACCCCCCGATAGAAGCTGCCGTTTTTGAATATCTTGGCTTAAAAGGTACAAGCGATGGTATGAATACGGAAGCAATCACAGAAGCAGCTGACTACTTAAGAAATACCGGCATGATAATACCGCCCGATAAACCCATAGTCGGGAGTGAAGCCTTTACAACCAGAGCTGGGATTCACGCACAAGGATTGGACAGAGACGAAAGGATATACAATCCATACAATACTAGAATGCTTCTTGGCAGGGAGTCAGGGATATTACTGACAGACAAGTCCGGTCCGGAAGGTGTTATGGCGTATGTGAACAGTTACCTTAGATCTCGAAGATTACTGGGTGATGATGAAAAAGTACGCGAGGGAGATATCTTCCCAATAATTGAATGGTGGAGCAATGAATACAGTGAGGGCAGAAATACTGCTATCTCACAAATAGAAATGGAAGAGAAGATAAAAAAATACTTACCGCAATACCTCCAACCATAAACCTAATAATAGTGAAGCGACGGGAGACGCTCGTCCCTTTTAGTCGTCTTCAAGCGTTGATGTATCGCCCAGAGGCAGGCCCAGTTCTTTGGCTTTTAGAAGTCGGCGCATGATCTTACCACTACGGGTTTTGGGAAGCGAATCAATAAAATCAATCTCCTTGGGTGCAGCAGCCGTTGAGAGACGCTTCATCACAAATTTTTGGATATCATCCTTCAGATCATCTCCGGGCTTATAGCCCTCTTTCAGAGACACAAAGGCCTTGACAACTTCCATAGCTATCGGGTCAGGCTTACCAATAACACCAGCTTCGGCAACGGCAGGATGCTCCATCAGCACCGATTCTACCTCAAACGGTCCAACCAGATGCCCCGCCGTATTTATAACATCATCGGCCCTACTGATAAAGAAAAAGTATTCTTCATCATCTTTGCGGGCCCTATCACCAGTAATATACCACCCGTTCTTAAAGCATGACTGGTACAGTTCCTCTTTCTCCCAATACGTGCGAAACATTGAAGGCCAGCCCGGCCGTACCGCCAGATTCCCTTCCTGCCCGGCCGGCAATTCATTAAACTTATCATCGATAATACCGGCATTAATACCCGGAAAAGGGCGTCCCATAGAGCCGGGTTTGATATCCTGCACCGCATAGTTGGCTATCATGATTGCTCCAGTTTCAGTCTGCCACCAGTTATCATGAAAAGATTTCTGTAGAACTTTTTGCCCCCACACGATTGCTTCCGGGTTAAGCGGTTCGCCCACGCTACACATATGGCGCAAGGAGTCTAGATCAAACTGATCGGGTAAATCATCACCTGCTTTCATGAGCATCCGGATAGCCGTGGGGGCTGTGTACCAGACGGTTACCTTCCATTGCTCAAGAATTCTGTACCATTGCTTAGCGCTAAAGGCGCCTTCGTATACCACTTGAGTAATACCGTTTGACCAGGGGCCAAACATTCCGTATGAGGTGCCTGTCACCCAGCCCGGGTCAGCTGTACACCAGTAAATATCGTCGGGCTGAAGATCTAAGACATATTTCGCCGTGGCATAATGGCCAATGATGGCATTATGCACGTGCACTGCCCCCTTAGACTTCCCGGTAGTACCGGAGGTGTAGTGCATAATGGCATTGTCTTCTTTGCTAGTACGAACGGTTTCGAAGTGTTCTGAGGCACGCTCCATGACTTCCCCATAGAATACATCATCAGGGTCCAGTGCGACATTCCTGCGATTCACTACAACAATCTTTTCAAGATGCGGCAGGTCGGAGAGGATTTCAGCGACTTTCTTTTTCAGCATAGGGCTAGTTACAAGCACCTTGGCACGGCTGTCAGTCAGGCGGTCTTTGACCGCGTCCGGCCCGAAGGCTGAGAACAGCGGCCCGATAACAGCTCCGGCTTTCAGGGTGCCTAAAATGGCTATAAACATCTCGGGGATCCGCTCCAACAAAAAGAAGACCCTGTCCCCTTTCTGAATGCCAAGCTCCTTCACCAGAACATTTGCAAATTTATTACTCAGGAGTGCCAGGTCGGCAAAGGTATACTCTTCAACTTCGCCTCTCTGGCTCTCCCAGATAAGAGCTTTCTTATCGCGGCGCTCGGTTTTCAGGTGCGCATCGACTGCTATGTGGCCAATATTGATATGCTCGCTGTCAAACCAGTCAAGCTCTGGCGAAAGATTCTCCCATCTGAAGTCCTGGCGCATTTTCTGATAGTCTGAAAGGTTCGGCATTACAGGGAAACTCTCCAGTGGGCCTTTGACGATTGTAGGATAATCCATCGGGCACCTCCATATCGGTTTGGCAGTGACTGAACTAAAATAAAATACTTCTCAATTTCTTAACGAAGAAGATAAGCGTCACCTCAATTCAGGAATTGGGTGGAAAGGCTATTCTCATTCAGGCGTTAATTCTGGACTCAACCAGGGAGATGAGTTCGCCGATATTCTCCGTTTCTATGATATCATCTGCGAGCAACTCAATGCCGTATTTTTCACTAATTGCGATGGACAAAGTCAGCAACGCCAGAGAATCGGCCCCCAAATCAAACTGGAGATCAGCGTCTTGAGTCACGGCTTCAGAATCAACAGCAAGCGTCTTCTCGATCATAGTCTTAATTTCGGGAAACAACTCCATATGCACCATCCTCCCTTCAAATATGGTGAGACCCCCCGCGTTTCTTTGTGAGATTGGGTTGCCTTCTTCACACAAGTACCGACTAATTGCAGAAGCACTGGTATCTCATATCATAGCACAAAAATGACCCGTCAACAAAAATTGATTCCTTTCCAACAAATCTAAATACTTCACTTGACACCCGGATTAACGAACAGCGTAACGCAAACGGAAATGATAAGGTATTTCAGACTATTCTTCGTGTCGTCTATGAGTGTAGTCCGGGGGCAAGCATTTCTCCATAATAGAAAAGAAGCTTTTCTGCCCATTAACTGAAGTGCTATACTCTAAATTAGCATTACTGTATAATGAGGGATTTTGGTATTTCTGCACGCCAGAAACGAAGCTAAGTAGATACTATAGCTATGTTTGGCGGGCCTGTATCGAACCCAATATTAGGAGCTTCATTATCAGTCTCTGCGACAGGCGCTTACCCAATAACTGCTTTAGTAACGTGGGAGCACTTAGAAGTATCGTCCTTATTTATACCAAGAATTATACCAAAGCGGCAGCTAGCGCACCTGCCTACCGCTAGTAAACGGTAAAATAGGAGCCAATCATTTAATGTCTATACTTGCCGACCCTCTGAGAATCCCACGACTCCCATGGATAGGTAAGAAACTGTTCTACGGGTGGATAATTGTTGCCGTAGGCGGGGTGTCCCAGTTCTTCTCAGGTATTATAAACCAGGGCTTTACTACCTATCTCAGTCCCATCCAGAAGGATTTTGGTTGGAGC